>R16__coassemble_888_pt1 | contig 138214 bp, 130 predicted proteins | sample R16__metabat2_low_PE_013 | metagenome-assembled genome bin R16
TTTTTTTAATTTAATTTTTTTTGTTTATATTAATTTGGTGGCCCCCAACAATTTTCGGTGTTGGGGCCCCAACCGCCCCCTCTGGAATTGGCCTAGCTAAAACTCTGTTGTTTCTCATCTTGGAGCGGCATTTAATCGAACACAAACCACGCGATACGATATCCGCATGGCTACTTTTCCGCTCACTTTCCCTGTGAATATTTTGCTTCTAGGCTCTGGCGAACTTGGCAAAGAGCTCACTATTTCATTGCAGCGTTTGGGCTGCAATGTGACGGCCTGCGACACCTATGCTGGAGCGCCCGCAATGCAGGTGGCCACTGATTCTCGGGTGATTGATATGACTAGCGCGAGCGCTGTACAGGAAGTGGTTAGCGAAGTGCGGCCTGATTTGATTGTGCCGGAAGTGGAAAAGCTTGCGGTGGATGCTCTTGGGGATGCTGCGCGGGCGGGATATAACGTGGTGCCTTCAGCGCATACTGTGGCGCTCACTTTTGATCGGCAAGGCATCCGCACCCTTGCCGCCGAAGTAGCCAAAGTGCCAACCAGCCCTTATGCTTTCGCTGCGAGCCTTGAAGAGCTGCGGGCAGGAGCTCAATCAATCGGTTTTCCTTGCTTTGTGAAGCCCACGATGAGTTCGAGCGGGCATGGCCAATCGCGGGTGCTTGATGCGCACGGGATCGAAGCTGCGTGGCATGAAGCCACCACCGGAGCGCGTGCCGAAACTGGGCGGGTGATTGTGGAGGGCGAGATTGATTTCGATTATGAAATCACGTTGCTCACTGTGCGTCACCTTGCAGCCAATGGTGAGGTGCTCACCTCTTATTGCCCGCCGATTGGCCACCGGCAGGTGGGGGGTGATTACGTGGAGTCTTGGCAGCCGCAGCCAATGAGTGAAAGCACTCTGCAGCGTGCCAAGGAGATTGCATTCGCCGTCACTTCCGCTCTTGCCGATGCCGCCGCCGCGCAAGCAGACACTGCTGATGCTAATTATCCGGTGCTTGGCATTTTTGGAGTGGAGCTATTCATAAAGGGTGAATCTGTGTATTTTTCTGAGCTTTCGCCGCGCCCACACGATACTGGGATGGTGACGATGGCTTCGCAGCGGCTCAACGAGTTTGATTTGCATGCGCGCGCGATTCTCGGATTGCCGCTAGATGTAGCGATGGTGGCACCGGCTGCAGCCAGCGCTGCCTTTAAGAGCCCTGTGGCTTCGCGGCAGCCTGCTTTTGCGGGGGTGGAAAAAGTGCTAGAAAGCCCGAATGTGGACTTACGGATTTTCGGCAAGCCTGAGGCGCATATTGGGCGGCGCATGGCGGTCACTCTTGCCACGGGCAGTGACGTGGCCACCGCCCGCGAGCACGCCACCGCAGCTTGCAGCCAGCTCACGGCGCAATAGCGGCACCGCGCCATCCACGCATCGCCGTCACCCCAAATACTCCCGAGAAAGCCACTGCGGAGCCGGCACCACCTGCACCCCGTCTACTTTGCGCGCAACGCCCCCTTGGAGAATCACAAACCGAGCTTCGCTAGGCACTGCAATCTCGGCGGCCACCCCATTCAACCAGCGCGAATACCGGTGGTGATACATAGTGGAAGCCTTAATCTCCGCAATTCGCGGCTGGCGCGCAAAAGTGAAATCCAGCAAATCCACTTCCCGCTTTGAATCATCTCGATAAAAATACGCCTCCGGGCGCCGCCCAAGGTTGTGATGATGTTTTAGCGTCTCGGCGATCACCATGTTTTCAAAAATTGCCCCGCGATATTCGCTTGCCACAAGCTCCTCAATTGTGCGAATCCCCAGCAGGAAGCAAAGCAAGCCCACATCATAAAAATACACTTTCGGGGTCTTAGTGAGCCGCTTGCGAATGTTCGCAAAATAGGGTTGCAGCGTGAAAATCATGTAGCTGGATTCGAGCATCCCCACCCAAGCTCGCACGGTGTTTACCGCCACTCCAGCATCGCTGGCGAGCCGCGCATAATTCAGCAGATTTCCCGCATTATGTGCGAGCAGTTTCAGCACTTTGCGATAGCTGGCAATATTGCGCACTTCCAGCAGGCCAGCCACGTCGCGCTCCAGATAAGTCTCGATGTAAGAATCGAAAAACGCCGCTGGGTCCATCCTCGTCACCCGCAACCTGGGATAGCCGCCGAGCAGCATGAAGCTATTGATTGGTGACGGCGCTGGTGTGGCGATCGGCGAAGGCGCCGGCGGCATGCCTGGTGCCGGCGCTGCATGCGCGATGGGTGACGGCGGCGCACTCTCGGCCTCGCGTTCGCGGGCGTTCGACGTCACCCCCGCAGCTAACGCCGTATTTTCAAGCTCCGCATATGAAAACGGCAGCAAGCGCAGCATCCCCACGCGCCCCGCTAAACTCTGTTTAACAGCTTGCAACAAAGCAAAGTTTTGCGAGCCAGAGATCACGTATTGCCCATTCTCCGGGCTTTCATCAGCTTTCAATTGCAGCGCTGAAAAAATCTCGGGCGCGTGCTGAGCTTCGTCAATAATGAGCCGCTTTGGTCGGTTTTCCAAAAATCCCATGGGATCTTCTCGAGCTTCGGAGCGGAGCCGTGGGTCTTCAAGATTCACATAAGTATAGGAAGGAAAGGCAGCGCGCACTAGCGTGGTTTTTCCGCTCTGGCGCGGGCCAGTCACAGCCACTATCGGAAACCAGAGCGCGAGCTCCAAGAGCCTTTTATGCAATTCACGCTCGATCATTATTCACCTCACTGCCGAATCTGCCCGAACCATGCAATAAATACATACCATAATCACACAATAGATATTACCGTATTCACATAATAGCAATTACCATAATCGATTAGCAGCTAGGCTCGCAATCGTTTAATGGCGTGCAGCCTGTGCAGCATAAAGCGGCACAATCTTGCGAGCGTGTTCGAAAATATTGGGCACATTCTGGTTCGGCGAAAAAAGCAGGTATCAGGTGTAGACACCCATTTTAGTGTTGGCGTGACGGCGACGGCTGCGGTGCGGAGGCGTGACGGCGAGGAGGCCGAGACGCCGAACGCTTGCGTTCGAGCGTGAGGCCGACTCCCAAAAAATCTATATCTACAGCCCGAGCAGGCTCAGTGGCACTACGTATACTCCATCGGCACGGCGGTAGGCGCGAGCGCCCGTGTTGATAGCGAGTAGCCGCACCTGCCGATCCGGAAATTGCTCTCGCAGCCAAACCAAATGCTTCACGTCGGAATCCACAATGTTTTGCGCAAGCTTGATTTCCACGGCAAGCAATTCTCCATCTGCACCTTCGACGATGAGGTCTACCTCGTGCTCGCCGCCCTGCGTGCGCAGGTGAAACACTTTAGCCCGCAAAGCCTCAGCTGCAACCCTCAAGGTGAGCGTAGCCAACGATTCAAATAGCGGTCCAAGCAGGTGCCGCCCGCGCGCACTAAGCAGCGTGTTCTCATTCCGATCCAGCAGTCGCGCAGCCAATGGCGGATCTGCGAGATGGTGTTTGGGAGCTTGCACGAGGCGTTTCACGGGATTATTAGAAGCGCTCCATCCAGGCACCGGATCTAAAATCCACAGCGCTCCCAGATGCTCACGATAAGCGATAGTAGTGGTCTTTGCCGGCTGCTCACCTTGCTTACCAATTGCACCACCCAGAATCTTCGCATAGCTGGAAGTAGTGGAGGTGGCCGGGTGCCACAGCGAAAACCACATCCACTTACCTAACGCTCCAGAATCTTGCCTCAGCTGCTTATATAGACAGCAAAGGCAAAATTCTAGACAGTTAGGTAAGTAAAACTAAGTAATCGCCAGCGAATCGTAAAAAGATGCTCGCGGCGCCGCTCGCCGGCCAGCGAAGCCTCTATCATCGCCAGATAATCCTCGCCCGGCACTTCATGCACTCACCAAATCAAATAGAATCGCAGACATGATACGCTAGACGCGCTAATGTGTCTGGCGTATAGTTTCGGTTTAGGGTGTAGTGTCTAGTACTTGTTAATCTAGGAGCCGCAATGGATTTGAAAGCAGTGATTCAGAAACTTGAAGAAGTGGAACGAGAGCTACTTGCACAGCTCTCGCTTGAAAATACCAATTATGATTACGATGCAAAGCAAGCTCTGCTCAACAATGCTAGAAATGTAGGTAGCGTTAAAGGCGAGCTTGAAGTACTTTCTGCCAAATATATAGCACCGAACACTTCGCAGCCGCCCCTAATACCCGATCTGGAATCTAAAGCGATACCAGCGGCAAATATGCCGCCTAAGCCGACCACTCCGCTTGCTACTAGCCCCACAATCACACCCGAAAAGCATGCGCCCGAAAACCAGTTTCCGGTTTATTTCGTACTAAATGACAATTTATATAAGATAGGCGAGCGTAATACTGGCGCAAAACGCTTCTATAAGAAAGTGGTGCCGTGGAGCGAGGTAAAGCAGATTACCGAAAAGATCGCTGATTTAGCGCGCCAGTCTGTGATCGTAAGGGTGGCGCAGCTGTATGAGGTTTTCCCGGATTATCCAGATTATAAAGTGCAGTGCACGCTTCTAGCGCTAGTAGCAGCAAAAGCGCTGGAAAACAGTGGGCGCGGCAAATATTCTGCGAATACGCGCACCAGCAGCGAAATATCTGCACTCAATTGGCTCTCCGCTCTCAAGAACTTGCCGCCATTTCCCCAGTTCTTAGAGGAGGCCAAAGCATAAAAATCGCAAACTAACGCCTTTATCAATAAAAATGCTGGCTACCGAGCGGCCACTCAGTAGCCAGCGAGCAACGTGAAACACGCTGACCCGCTGATCATTGTTTCACTTTGCTCGATCAATACAAATTAGCGCGTATTTTCATGCGCAAAGATTGGAGAACATAGTGAAGCGTTTGAATTCACGGAAAAATGAGCAACTGCCTCAAGAGATACTGAAACGCAATCGACTGCTATTGCATTATTTGGACTATGCTAACAAGGCTTTTGCTTCAGGATTTGCGGATATTCCAGCACTAAATTGCAACACCACAGTGTATCCAGACTACATCGCATTATCTGGATACCCCTCGGATTATCATCATACGGAGCGCACCGCCGTAGGTTTCTGGGAATATGACGACGTATTCGATGGAAAAGACAGCCTTTGGCGCGCAATCTATGACGGAGACGAAGATCGGATAAAGTTTTTCAAAAAGCGGTATGAAGGGATCAATTTCGCTTTCACACCCGACACCTCACAGTTCGGAGACATTCATCGTATTGAGAATTGGCATCGGCTATTTCGTGCTCGAATCATAGGAATATGGTTCGCTGTCGAAATTGGTGCAGTGGTGATTCCGACGATCACTTTTGCAAATATCGGCGATCTGGATTTTGCGCTACAAGGATTGGAAGATTGCAGCGTAGTGGCTTTTAGCACTAAAGGTTTTATTCGAGACAAAATTGAGCGTCCGATTCTGGAAGAAGCTGTAAAACGCACAATCGCAAAACTGAAATTGAAAACAATTATTGTTTATGACGTTTGCGGTGACGACTTCGAGGCAAGAAAGATCTTCAAGTCGGCCAAAGATGCTGGAATAAGACTGGTGATTCCCGATAACGCTCTAAAACTGCGGAATACAGCGCGTAAGCAAGGGAGCAACTATGCACAGAAACTAATAGCGGAGAAGCACACGGCACTACTGGAGCCCCTCAAACCACGTATGAGCAGAGCGAATTTGAGCGTGTCTAGGCATTTAACGAGGCTCGAATCGCGCAAACACAACAGACAGAAATGCGAGATCCAGAATTAATTAATGAACTCGAAAACAATCGGATCAAGTTTTCCAAAAACGATTTGATCTTCATTGCTCGTGACAGCGAAGGCCAAGTGGTATGGCTGGAAAACGGCAACAGCGGAGCAGGATTGATCCATCTCCTTGATGGCGACGAAGATACACCTGGCCACGCTGATGATTTTAAGCGTGCTTTAGGGATTTCCCGCGATGAGATACCAGCTTATTTGTTTGAAGTGGTTGCTAAGGGGAAAGTAGTAAAGATTCGAAAGCGTAAGGCGAATGGTCGCGCGGGACTCGATAAGATTTATTACTATCAAGGTGCATACCACCTGCTGTGCGGAGTAGGAACAAACGGATTTATCGTCACAGCACATCCGTATGTCTATAAGGAGAAGAAATGAAGCGAGCAATTATTAAAATCAGAAACGAATACCTGCATGGGCCACTTTGGACCTACGATCCCGAGCTTGATTTACCGACTGAAGATTACGAACCAGTGACGAGCGATCTTGAAATTGCTGCAATAAGCCAAGAAATCAATGATCTGTATAGCAGCTTCTTCGAGCCAGATTCACATGGAGAAACTCTTTGGTTTAACGAAGCCGAACGTGTTCACAACAAGGATAAAATGCTAAATTTGCTTCGTAAACTCAACCAACGCCTAGCCAAAATAAACGACGGTTCATTTACCGTATCTGACATGGCAACGCCATTTTACAAATCGTTATAGTGACGGCGGTGACGGCGCGACGCAGGCAGCGCCACTGCCGTCACGAAACCATCCGCACCGCCGTCACGAAACCCTCCGCACCGCCGTCACCACGCGGCAAATCTAGCCCGCAATCCGCCAGTACATCTACCACTACAATGGGCGGCACTACCTGCTCGCAGCAATTGGAACCAATGGTTTCATTATCTCCGCATACCCAATTCCAGCAGATGAGGTGAAATAATGTTTACCGTGATTCTCTCTAATGAGTTTCTCCATGGCCCGATTTGGACACACAAAGAAGGCGCTGATATTCCAGGGCAAGATTTTTCACTGCTCCAAAACGACGCCACTTTGATCTCGCTCAATGATGAAATAGGCGAGCTTTTCGACAGCTACTACGAGATCAACTCCCATAATCAAGCTGTATGGTTCAACGAAGAGCAGCTGAAAGCCGACAAAGCCATATGGCTCTCGCTGCTCCGCCGCCTAAACACAAGGCTAAACGAAATAAACGATGGCTCTTTTATAGTGAAAGACACGCTCACCGAGTATTTCGAGAAAATGGAGTGACGGCGATGGGTGCGGTGCGGGGCGTGACGGAGCGCGACAAGGCGGACTGTGGGCACGGCACGGTGACGGCGAAGCTGAGAAAATTGCGGTCAGATCATAATTATCGCCGAAGGTGATCATATTGGCATGAACGATTTTCTCAGCGAGCTAGTCGTAAAATCTCGCAGCGATAAAACAGATCGGTCAGACCGCAAATTATCATCACGCTTCGCGTGCCGCTAATTTCGATCCGATCGGTTTTATCGCCTCCGCACCGCCGTCACGCCGCAGGCAGTTTGCCGGCGAGGGCGGCCGAGACAAGCTGGCGCTTCATCGCATCAAGATTGGTGACGGCGATGGCCACCAGTTCGTTTGCGCTTGCCATGCGCTCTAATTCCGTATCGAGAATACGCGCTATTTCTTTTTGCTCTTCTAGCGGTGGTAGCGGGAAAGGCGCTTTCTTTATTAGGGAATAGTGCCTTCTATAACCTAGGTTTTCTACCGGTTCATTTGCCAGCCAATAATAGAGATATTTAGAAGCAAGAACGCTGGAAGTCTTGAGAACTTTAGTTCCATCTGCACCTTGAATAAAAGGAAAATCAATGTATTTAACAATTCGTGTATGATCTCCAAACACGATTACAGGCAAATGTGTTTGTTGCAATAGCTGCGGATCATTCGAATATCCACCTATCAGAACTTTCCCTTGATCCACCACAGGAAATTGGCCTTGTTGCAGATACTCATTCTGTTTCAACTTCCTCTTGCTGTCAGTGGCATCAGAAAAAACAGAAACAGGTCGCACCCACTTCCAATGGGCTGGAATCCTATATGGCTGCTCTTCTGGCGGTACTAGGGCATCGGCGGGGATGCCATCAAGATCGCGCACTTCGTTTTTGTGTTGTTCGCGCCAGCGGGCGGTGAGGTGGCCGGTCACACCGGCTTGGATGAGGGCTGCTTTGCGGGCGTCTGCTTCGTTCAAAAAGCCTTGGAGTTTTTCGCGCACGCTATCGATCTTGCGCAGCTTTTCGTCAAGATAGGTGACGATTTGCTGCTGCTCTTCCAGCGGAGCTAAAGGAACTGGCAGGGATACAATGGTGCTAAGATTCAATTCTTTCTGATTTGTGGTACCAGAAGCTAAACGATCTTCAATATCGTGTTGAACGCCGAATGAAGATAGATATCGGAACAAGAATTCCGAAGCCATCAATTCAATTGTTCTAATCACTGTAACGTGGGAATCTACAGCCATAGGAACTGCCTGCGCCGAAAACCCCAACGGCACCATTGCAACTCTTCCCAGAGTTCCTGTGCCCGTCGAGTTCCACAAAATATCTAAATCGCGAAGCCGTCTCACAGAATCTAGTCCATCGAAAACAGCAGCATTCCAACCACGAGCTTGAGCAAGATCTAAGCCACTCCACCTCACACATTTTTGGGAGACAGCCAAACGCTCACGGGACTCCGAATAACGAGGACCTTTGCCTCGTTGTGTATAAGAAGCAACAGCCCCCAGCCGCACCCACTTCCAGTGGGCTGGGATCGGATACGGTTGCTCTTCAGGAGGCACAAGTGCTTCGGCGGGGATATTGTGGAAGTCTTCGATGAGCGGGAGTTTGCGAGTTTTCACCATCACTCCCCCTTTGCGGGAGCCAGATCGCGCGCGAGCGCACGGAGCAGATCTACTGCTTCTTCAAGCAGGCGGGCAGCCTCATCTGCCTGCGTGGCAGGGTCAAAGTTTTCCCAGTCAATCTGCTCGGCTTCTTGCTTCATTAGGCCAAGATCAAGCGAGTCCCCGCCGTCTTTAATCTGCTCGCGAGTAAAGCTGTTCCAGCGCGGATCACTCACGGCGGCGCGATCTTCGGCTTGATACGCCGTCTCGAATCCTGCAAAATGCGAAACCGCTAGCGGAGTGCGTTTGCCGAAACTCGGCATGTCGGTGCGCAAATCGTAATACCACACCTCGCTGGTATGGCCTTTGTCGCTATACCCGCGCTCAAAGAAAAGCACGTTCGTCTTCACGCCTTGGGCATAGAAAATGCCCGTGGGCAGGCGCAAAATCGTGTGCACATTGCATTTACCCATGAAGTCTTCACGAATCCGCTTTCCTTCGCCATCTGCAAAGAGCACATTGTCTGGTAGCACCACTGCCGCGCGGCCGCCCGGCTTTAGCGAGCGGTAAATATGCTGCAAGAAATTCAGTTGCTTATTTGAAGTGGTGAAAGTGAGATCGTCACGAGTGGCTCGTTCGCCGCCTTTTTTGGTTCCAAAGGGCGGGTTAGTAAGCACCACATCGAAATCCTTGAGGTTTTTACCGAACGGCGAAAGCGTGTCGTTCAAGTAAATCGGCGCCTCGATGCCATGCAGCATCGCATTCATGAGGGCGAGACGGTGGGTGTCGTGCACGAGTTCCACACCGGTGAATGCTTTACGGATTTCGAAGTCTGCTTCGTCTTGATTGAGGTCAAAGAATTCGTTGGTGTGGCGGCGCACATAGTCAAAAGCGGCGATCATAAAACCAAAAGTGCCGCATGCCGGATCGTTGCAGCGCTCGCCCGGCTGCGGATCAACCAGGCGCACCATCACGTCAATCAGCACGCGCGGAGTGAAATACTGCCCTGCACCCGACTTCTTCTCGTTTGCGTTCTTTTCCAGCAAGCCCTCATAAAGGTTGCCCAAGCCCTCTTCACGCGCAGTAAACCAATCCAGATTATCAATAGCGCGAATAATCTTCTCAAGATTGGCAGGCTCATCAATGTTGGTCTTTGCGCCCGAGTAAATCTCCTGGATTCTACCGCGCGTCTCTTCCCCAAGATACTGCAACAGATCCCCGTAGAAATGTTTCAGCTCAATGCCAGATTTAATGCGCAGCTCGTCCCAACGATACTGCTCGAGAATCCCCTTCTCAGCGCCAGTTTCCTTAGCCATCTTAAGGAAAAGGATATAGGTGAGCTCGGTGACGTACTGGTGATAGGTGATGCCGTCGTCACGCAGCACATCACAAAGCTTCCAAAGCTTAGCCACTATTTCTTGATTGTTCACGCGAATGCCCTCCGCTCGCCGTCACCAAAATCTTCATAAAGATAGGAGTTTAGCTCAGTAATTATTTCGCTGGCTTTGCCATCGAAGGCAAGATTCACTTTCCGCAATCCGCCCAGCTGCCGGAATCGCGCATCCGTATCGAAAGTCTGCGGGCTAATAAGCTCCTCTTTTTCGAGATATTGCTCAATTCGATTAAGCCATCCAAGCTGCATTTTCGAAAACTGATGCCCGGCTTTAATTCGCTCTATAGCTCGGCGCACCCGATCCGCATGGCTCACCAAAGGCGAACCGATAGAATAGCGGCGCACCAGCGAAATAATATCGGCAACGATCTCTTTATTGCTCATTTGCGAAATCGCGCTCGAAAGCCGCTGCTCAGTGAAGCCCTCCCGATCCAAAGCTAGCTTTAGCGATTTGAGCTGCTCGCGGGTGAGAGCTGCAGGGCGGGTGCAAATAACATTCAGCGCCGCAATCTCATTTCGGTGCGCGGCAATATATTCGCTAAACTCGGCAATATAATCTTCAGGAGTGCCGCCATCCCCATATGCGCGAGTATGGCTCAAAAGCTCGTCTTCTTTATGCGAAATAATAAGCTTGCGGCCCACACTAAAGCGAGTATTGTCTAAATAGGCGAAAAGAGCCGCGTGATCCTGCACCCACGCAGCCGCGGCTATCGGCGCGGCCCCCTTTATTTTAGCCACAATATCCGCTATCGAATCTTGCCGCGAAAGCGCCTGTACCTGCTCTAAATGCTCGCCCTTAATATTGGCTTTGCGCCGCTGCAGCTTCGCAATGATCTGATCCAAGATAGTTTTAAGCGCAGCCTCATCGCCAGCTGCAGCTATCCCCTCGATCAAATCACCAAAGGTAGTATTAGGATTCGCCACCACCGGCTTCATCGTGTTCATAGGATCGAGCGCATCATAAAGCCCCACTGGATCGTAAATCTCGAACTTTTCTTTGCCGATTTCATCGCATTTGCGCGTGGCTCGCCCCAGCATCTGCGCAAAAAGAATCCGGGATTTCACGCGGCGCATAAACACCAAGGTGGTGATCGGCGGCACGTCGATACCAGTGGTGAGCAGATCCACTGTGACCACTATCGAAGGATAGACCTCATTTTTGAAATGGCGAATTGCCTCCTGAATCTTCTTTTGTTTCCGCCCGCCACACTGCCCGTGATCTTCATAATCGCAGCAGAATCCACCCCGAGCGGCGCATAAATCTCTTTCAAAATCGCCACGATCATATCTGCGTGCGCATCATCCACCGCATAGATCAGCGTTTTGCCATATTCATCAGGCGATTCCGGATCGAGGTTTGCTGCTATTTCGGTGAGCACAGTGCGGTTAAATTCTTCGGTGATCACCTTCTTGTTAAATTGCTCCACATCGAAATTCACTTCATCTTCAAGCCGTGCACTGTTGGTGATCTCGCCGGTGGCAGTATCAAAAATCGGCAGCGTCTCGCCTTTTTTGAAAGTGATTCCTCCAGTGGAAAGCTTCGTTTCGAGCTTGTGCGGAGCATCATGATCCACGAGGTAGCCATCCATCACGGCTTCCCTATAGGAATATTCATACACGGGCAAGCCGAAAATCTCGGTGGTGTGCAGAGCAGGAGTGGCAGTGAGCGCAATCTTCACTGCATCAAAATAATCAATCAACGCCCGATAGGCCGACTGGTAATCATACTGATTCCGGTAAAGCACTTCGGCATCAGTCATTTCTTTATCGAGCAGATAGCCGCGGTGGGCTTCATCCACGATAATCAAATCGTAATCGGTGACGGCGGGGCGCTCGGCGTCACCAGGGAAAAACACTTGCTTCACCATGCTTTGCACAGTGGCCACCCGCACCTTAGATTCTTTCTCAAACTCGCTTTCGCCCAAGCCTTTCACGTTATACAGCTGGTAGAGGCTCATGAGTTCTTCAAGCTTTACATCTTTGAATGCATCAGTGGCTTGAACGCCAAGCGCATTGCGATCCACTAGAAACAAGATGCGGCGGAACCGACCAGATTTTAAGAAGCGGTAAATCATACCCAGCACAGTGCGGGTTTTCCCGGTGCCAGTGGCCATCGCTAGCAGCGCGTGGCTTTTACCTGCCGCAATAGCATCCTCCGCAGCGTGGATCGCGCGCACTTGATAATCACGCAAACTAAGGCCGTTTGGATCAGTGAGCATGGCGTCGCTAAAGCTCGCAAGCGCTTCCGCTGCAGCTTGCTGGCTTTGCTCTAGCTGAGCTAAGAGCCCTTCCGGCGAAGGCCAGCCCTGCAAAGCTCTAGGTGGATTATGGGGCAGGCGCACATCTTGAAACCAAACCCCAGATTTAGTTTTAAACTGATCAAGATATGGCCGGCCGTTGGTGGCAAATAAAAATGGCACAAAATAGTCGCCCCACTGGCTGATAACATACCGGCGATCTTCAGCGCGAATCAGGCGCGCATAATCTTTCGCCTGATAATCGAGCACGGACGGAATATCGCGATGCTCCGCCTTCGCCTCAATCACTCCCACCAATTCTTCACCAACGAAAAGCGCATAATCTGCGCGCCCACCGCGCCCCACAGTGGAATCAGTAGGCCACTCGGCAATAGCGAGATTTCTACCTTTCGCTGGCCGCACACCTTTAGAATAGCGAAGCTGCTCAGTATCAGCCTCCCAACCCACCTGCCGCAGCTGCTCGTCAATAATAAGGCGGGTCTCCGCTTCCGTTTTCGGCCGCTGATTATTCGCTGCTTCGCTACGTTTGATGCGCTGCGCTTTCGGAAGCGCAGGAGCTTTTTCCGCAAGCTTATCCGCTTCGCGTTGCATGAGCGGCTGGCGCTGCTCGCGAATCACATCTTCCGCTACATTTTGTGCCGCATTCAGCCGATAAGGCTTAATCGCCACATTCGGATCCCCATAAGTGTGCGCAAACCAGCCCGCCACTGAATAAATCACCGGTATCAACTGCGCGGCGGTAGCGCCGTCACCCCATCCCTCGTGCACCGCCTTATTGCGAGCTTTGCGCGCAATATGAAGAATATCCACCACTTCTCGCGGCAGCAGCCCCTCTCGCGCCAGCACATCGATACGCTTCACAGCGGTGTTTTCATAAAGCACGGGCACGCGGTCGTACTTGAAAATCAGCGCAATAATCGCCTCAGCAAGCTGCCCGATCTTAGTGATCGACGTGCTCGGATCTGCAGCAGCATAAGATTCCGCCAGCTTGCCAAGATTAGCAAGCGAAGGGAATTCTTTTTCTAAAAAATCAAAGCTGCTGCTCATGCCCTTCACTTTACCGGCGCCGCGGCGCCAGCGCACTCCTCACTCACCCCATATTTTCTTGGATCACGCGCACCAGTGATTGATATCGCGGATGGGAAGCCAGATCGTCTAGCAACACGATATTGCCATCGCGATCCGCCAAAGGGATCCGCCAATTTGGATACTCCTGATCCGTGCCAGGCTGATTCTGGGTGCGCATATCCCCCACCGCATCAGTGAGCGAAACCCCCACCAAGCGGCTCGGCGTGTGGCACACATAGGCATGAATCCCCTCAATGATTTCCTGCTCGCTCGCCTCCGAGCCAATAATCCCATGCTCACGCAAGCGCTCCGCCGTCACGAACCGTTCATAAGCTGCCTCGCCACGCAAATCTTCAATCGGCTGAGTGAGCAAACCTAATTCTGCCCGCAAATTCACGTGCGCCTCGTTCCAATAGCCACAAGCCGGCGGCAAATCGTGCGTATCCACGGTGGCCAACACCCGCTCCCGATAAGCGTGTGGCTGCTTGGGCCAGCCATCTTCTTGCTTCTCAAACCAGAAAATGCTGGTGCCATACACTCCGCGCTCTTCGAGCACGCCCCGAATCCAAGGCTCAATCGTGCCCAAATCTTCACCAATCACCACAGCCCCAGCGCGCGCTGCCTCCAGCAGCACAATCCCAAGCATTGCCTGATAGTGGTAATACACGTAGGTGCCATCCACCGCCGCGTTGCCGCGCGGAATCCAATAAAGCCGGAAAAGCCCCATCACGTGATCTAGGCGCAGCGCGCCCGCATGGCGTAAAATCGTGCGCACCATATCGCGCAGCGGCGCGTAGGCTAGCTCATCGAGCGCCACCGGATTCCATGGCGGCTGGCTCCAATTCTGGCCTTGCTGGTTATAGAAATCTGGCGGAGCGCCCACTTGCATTCCCGGCGCATACGCCCCCGCGAGAGTCCACACATCCGCCGCCTGCGGATGCACGCCCACCGCCAAATCGTGGCAAATCCCGTAAGCCATTCCCGCTGCTTTAGCTGCCGCCTGCGCCGCCGCAAGCTGCTCATCCATAATCCACTGCAGCCAAGCCCAAAAATCGATCCGATCCGCGAGCGCCTCGCGCTGCTCCTCCACCTCAGGAGAATCAATCGGGCGCAGCCCCACCGAGAGCATACCGCCCGTCTTTTCCTGCAGCGCACACCACAGCGCGAAATCTTCCAGCCCAGCCCCTTCACGATCACGATATGCGGCAAAATCTTGCTCGCGCTCCGCGCTGCGCCCCGCCGCGAAAATCACCTCGAGCGCGGCGCGCTTCACTTCCCACACAGCGTCACGATCAATCAATTCATCGCGCTCATTCGCTGCCGTGACTCCGGCCGCCGCCGCTTTGATTTGAGCAAGCGTGGCATCCGAAAGCGAATCCCATTCGGCAATGTCTTCTGGCCGGATATAGATCGGGTTGAAGAAACGGCGGCTCACCGGCAGATAAGGCGACTGCTGCATGTGCCCCACCGGTTCGCCCGCATGCAGCGGATTAATCAGCACAAAATCAGCGCCGTCACGCCCAAAAATCTCGCACATTTGCGCCAAATCATGCAAATCGCCGATCCCCCAAGAGCCGCACGAACGCACTGAATAAAGCTGCGCCATCATCCCCCAAGAGCGTTTTTCGCTAAGGCGCGGATCTTCCATCCGGGCGGGCGCCACAATCAGGGAAGCACGCGCCGTGAGGCGCTGGCCACTCTCGGTACTCACTCGCGCCATCACATAGTGATACCCCAGCTCAATACCTGCAGGAATCGCAAAAGCAGCTTGCCCCACGAGCGCGCCATCAATCTCTCGAGCTGGCGTCTCATCTTCAATCTGCGCCAAATCGCGCTGCTCACCTGATTCTTCGAGCTCCACCCACATTTCTACCCGGGCCCCGTGTGGCACGTGCGCCCGCACCACTCCCCCGCGCTCCGCCGTCACCACAATGCATGGAGGCAAAATTTGGCGCCATTCGCGCTCTTCACGAGCCTGCAGCGCCACCTGCACCGAATCAGCTGAGGAGACGTCTATCCCCATGGCTCCCAAAACCTTGGCGAGCGTATCGTCAGAGGCTTCGTGATGCGTGCCGTTCACTTCCCAATATTCACGATCCACCCCATACGATTTTGCAAGCTCCACCAGCTGATCACGGGTGGGCACTTGATGGATTAAAGGGCTAGGCTCAGGGGTGGGCATGCTGTGCTCCTTCTCAATGGTTCTGGCACTTTGCCTAAAGCGCGGATGCGGATGCGCAACTACTATGCTACCCATAGCAATGCCGTAGATCCGAACCGCGCAGGGGCGCAGCTAAAGAATTCAGCAGCCACATTGGCTGAGATTGCACAGCAGCGAAATTTTAGAGAGGAATATCATGGCGCAATTGCTTCCAATTCCAGTGACGGAGGAAGAGCCGCTAGCTACGGTGCTGAGCACTATGCGGATGAAGGTGATTAGTGACGGCGAATTTGAGGGCACTAATCTGCGCCAATTCACTAATCGCGTGTATGGTGGGCAAGCTTTTGGGCAAGCGGTGATTGCTGCGGCCGCCACTATGGATGGATCGCACTCTGGCCGCGAGATTCATTCGATCACTGCAGCGTTTCTGCGCCCCGGCAGCATGGATATTCCCACCCGTTTCAAGGTGCTGGATGTGCTTGATGGCCGCTCTTTTTCCACTCGCCGCGTGCTCGCACATCAAGCCGATAAGACGATTCTCACTGCTCGTGCTTCTTTCCAAGAGATCCAGCCTGGCTTGGAGCACGCGAGCGGAATGCCGCAAGCTCCTGATCCAGAGAGCCTCGCCTCATCTGTGGATTTTTTCGCAGCCATGAATACTCCTGATGCTCGGCGCATGAACCGCACCAACGCCGTGGATCTGCGGCACGTGAATGGAGCTATCTGGACCCATCCCCAGCAGCAACAACACACTAGTAGCACCCTGATTTGGTTTAAGCTTCGCTCGGCTATGCCGGCGCAATCTTCGCAAACCTTACATCGCGCAATGCTGGCCTACGCTTCAGATCAGTTCATGCTTGAGCCAATTATGCGCCGCCATGATCTTTTCTGGTTTAAGCAAGGGCTTTCGCTGGCCACACTTGACCACGAGATTTGGTGGCATCGCGATGTGAATATGAGCGAATGGGTGCTAGCCGAGCTCACTAGCCCCTCAGCGCAGGGCGGGCGGGGGCTTTCTATTGGCCGCTTCTTCCAAGACGGCGCCCACATCGCCACCATGGCTCAGGAGGGCATGGTGCGGGTGCGCGAGGCTACATGAACCCACTTCCCGTTCGCTTCAAAATTCGGCCCTATGTGCTTACATATTGCACATTGCCGGATATGTGTAGCGAACGGGAAGTCTTTACTCATACTGGTTTTGATACTCCAGCTTTTCTTCTTCGCTGAGCATATATTGGCGCACTGGCCCCTCGAGCTCCTGCACCTCGGGCGAGCGCCATTTCACGATCATGCGCACAATCGCGATGATCACCACCGCCGAGAAGATCACAGCCGCCACGATGATCATGGTAGAAAACAGGTGATACCAAGCTTCGTTGCTCACCGCCGTCACCGCCGTCACTTCTAGTCGCGCTTGAGTTTACGATAGGTGGCTGCGCTCTGCCGGGCCGCATCTGGGCCCAGCCGCTCCACCTTATTCTTTTCATAACTCTCAAAGTTGCCTTCAAACCAGTACCAGTTGTACGGCTCTTCATCGGTGCCTTCCCAAGCCAAAATATGGGTGGCCACACGATCCAAGAACCAGCGGTCGTGGGTGATCACCACAGCACATCCAGGGAACTGCAGTAGCGCGTTTTCCAGCGAGCCCAGCGTCTCCACGTCAAGATCGTTCGTAGGCTCATCGAGCAGCAGCAAATTGCCGCCCTGCTTGAGAGTGAGCGCGAGATTGAGCCGGTTGCGCTCGCCACCGCTGAGCACGCCCGCAAGCTTTTGCTGATCAGCGCCCTTAAAGCCGAAAGCAGAGACGTAGGCCCGCGAAGGCATCTCCACCTTGCCCACCTGGATGAAATCTAGCCCGTCGCTCACCACTTCCCACACGTTCTTTTCGCCGTCAATCCCAGCGCGCGTCTGATCCACATATGAGAGTTTCACTGTCTCGCCAATCTTCAGATCGCCGCCGTCAAGCTCTTCCAAGCCCACGATCGTCTTGAAAAGGGTAGTCTTACCCACGCCGTTCGGGCCAATAATACCCACGATACCGTTGCGTGGCAGCGAGAAAGAAAGATCCTTAATCAACGTGCGCCCATCGAAGCCTTTCTCGATATTCGTGGCTTCGAGCACCACATTGCCTAGGCGCGGCCCCGGTGGAATCTGAATCTCATCAAAATCGAGTTTGCGATACTTTTCTGCCTCGGCTGCCATCTCCTCATAGCGAGCCAAACGCGCCTTGCTCTTGGCCTGCCGGCCTTTAGCAGAGCTGCGCACCCATTCAAGCTCTTCCTTGAGGCGCTTTTGCAGCTTAGCATCTTTCTTACCCTGCACCTGCAGGCGCTCTTCCTTCTTCTCCAAATACGTAGAATAGTTGCCCTCATAAGGATATAGATGGCCACGATCTACTTCCGCAATCCATTGCGCCACGTGATCCAAGAAATAGCGATCGTGGGTGACGGCGATCACGGCGCCTTCGTAGCGCGCCAAATGCTGCTCGAGCCACTCCACTGATTCAGCATCGAGGTGGTTAGTGGGCTCGTCGAGCAGCAGCAAATCAGGCGCTTCAAGCAGCAAACGGCACAGGGCCACGCGGCGGCGCTCACCTCCAGAAAGCACAGTGACGGGAGTGTCTCCTGGCGGGCAGCGCAACGCATCCATTGCCTGCTCCAGCTGGGAATCAAGATCCCACGCATTCGCGGCATCAATCTCAGCTTGCAGCTTGCCCATTTCCTCCATGAGCGCATCGAAATCTGCCTCAGGATCGCTCATTTCAATACCGATCTGGTTAAAGCGATCAATCTTGGCAAACATATCTGCGGCAGCGAGCTGCACATTTTCGAGCACCGTCTTGTCTTCCTCAAGCGGTGGCTCCTGCATCAAAATACCCACTGAATATCCAGGGGTAAGGCGAGCTTCGCCATTACTTGGCTCATCAAGGCCAGCCATAATTTTGAGGATCGTGGATTTGCCGGCACCATTTGGCCCTACCATACCGATTTTTGCACCTGGGAAAAATGCCATCGTGACGTCGTCAAGAATTAGCTTGTCGCCCACTTTCTTGCGAGCTCGCACCATTGAATAAATATACTCAGCCACTATTTTCTGCTTTCTGATCGCTGCCTGTGCCTGCCAGCTAGCTCGCCGGCCTTATCAGCACTGCCTTTATCGTTCTATGCCAATCCAAGCCTATCGAGAATAGTTCAGCGCATAAAAATCGGCGCGCTACGGGTGATCTTCGCCGTGCCTGCTCGCCGTGATTTATATAGATTACTGGGCTTGGCACAGGGGAAAATTGCCAAGCCCAGCATATAGGCACGCCGCAAAGCGGCGATGGTTTTATTAACACCAGCGAGGATTACTTTTACGCACTAGTATTCTCGCTTTCAACCTGTGAAATATTACGCCATTTTCAATCCCGCACCAACGCAACGCGCCACGTTTCACTTGATCATTACATTAGTTTTATGCAGCGATCGCCACTGGCGTTTCACACACCAAATGCTGCAACACACCCACCGCATTATTGCTCGCAGGAGCGCCGAATTCACTCACCGATTTTTGGGAGCTAAGCAAATTTTGTTCACTGCCCACACGATTCCCGGCAGGCGCACTGTGCTCCTCGTCAGGTTTCCTATAGCTTGCCACCATCACGTTGAGATCTATTGCCACAGAATCTGCAATAAGCACTAGGCGAGTGCGCTGCTGGCCTTGATTATCGGTGTATTCGTTTACCCGCAACGAGCCACGCACCAGCAGCGGAGCCCCTTTGCGTACCGATGCAGCCACATGTTGCGCTAATGGCCCATAGCATCGCACTGAATACCAAGTGGTGGGGCCATCTTCATAAGCTTTTGTTTTTCTGTTGTATACCCGCGCCGTCACCCCCACGCTCACTATAGTGGCCGAAATTTGATTATCCGCCCCGGTTTGCTCATCAGTGGTGCGATAAACCATGGGATCATTTCCTGCCCAGCCACGCACCGTCACAGTTGTATCGTTAAACATCTTTTCTCCTCACTAGGCGTTACGCTGCGCCTGTGAGCTCAACTATTGCCGATCTTTGGCACGCCAGTAAGGTTGAATATTTATTCGTGGATAATCGCGGCAACTCCCCACTCTGTGCACAACTCTCCTCGCCCCTGAATCCTAGATTCCACCCATTAATCAAGTGTTGCAACGATCCCTAGATTCCACCAAGGGGAATCTAGGGATCAGGGAGGAATCAGGAGGCTGCCCCTCTGCCTCACTAGGCCCTGCAGCTCGCCTCAATGCTGCGCTGGCTGCCGGCGAGCAAGGTCCGAGCAGCGCGATGCCGTTTCAAAATCGTCTCAGGCCCAGGCACCAACACATTGCGAAGCGTTTCGGCGACGGCGCAGCGAACTGATTGCTCATAGCAAGCTACAGCAGCCGCCACCAAAGCCCGCCGTCGCTTTCGCGCAGCAAGAACCCCCGCCCCTATCAGCCCCAAACCAAGCACGATTCCTGCCACTGCTCCACCAGCCCGCAGCGCCGGGGTGGCCAAAGAAGAAGCCAACATTGCCCAGGCAACCCCCGCCGCAATCACCAGCACCCCAGCCAAGTACCACCATTTCGCCGTCACCGCCACAATTCTCGGCACAGGCACACTCGCGAGCGCCCGCTCAATAGCTTTCCGGATCCGATCAGCCGCCGGCACCGAGCTCTCTACAGCAGCTTGCCAAGCCAGCGGCAAGCCAGCAATCGCGTGCGTCACCCACATATCGCGCAGCGCCACCGAAAGCGTTGGCGCTGGAGCCTGCGGAATTAGCTTTCCTTTCCCGCCAGCCGCGCCAGCATCCCCACGCGCACCGATGGCCACTTTCACAGTGCTCACCCCAGAAGCCTGCACTGCCATCTCGCTCAACTCTCGCACATATGGCCCCTCCAGCTCGGCTTCGCACTCCCCCACTTCCCCGCTGAGCAATTCTGCCACCGAGTCGAGCTGCGCCTGCGCTGTGGCAAGCCAAACGCTTCGATCTTGAGCCATCTCCTCCAAAGCCGAATCGAGCTCAGCAATACCCTCTCCATATAGCGCGCTAGTGGCCACCATGCGCACATCCACAAAACTCAAGCCATCTAGCGTGCGGCGAATATCGGCAAGCAGCGCATCGCGCTCAGATTGCGCCACAGTATCAATACGATTCACCACCACGATCATGGTGTGCTTATTACGCCCCGCACCATCCACTCGCCGATACTTGCGCCCCAACGTCACAAAATCCTTGAAGGCAGCTGCATCAGCATATTTTTGTGGATCCAGCACCCAAAGCAACACATCTACCAGCGGAACCAGCCGCGCCACCTGCCCAGAATTAGCCAACTGCACCGAATCATAATCTGGGGTGTCGAGCAATACGAGCGCCTCATGCTGCTCACGCCCAGCCGTAAGCGGCGATTCGTGCTTAATGCGGCGGCGCTGGGGCACGCCGAGCACATCGAGGAGTTCATCTGCTTGAGCACTCCAGGCACAAGCCATTATTTCTTCTGTGGTTGGGCGCACTTCGCTCACTCGGGCAAAATCAAAGCCGGTGAGCCTATTAAAAAGCGTAGATTTTCCCGAACCAGTGCCGCCCACCAGCGCAGCCACCACAAATCCATCGCCAGCGCGCATCCTCTCATGCGCTAGCTGCAAATCAGATTGGGCCCGCTCGCGCACACCGGAAGTGAAAAACTCTCCGCCAGCTGCCACCGCTTGCTGCAATTGAGTGAGCCTGAGTTCTACTTGATCCATCAGCGCCCTTCCTCTGCGTGACGATGTGCGCTTATTTTGCTGCCCGCAGCAGGTAGCCTCACCCTGCGGCGTTTTCGCGCCGGGCGTTGAGCAGGCTTTCGAGCAGCCGCTTCATGCCTATTTAGCTCACGCATAGCGCTATCCCATGCTGCCCATGCATTGCGCAATGGCTCCGATCCTAGCGGCGCTATATAGTTCAGCTGCCCAGCATAAATCTGCACCACCGCCTCAATCGCTTCTCGCACCCGCTGCCCAAGTAGCTCACGCAGGCGCCAAACCACCTGCTCCATGCCGCTATTGCGCGCCGCGGCCAGCGCTCCAGGCACTCCTGATGCCGCCACCAGCAGCAGGTGAGCTAGGCTTTGCTTAGCAACTGGATCTCCGCCTTCGCCCGCTGCCTCATTTTCCACATCGGCCCGCCACTGCGATATTGTGCGTTGCGTGATTTCCGCTGCTTTCTCGTTCACCTGCGCTTGCGCGCTAGCGATCATACTACTAGTATCAAGCACGTCTTCGCGCCAAAGATTGGCAATATTGATGCTCGCCGTGATTATTCCTTGTTTGAGGGCGAGGGTGACGGAGGCAGTGACGGTGTCTGCTAGCGCCGCGAGCGCATCGGCCTGGATCTCTTTGCCTAGCGCGTTCCATAGCGCGGCTGGCGCGCCTTGGCCAAAGCGGCCTCTTTCAATATTTGTGGCTAGTTTCTCCAAAGGCGCCGCAGCGCCATACTCGGCTTTGTCGGCGAGATCCACTATCGTATTGCGGGCACTGTCGAGCATATTTGCTACAGTTTCAAGGCTATCCTCGAGCTTATATCGCCAATTGTTGGAAACCTGGGCGGGCATGGCCTGAGATTCTTGAGCGTGGTGTTGGGCAGCGGCCTGGAGCCAATTGTGCAGCGTCAGAAGAGCACGGCGCTCAGCTCGCTGCCGCAGCTGATCTTCGCGGATCGCGGCGCCAGCATAGGATTGGCCAGGCAGCGCCGTAAATCTCAGTTGCGCTAGCCGCTGGCTCAAATCGTGCGCTGCTACGCCTTGGGATCCTGTATCTACCCTGTTAAGCACCACAAATAGTGGCGTCTCATTTTTCTCGAGTTGGCTGAGGAATTGCCAACTTGCCGCATCTGAATAGCGTGTGGGCGTGGTGACGAAGATTGCTGCGGCAGCACTAGCTTGCACCTGTCTCGCTGCCTGAGCTGCTTCCGGGTCCGCAATATCGAATGCGGGCGAATCTATGAGCACGATGCCGCGCGGTATACTTGGTGAAATTTCGGTGTGAATCGTTTTAGATAGCAGATGTTGCGCAAATTTAGGTGCATCTTCAGGGTGAACCGCAGCCAATGGGATGCGGGTAGTGGGGCGAAGCGCTGATTCTTTAGCGAGCTCAGCTCCCAGGATCTGGTTAAATAGCGCCGATTTCCCCACTCCGCCAGCTCCGATTATCGGCACAATAGCAGGCATTTCGAGCCCTTTAAGGCGCGGCATTATCTGATGCACCAACTGCATCTGCACCCACCTTGCTGCGTACGCTGCCGCGGCACTTCCTGGCATGGGGATAGGGAAAGCTACTGCTTGCAGCTCTCGGATCAACGCCTCGCTTTTGCGGATCACGGCTCGCGGAGCGCGGAAGGCGGCGCCAGGCCTTGGTTGCTCTGGCAAAGGTTGCTGTGCTTGCTCGCGCTGCATTGGCTGAGCATGCCGCCCTCTCGATTCGCTCATGCCTTCTATTGTGGCAGAAAATGCACCAGCAAGGCTTAACTCTCTTGAGCTTTCGATCAGCGAGGCCGCGAGTAGAGATGAGGCGTAGATATAGGTGGCCACTTTTGCCGTGGCGCCCCAGCGCCGAGTAAATTAGATGTAGCACTGCACTTTGCGCTTTGCATCGCGCAATTGCCTCCATAGCTCAATGGATAGAGCAACGGCCTTCTAATCCGTAGGTTACGCGTTCGAGTCGCGTTGGGGGCGCCATGCCACTGGTAAGAGCCATGCCTATGAATAAGGAGAAGGCGCCTGGAATCAGTGGAGCAAGACGGCAAGCACAGCGCCACACCTATGCACGAGAGGAAGGCACATATGAGCACAAGTTCGCAAAACACCCCAATCGTTTGGATTGACTGCGAAATGACTGGTCTCGATCTTGAGCAAGATGCGCTGATTGAAGTGGCTGTGGTGATCACGGACGCCGAGCTTAATCCTCTCGATACTGGCCTCGACGTGGTGATTAAACCTCCTCCAGCAGCTTTAGAATCGATGAGCGATTTTGTGCGCGAAATGCACACTACCACTAGCCTTCTTGATGAATTGGATGGTGGCCTTTCGCTGCCTGAGGCGCAGGCTGCTGTGCTTGAGTATGTGCGCCGTTTTGTGCCTGAAGCGCGGAAGGCTCCGCTGGGAGGCAATTCTGTGGGCACCGACAAAATGTTCTTGCTGCGCGATATGCCCCAGCTAGTGGAGCATCTGCACTATCGGATTATCGATGTCTCTAGCGTTAAAGAGCTTGCTCGCCGCTGGTTCCCGCGCGTCTTTTTTGCGGCCCCTCAGAAGACCGGCAACCATCGGGCTATTGGTGATATTTATGATTCTATTGATGAGCTGCGCTATTATCGCGCCGCGCTTTGGCCTGAGGGGGAAGGGCCAAGCAGTGATGAAGCGCGAGCTGCCGCAGCGGCAGTGACGGCTGAACTTACGATATCTAAAGCGCAAGCAGCCCACGCAGCGCTCTCGGCTTAAGCCAGCGAAAGCCACTGCCATGAGCGCTGCCACTGTTCCCCCGCTGAATCTCGCCCTTGATCGTTTGGAGGATCAGTACGGCGTGACGCCGCCACCAGAGGCTGTGGCTGAGGCTTTCGCTGCGTGGGTGGCCAGCACTGGCCGGGAGATGTATCCCCATCAAGAGGAGGCGCTGCTCGCTATCATTACCGGTGACCACGTGATTGCAGCCACGCCCACTGGCTCTGGCAAATCGATGATTGCGGCGCAGGCGCTTTTCGCGGCTATGGCCACCGGCCGCACTGGCTACTACACAGCACCACTTAAGGCTCTAGTGAGCGAAAAGTTTTTTGAGCTGATTGGCCTTTTTGGAGCGCACAATGTGGGGATGGTGACGGGGGATGTCTCGATTAATGCCCAAGCCCCGATTGTGTGCGCCACGGCTGAGATTCTTGCAAATATTGCGCTGCGCGGCGGAGAGCAGGCTGACGTGGGCGTGGCTGTGGCTGACGAGTTCCATTTCTTCGCTGACCCGCAGCGCGGCTGGGCCTGGCAAGTGCCACTATTGCAGCTCCCGGGGGCTCAGCACGTGCTGCTTTCAGCCACGCTGGGCGACACTTCATGGCTAGAGCGCGATTTGGAGCAGCGCACCGGCCGCGCCGTCACGGCGATCACCAGCGCTGAGCGGCCAGTGCCATTGCACTACGAATACAGCCTCGCCCCTATTGGCGAGGTGATTCAAGATCTCGTGGCGGCGCATATGGCGCCAGTGTATGTGGTGCATTTTTCGCAGCGCGAAGCAGTGGCTGGCGCGCAGGCACTATTGGGCATGAGCCTAATCTCTCGCGAGCGCAAAGATCAGATTGCGGCAGCGCTGGGTGGATTCAAGTTTGGGGCCGGCTTTGGCGCTACGCTTTCCAAACTCTTGCGCTCCGGCATCGGCGTGCACCACGCTGGCCTGCTTCCTCGCTATCGCCGGCTCGTGGAGCGGCTCACCCAAGCCGGGCTGCTAGCCGTCATCTGCGGCACTGATACGCTGGGCGTGGGAATCAACGTGCCGATTCGCACAGTGCTGCTCACTTCGCTCGCCAAATTTGATGGATCGAAAATGCGCCACCTCAGCGCCCGCGAATTCCACCAGATCGTGGGGCGCGCAGGGCGGGCCGGCTTTGACACGATTGGCTACGTGTATGTGCAGGCGCCTGAGCATGAGATCGAAAATGAGCGCCGGCTGCGCAAAGCTGGTGATGATCCAGTGAAAATCAAGCGCGTGCAGAAGGTGAAGCCTGAGGAGGGCAAACTGCAGTGGAGCCGTGCCACCTTCGAGAAACTGCGCGATAAAGAGCCAGAGCGGCTCACGTCGCAGCTGCGTGTGAACCATGCGATGATCCTCAATTTGATGCAGCGCGAGGAGCCGGTACAGGCAGTGTGGAGCGTGGTCACCGATAATTACGAACCCGAAGCGCGTAAACCAGCTTTGGTGAAAGCAGCGCGCGAGATTCTCGATTCGCTGGTGCTGGCTGGAGTGCTGCAGCGCGTGGATGCCGCTGGCAGCGCCGTCACCCCTGAAGCGCCCGGCACCCCAGAAGCCGCCGGCAGCGCCGTCACCTCTGAAGCTCTTGGCTCCGATCCTGAGCTTGCCCTACTTGGCGAGCACGGCGGCTCGCTGCGTTTCGCTAAAGATGTGCCTGATGATTTCGCGCTCAATGCCCCACTCTCGCCTTTCGCGCTTTCCGCGCTGGATCTGCTGGATGCCGAATCTGAATCCTATGCGCTCGATGTGCTCTCAGTGATCGAGGCGGTGCAGGAGGATCCCACACCGGTGCTGGTGGCCCAGCGCAAGCAAAAACGCGGCGAGCTAATCGGGAAGCTCAAGGCTGAGGGCGTGGATTACAACGAGCGCATGGCTTTGGCTGATGAGGTCTCGTGGCCAATGCCGCTGGCGGAGCTGCTCACGCCAGCGCTAGAAATATATGCGCAAAGCAACCCGTGGGTGCGTGGCCATGAGCTTTCCCCGAAGAGTATTGTGCGCGAAATGATTGAGAGCGCCAGCACTTTCACGGAGTTCGTTTCCCGCTATGACGTGCAGCGCTCGGAGGGCGTGCTGCTGCGCTACCTCACCGATACGTATCGCGCGCTGCGCCAGATCGTGCCGATGAGCGCTCGTGACGCCGAGGTGGATGCGATTATTGATTGGCTCGGCAAGCTGGTGCGCTCGATTGATTCTTCGCTGCTTGATGAATGGGAGGCACTCGCTGATGGGCGGGTGACGCCGGGCGAGCTGGCCCTGCTGGAAAACGAGGCGAGCGGAGCGGACGATGCCACGAGCGGCGTGGAGCTGGCCTTTGGTGCCGATGCTGATGGCCGGGTGGCTTTCACGCGCAATAAGCACGCGCTGCGCACGGCGATCCGCAATGCGCTTTTCGAGATCGTGGAGCTGCTGGAGCGCGACGATCTGGAAGAACTTGAGCGGCGCTACACGCCCGACGGCTGGGATTTTGATCGCTGGGATGCTGCCGCTGAAAGCTACTGGGATGAGTATGAATATATGGGCATTGATACGGCCGCGCGCGGCGCACAGTACGTGAGTATGCTTGAGGATCCTTCGCTTGCGGATCTGATTCAAGCTGGCGCTGATCCCGATATTGCAGCTGATTGGCTCGAGCAGCATCAGGCTGGCCGGCTTTGGCTCGCCACCCAGCAGCTCGTGGATCACGAGGATGCCGATGAGAGTGACGGGGCTTGGGCGATTCGCGCCATGATCGATCTCGATGCCTCCGATACTGCTAATTCCCTAGCCTTGCATATCATCGCTTTCTCTGCCTGAATCTGCCGCAAGTAAACACGTCCACGCCAATAAGCGGTGCTAAAGTGGCAGGCATGATTGATGTTGCAGGAAATATTGCGCGGGTACGCGAAAGCATGGCAGCTGCGTGCGAGCGGGCGGGGCGCGCGCAGAGCGAGGTGCAGCTAGTGCTGGCCGCGAAATACCAGCCAGTGGAGCTTATGCTTGCAGCGCTCGATGCCGGCGAGCAGCGCTTTGGGCACAATATGGTGCAGCAGCTCGTAGCGGCTGAGGAAGGGCTAAGAGTGGCAGGGCGCGGCGCTCGCACTCACGCAACCTCCATGATTGGGCACGTGCAATCCAATAAGCTCTCGGCTGCGATGCGATATGCCCAACGCATCGACACTGTGGATTCACTGAAGATGGCCCAGCAGATCGCGCGGCGCCAAGCAGCGCGCATTGCAGCTGGCGAAGCGGCAGCAGGCGAAGCCTACCCGATATTGCTGCAGGTTAATTCATCAGGAGCCTCCACCCAGTTTGGTTGTGAGCCAATTACCGTGCTCGATATTGCCCACCAAGTGGCCAGCGAGCTGCCACTCGTAGAGATCCGCGGCCTGATGACGATCGGTGCGAACGAGCCAGATGATCCCGCTGCCGTGATCCGCTCCTTTGAAATCACTCGCCAGCTCAGCGAGCAATTGCGCGAAATTCCTGGCCTAGCAGCGGCTGGCACACTCTCGATGGGCATGACCCACGATATGGAGCTAGCTATAGAAAATGGCAGCACTGAAATCCGTATCGGCACTGCAATCTTTGGGCCACGCCCAAATAGCAGCCAATAAACCGCCGTCAGTAAGTATCTAGCCGGTGCGCTCGAAAAACGCTGCGCGCTGCTTCCAGCATCGGCTTGCTCGGCGGCTCCACGGCGTCAAGCGTATATTCCATCCCCAGCGCTCGCCATTTATCTCGCGCCATCTGATGGAACGGCAATACTTCCACCCGGTGCACGCTTCCCCACTTTTTCACGATTTGTGCCACGGCATCAATATTCTCCAGCGAATCCGTGACCCCTGGAATAAGCACAAAGCGAATCCACATCGGGATGCCAGAATCGTTGAGCCGCTCCCCAAAACGAACTGTAGGCTCCAAGCTCTTCTTCGTCACCTGCTGATATATCTCCGGTATGCCACTTTTCACGTCAAGCAACACCAGATCCATATCATCAATCATCTGGTCACTGAAGGAAGCTCCCCCAAAACCGCTTGTATCCACACAAGTATGAATCCCTAGCTCTTTACACCCGCGCAAGAGCCTGCCCAGGAAAGCTGGCTGCATTGAAGGATCGCCACCCGAGAAAGTGACTCCCCCTCCCGTCACTTCAAATACGGATTTGTAGCGCGCAATCTTTTTCAGCAAATCCTCGGCCAGCACCGCCGTGCCGTCTTTCATTTTCCAGGTGTCTGGATTGTGGCAATACACGCAACGCAGGCCACAGCCCGCAAAAAACACTGAAAGCCGGGTGCCAGGGCCATCCACCGCCGTCACTAATTCCCAGGAGTGCACCGATCCCAGCTCGCCGGCATGCACCGCCGCGATATGTTCCTCGCGGGTCATCTCCCCAGCTGTCTCCACGCCAGCTAAGCCAGCACCCATTAGCCGGGGCACTTCCACTTCGGAGGGGTCAGGCCGATACTCGCCAGTTGACCCCTCCGAAGGAAAAGCTTGCTCTAGCACTCACATGCCTTCATGGAAGGTCCGCGAAATTACGTCAAGCTGCTGCTCGCGGGTGAGCCGCACAAAGTTCACCGCATAGCCCGAAACCCGCACGGTAAGCTGCGGATACTTCTCCGGATGATCCATCGCATCCACTAGCGTGTCGCGGTTGAGCACGTTAATATTGGCGTGATATAGCCCTTGCACCCCGCCCGTGCAGGCGCGCTGGGATTTCATTTCTGCTTCACGTTCAGCATAAGTAGTGGCCACAGTATTCTCTTTCTCTTTATTGGCGTTTATTTATTGTTTGATTTGATTGGTGACGTAGCTCAGCCCTTGCGCACGAAGCCAGCGTCCATGATACCCACGAGGTTTACGATCTGCTCATCGCGGGTGCGCCCTAGCGAGCTGGGCACAATCGTATTGGTGAGCGAGATCCCATCGAGCGCATCATCGTAATTAAGTTTGCCTACGGAAAGCATCGAGGCAAGCATGCCATGCGTATCAGCGCCGTTTTCAGGATTGGCACCCGGCGCAAACGGCGTGCCGGCTTCATGGCCTGAGGGGAATGCGCCAGTGGCCTTACCGTACACCACGTTAGAAGTGATGGTGAGCACACTCTGCGTGGGGATAGCATCGCGATACATCGGGATCTTGCGGATCTTAGCCATCACAGTATGCACCACAGTGGCAGCAATGTCATCAGCGCGATCGTCGTCGTTGCCGTAGAGCGGGAAGTCACCTTCCGTCACGTAATCCACCACTAATCCAGTTTCGTCACGCACCGGCGTCACCTTCGCATACTTGATTGCGGAAAGTGAATCAGCCACGATGGAAAGCCCAGCTATACCGCAGCCCATAGTGCGCACAATATCAGAATCATGCAGCGCCATCTCCATAGCTTCATAGGCATACTTGTCGTGGCAGTAGTGGATGATATTTAGCGCCTCCACGTAGGTGCCCACCACCCAGTCGAGCATGTCTTCGTAGCGCTGCCACACATCATCAAAATCGAGTGGGCCATCGCCTTGCACGCCCTCGTAGCCGGGCACCACCTGCTTGCCGGTCATTTCGTCGCGGCCACCGTTAATGGCATAGAGCAGCGCTTTTGCAGCATTTACGCGCGCGCCGAAGAACTGCATTTGCTTGCCCACCTTCATCGGGCTCACGCAGCAAGCGATCGCCGCGTCGTCACCCCAATGCTGGCGGATCTGCTCGTCAGTCTCGTACTGGATCGAGGATGTTTCAATAGAAACCTCAGCACAGAACTTCTTATATCCTTCCGGGAGGTTCAAATCCCAGAAAATCGTGATGTTTGGCTCTGGAGCTGGCCCGAGATTAATCAACGTCTGCAGCAAACGGAAGCTAGTTTTAGTGACGAGGGTGCGCCCATCTTCGCCGAAACCGCCGTCACTCCACGTGGCCCAGTAGGGATCGCCGGAGAAGATTGCGTCATAGTCGATGGTGCGCAAGAAACGCACAATGCGCAGCTTGATCACCAGCGCGTCGATAATTTCTTGGGCTTCTTCCTCGGTAAGGCGCCCAGCGGCAAAGTCACGCTCAAAATAGATATCGAAGAAACCGGAGAGACGGCCAAAGCTCATTGCAGCGCCATCTTGGCTCTTCACCGAGCCAAGATACCCAAAGTAGGTCCACTGCACGGCTTCCTGCGCAGTGCGGGCTGGGCGAGAAATATCGAATCCGTATTTTTCGGCCATTGCCTTGAGCTTTTTGAGCGCTTTGATCTGCTCTGAGTGCTCTTCGCGGTAGCGGGCCCAATGCTCAGAGAATGGCTGATCTTTCACCGCGTCTTTAGCTGCCTGCTTTTCTTGAATCAGGAAATCCACGCCGTAGAGCGCCACTCGGCGATAGTCGCCAATGATACGCCCACGCCCATAGGCATCAGGCAAGCCCGTGATGATATGCGAGGAGCGAGCGGCGCGAATCCGTGGCGTATAAATATCAAAAACGGCATCGTTGTGGGTCTTGCGATATTTGGTGAAAATATCTTTCACCTGCTGATTCACCTCTTTACCAGCCTCTTTGATCGCTGTCTCCACCATACGCCAACCACCGTAGGGCATCATTGCGCGCTTGAGCGGCACGTCTGTCTGCAAGCCTACGATCACGTCATCGTCTTCAGAAATATAGCCCGGAGCGAAAGCATCCACATCGGCGGGAGTATCAGTGTCTACGTCATATACGCGCTTTTCACGTTCCACCGATAGATATTTGGCTTCAAGCGTAGCCCAAAGGCGTTTGGTTTTTTCGGTAGGCCCCGCCAAGAAAGAGGAATCCCCCTCGTATGGAGTGTAGTTGCGCTGAATAAAATCACGCACGTCGATGCGCTGCTGCCAGCTACCAGGCTCAAAGCCTTCCCATTCCTCATATTTGATATCTGCGAGCTTTTCTGCTTCAGCGATAGTCATGCTTTGCGCCATGCCTTTCTCTTGCCATAATCTCTAAAGCATTCTAATTCTAGAACTCCACATTCCCCACACTCCATCTATTCAAACAAGAAAAGCACATTCACGAAAAAGATCACATTAAAGCCATATGGGGGCGCGCAGCAGATATAGGCCTTGATGCCTATTTTTCAGGTGATGGCGAGCACTTTTTCTGGTGCGCGAAACGAGCCGCACCGCCCCACTTTACGCGCTTGAGCAGCACATTTAATGCCGCCACCAGAAATAAGGAGCCGCACTAAAGCTGAGGCTGCACCCCAGCACGGAAGAGCCCATATACGTAGCCTTGGGTGAGCGCCTCCCACGAAGCCTCAATCACGTCGTCACCCACGCCCACAGTGGTCCACTCCCCTGATTCATCGCGCACCGTGATCATTACGCGCGTGATCGCGTTAGTGCCGCGCGAAGTATCAAGAATACGCACCTTGAAATCCACCAGCTCCATACCATCGAGCTGCGGATACACCTTACGCAATGCGCGGCGCAGCGCCTCATCTAGCGCATCCACCGGGCCCACACCCTCGCCGAGGCGAATCAAACGCCGCCCGCCAGCATGTATCTTCACGGTGGCCTCAGCCAAAGTCTGAGTAGGATCAGAACGATCCGTGGCATTGTGCGTACTCCAGGATTCAAGCTCAAAATATTTCACTGGCTCACCCGCAATAATCTCGCGTGCCAGCAGCTCAAACGAAGCATCGGCTGCATCGTAAGTGTATCCCTCGGCCTCCGCTTGCTTCACCCGATCCGTGATCTTAGTGAGCACAGCGCGATCTTTCGAAAGATCAATGCCAAATTCACGAGCCTTCAACTCCACGCTGGCCCGCCCAGCCATATCGCTCACCAGCATCCGCATATCGTTACCCACCACGTTCGGGTCAATATGCTGATACATATCAGGATCCACTCGAATCGCGCTCGCATGCAAGCCAGCCTTATGGGCAAAGGCCGAAGCCCCCACATACGGCGCCCGCTTGCTAGGCAAAATCGTGGTGATCTCACCAATCGCATAAGCCACGGCCGAAAGCCCCGCAAGTTGCTCCGGGCTCACCACCTCATAATCAGTTTTCAAGGCCAAATTCGCAATACACGTGAGCAGGTTCGTATTACCAGTACGCTCGCCATACCCATTCACGCAGCCTTGAATCTGGCGGCATCCCGCATTCACGGCCGCGAGCGTATTTGCCACAGCGCAACCGCCATCATCATGGCAATGAATGCCAAGCTGTGGGTTCGTGACGCCGGCGCGCTCGAGGCGCGCGCGTAAATCCGCCACCACCTCCGTCACCGTATCAGGCAACGAGCCGCCATTCGTATCACAGAGAATCACCCAGCTTGCGCCAGCTTTGAAAGCCTCAACCACCACGGCCGTGGTGTAATCAGGATCGTGGCGATAGCCATCGAAAAAATGCTCCGCATCAATCATACATTCGCGCCCTTGGGAGCGAATATATTCCACCGAATCGCGCACCATCGCCAAATTTTCTTCGCCCGAAGTGCGCAGCGCCCGCTCCACGTGCCGAATATCCGATTTAGCCACCAGGCAGAGCACCCCCGCTCCTGAATCGAGCAGCGCCTGAATTTGCGGGTCTTCAGCCGCGCTCACGCCAGCTTTGCGAGTGGAGCCAAAAGCCGTGAGTTTCGCTGCCGTGAGTGGATTAAAATCCTTGAGCTTGGCGAAGAATTCAGTATCGCGCGGAATCGCTCCCGGCCAGCCGCCCTCAATGTAATCAGCGCCCATCGCCTCAATATAAGGAAGAATAGCAAGCTTATCCGCCACTGAAAGGTTGATGCCTTCTTGTTGCGCGCCATCGCGCAGCGTCACATCATATACGAATACTTTTTCGCCCATCATTCCTCCTTAAGTGTGCTAGCTGTTGCTTTTTGTTCTAGGTGCCACGGCGAGCTTGCCGCTCAAGCAAATTTATCATTTCAGGCGCGCCAGCTCCCACTTTGCCCGGATGTTACACACGGGCTAGCACGGCACTTTTCGAGTTATACGCCCTGAGCGTGACGGGGCTGGCGCAGCTTTAGTCTGGCATCCCAATGCGGGATAATATAGGCATGAAAAACTATGATCCGAATTGGCAATCTCAAGGCAATTACCAGCAGCCAACGAGCGAAGAGCGCAGCTGGGCAATGATTGCTCACCTTTCGGCGGTGCTCGCAATGGCATTCTCCGCAGGGTGGTTTTCTTTTATTGGGCCACTCGCCGTGTGGCTGGTGAAGAAGAGCGATAGCCCATACGTGCGCTCTGCTGCCGCTCAGAGCTTCAACTTTAACCTTGGCATGTGGGTGATGAGCGTGGTGGCGTGGATTTGCTTCTTCACAGTGATCCTTATTCCGCTCGCGGTTGTGCTGGGTATAGCCGCGTTTGTGCTCACGCTCTGGCATCACATTCGGGCCACTATCGCGGCCTCAAACAATCAGCTCTATCACTATCCGTGGCAAATCAAGATTTTGAGCTAATCAGCGATAAATATTCAAAATCGGGGGCGCAGCTTTAGCTGCGCCCCCGATCACGTATACAGAAAGCTACATTAAACCAATCGGTAGCACCAACCAAACTTGTCTTCTATCCGCCCAAGCTGAATGCCAGTGAGCTTGTCATAGATCTCTTTAGTGCGCGGCCCCACCGGCACCTGCACATCGAAATCTTCCGAAGCAAGCCGGCCGATCGCCGTCACCACCGCAGCCGTGCCGCAGGCAAACATCTCGGCCACCGTGCCCTTCTTTAGCCCAGCCACCACGTCACTAATCGCGATCTCTTCCTCGCTCACTCGGGTACCCTCAGATTCGAGTAGTTGGATAATTGAGCTGCGGGTGCAGCCAGGCAGAATATTCCCGGTGAGCTTGGGGGTCTTCACGGAGCCATCGCTCATCACCACGAATACGTTCATGCCGCCCAACTCGTCGATGTAAGTGTCGGTGCGGGCGTCAAGGAACATCACCTCGTCGAAGCCTTCATCGTGCGCCTTCACCTTGGGCAGCAGCGAGCTGGCATAGTTGCCGCCGGTCTTGGCATCCCCCATACCGCCTGGGCCCGCGCGGTGATACTCCTTCTCCACCCACACCTCGATGGGCTGGAAGCCGTGCGCAAAATAAGCTCCTGAGGGCGAGGCCATCACGAGATACTCATAACGCGAGGCTGCCCGCACGCCGAGGAAGCTCTCTGAGGCAAACGTGAATGGGCGCAGGTAGAGGCTAGTGCCTTCTCCTTCTGGCACCCACCGCTTATCGGCGCGCACCAGCCCCACAATGGATTCCATGAAATCCTGGAAAGGCAGCGGCGGAATGGCGAGGCGTTCGCCAGAGCGATTCAGGCGGGCCGCGTTATAGAGCGGCCGGAAGGTCCAAATCGAGCCATCATCGTGGCGGTATGCTTTGAGCCCTTCAAAGATCTCTTGCCCATAGTGCAGCACGGCTGTGCCTGGATCTAGAGCAATTGGCCCATAGGGCTCGATCACCTTCCGATTCCAGCCATCGGCGGCGCTCCAGGTGGCGTGAGCCATGTAGTCGCTGAATTCCACGCCAAAGCCCAGCTTTTGCATCTGCGCAGCATGCTCTGCTTCAGTCTTAGGATTCGGATGTGCGAGCTTTTCAAAACCAGCGGCATACTCAGCGGCAGGCAGCAGCGGCTGCGCTGATTCTTTTTCTAGTTGCGTAAGTTCATGTGCCATGTGGCCATGATAGCGCGGCGCATGAAGTGACGCCGGGCACGTTCGCACTGTGACGGAGTGGCCCCGAAAGCCATTGCGGCACTACTTTACTAGCGCGGCGATAGCATCGCCGATCTGCGCAGTTGAGCGCACTAGTGGCGCGCCAGCCTCGGCTGCAGCTGCTCGAGCTGCCATATCGGCATCCACAGCCGCGCTTACGCGCTGAGCGAGCTCGCTATACCCTAGGAAATCAAGCATCAGCGCCACCGAGCTGATAGTGGCCGTAGGATCAGCCTTTTGCTGGCCAGCGATATCAGGGGCGCTGCCATGCACAGGCTCAAACATGGATGGGAAAGTGCGATCCGGGTTGAGGTTGCCGCTCGCCGCCAAGCCAATACCGCCAGTGATTGCGCCGGCCTCGTCGGTGAGAATATCGCCGAAAAGATTGTCTGTTACGATCACGTCGAAACGCTGCGGATCGGTGACGAGGTAAATCGTGGCTGCATCCACGTGGCAATAGTCGGTGGTGACGCTCGGGTATTCTGCCCCCACGCGCTCCACGATACGCCGCCACATATGGCCAGCGTTTACGAGCACATTGTGCTTGTGCACGAGAGTGAGGCGCCCCCGGCGCTTTGCTGCCAGCTCGAAGGCATAGCGCACTACGCGCTCCACCCCAAAAGCAGTGTTTACCGAAACCTCGGTGGCCATCTCATGCGGCGTATCCACTCGGATCGCACCGCCATTGCCGGCGTAAAGCCCCTCTGTACCTTCACGTACCACCACGAAATCGATGTCGCCTGGATTGGCCAGCGGTGAAGGCACGCCCTTGTAGTACTTTGATGGCCGCAGATTCACATACTGATCGAGAGCGAAGCGCAGTTTCAGCAGCAAGCCGCGCTCTAGCACGCCGCTAGGCATCGAAGGATCCCCAACTGCTCCCAACAAAATCGCGTCGAAGCCCTTAATCTGCTCCAGCTCAGCATCGGTGAGAACTTCACCGGTGCGATGATATCTTGCTGCCCCCAAATCGAAAGGGGTTTCTTCAAAAGTGACGCCGGAGCCCTCCGTCACGGCGTGCAGCACCTTCAAGCCTTCTGCAACTACTTCTGGACCAATACCGTCACCAGCAATCACTGCAATCTTTTGTGTTTCACTCATAGCTGCCAGCATAGCGCGCCGCAGCGCGGCAAATGCTTAGCGCCCACATACGGGACGGATACAGTGGACAGGTGTACTCGACCCCCATGTCCAAATGGACAGGTGTACTCGACCCCAATGTTCAATCCATGCCCGAGCATGAAAATCGGGGACGCAGCTTGGGCTGCGTCCCCGATAAGAATCAGGCTGCGGCGCTACTGCAGGAAGCCTTCGTAGTGGCGCTGCTGCAGCTGAGCGTCAATATCCTTCACGGTCTGCAAGCCCACGCCCACCAAGATGATGATCGAGGTGCCGCCAATACCCATTTGCTGCACGCCGAGAGCGTTGAACACCAGGTATGGAATCATAGCCACGATAGCAAGATAAATCGCGCCCACCCAGTTAATGCGAGTAATCACATAGTGCAGATAATCTGCGGTGGGCTGCCCAGCGCGAATGCCTGGGATAAAGCCACCGTAGCGTTTCATATTGTCTGCGATCTCTTCAGGGTTGAAAGTGATCGAGGTGTAGAAGAAGGCGAAGAAGATAATGAGCAGCGCGTATGCGAGCAAATACCATGGTGAAGAATATGTGAAGTTGGCGCTAATCCACTGCACCCAGCCCTTTGTCTGATCGCCAAACGTGGCCACCATCTGCGGAATCGAAAGAATCGAGGAAGCAAAGATCACTGGGATCACGTTCGCCATATTCACTTTGATAGGAATATAGGTGCTGGTGCCGCCATAGGTGCGCCGGCCCACCACGCGCTTTGCGTACTGCACTGGAATGCGTCGCTGGCTTTGCTCCACAAACACCACGATCACAGTGATTGCCAGGAACATCAGAATCACTACGAGCACGTCTTTCACCGGGTTGGCACCCTTGGCTACTGTGCCGACGAGCGTGGGGAAGTTTGCCGCGATACCGGTGAAGATGAGCAAGCTCATGCCGTTGCCCACGCCGCGCTCGGTAATAATTTCCGCCAGCCACATCACGAGGCCAGTGCCCGCCGTCATCGTCACGATGATCAGCAGCAGCGTGCCCACGGAAGAATCAGGAATTGGCTGCACAGTGCAGCCTGGGAAGAGCGCTGAATTGGCCACCGAGGCGATCACCGAGCTTTGTAGCACCGCCAAGAAGATGGTGACGTAGCGCGTATATTCAGTGAGCTTGGCTTGGCCCGTCTGGCCTTCCTTGTGCAACTCTTCGAAGCGTGGGATCACCACGCGCATCAGCTGCACAATAATCGATGCCGTAATATACGGCATGATGCCCAGGGCGAAGATCGAGAGCTGGAGCATACCGCCGCCAGCAAACATATTCATCATAGTGAGCAGATCCGCAGTGCCTGATTCTGCCAGGCATTGCTGCAGGTTCGTATAGGATACGAACGGCGCAGGCACGTAGGTGCCAAGCCGGTAGAGCGCCATGATGAACATGGTGATCAGCAGCTTGCGCCGCAAATCTGGGGTGCGGAATGCGGAGCCGAGTGCTTTAAGCAATTGCTTCCTCCTGTTTGATCTTTCGCTAGCGAGGTGCCGTGACGCCGGAGCCTGCGCTAGGCCAAATCCCTAGGCTTAGTCTAAGAGCCAGTTTACGGCAAGTAGTTGAGACAGAGTAATTTGGGTGCCGAATAGAGCCTAATTTGGGACGGACTAACCCGCGTTGCGAGTTAGTCCGTCCCAGTAAAATCAGGCTTCACGCTTAGTAAGCGAGCCGCCAGCTGCCTCAATCTTGGTAGCTGCCGAAGCGCTCCATTTATCCACGGTGAGATCCACTTTGACGTTGATCTCGCCGTCGCCGAGCACCTTCACGAGCTCGTTGTCGCGCACTGCGCCTTTAGCCACAAGATCCGCCACCGTGATGGTGCCACCCTTGGGGAACAGCTCCTCGATACGAGCCAAGTTCACCACCTGGTATTCCACCCGGTTTGGATTCTTGAAGCCACGCAACTTTGGCAGCCGCATATGCATCGGCATCTGGCCACCTTCGAAAGCGGCACTCACCTGGTAGCGAGCCTTCGTGCCCTTGGTGCCACGGCCAGCAGTTTTACCTTTGCTGCCTTCACCGCGGCCCACACGAGTGCGAGCCTTCTTGGATCCTGGAGCGGGCTTCAGATCATGGAGCTTGATGATAGCTGGCTTTTCAGCTTCCACTGCGGTTTCTTTCTTTTCAGCCATCAGGCCACCTCCTCCACATCTACGAGGTGTGCCACAGTACGGATCATACCGCGCACGATTGGAGTATCCTCACGCTCCACGCTCTGATGGATTTTGCGCAATCCGAGCGTTTGGATCGTATCTTTTTGGTTCTGCTTGGCACCCACCAAGCCCTTCACCATCGTAATCTTCAATTTAGCCATCAGGCGCTCACCCCCGCAGCAGCTGCTTCATTCTCTGCTTGAGCAGCTGCAATCTTTGCTTCTTCGCGTTCCTTCGCTTCGGCTTCAGCGCGAGCACGGAGCATCGCTGGCGGAGCCACGCGATCGAGCGGCAAGCCACGGCGAGCAGCCACAGCTTCCGGTGGCTCTAGCTGCTTGAGAGCGGCCACGGCGCCGCGCACGATATTGATTGCGTTGGAGGAGCCGAGGCTCTTCGAAAGCACGTCGTGGATACCAGCAGCTTCCATCAGCGCACGCACTGGGCCACCAGCGATTACGCCGGTACCTTGAGAAGCTGGACGCAGCATCACTACGCCGGCAGCGTCTTCACCTTGCACCATGTGCGGAATCGTGGTGCCAAGGCGAGGCACCTTGAAAAAGTTCTTCTTAGCATCCTCAGTGCCCTTGGCGATAGCGGCTGGAACTTCGCGTGCCTTGCCGTAACCCACGCCCACGGTGCCGTTGCCGTCACCCACCACTACGAGAGCGGTGAAGCTCATGCGGCGGCCGCCCTTCACGGTTTTAGCTACGCGGTTAATCGTCACCACGCGTTCTACGTATGCATTCTTCTCTTCGCTGCGCCGATCAGAACGCCGATCGTTCTTGCGCTCCGAGCGGCGATTGCCACGGCCACGGCCGCCGCGTTCGCCAGCTTCTGCGCGAGCTTCGGACTGCACCTGAGTTTCATCTTGAGCTTGATCAGCCATCACTGTTTCCTCTTGATTTGCCATTAGAGCACCAGTCCTGCCTCGCGCGCACCGTCAGCCACTGCTGCCACGCGCCCGTGATACTTGTTGCCGCCGCGGTCAAACACCACTGCCTTGATCCCAGCGTCGAGAGCGCGCTTGCCGATGAGTTCGCCCACTTCGCGGGCTTTATCCACCTTATTAGCGCTCTTCTCGCGCAGCTCCACCTCCATTGTGGAAGCGGAGACGAGCGTGCGCCCTACGGTGTCGTCGATTACCTGTGCCACCATATGGCGGTTGGAACGGGTGACGACAAGACGAGGCCGCTCTGCCGTGCCAGCCAAATGCTTGCGCACGCGCTGATGACGGCGAGCACGCGATACAAACTTGCCTTTTCCTTTGATTGAAACGACCATCACTTACCAGCCTTTCCAGCCTTGCGACGGATGTGCTCGTCAGCGTACTTCACGCCCTTGCCCTTATATGGTTCAGGCTTACGCAACTTACGAATTTGCGCGGCCATTTCGCCAACCTGTTGCTTCGAAGCTCCGTTCACGGAGAACTTCGTGGCGCTCTCCACGGCAAATGTGATGCCTTCTGGAGCTTCCACCAGGATTGTGTGCGAATAGCCAAGCGAGAACTCGAGGTCTTTACCTTTAGCCACCACGCGGTAACCAGTACCAACGATTTCCATGGCCTTGCTATAACCTTCGGTGACGCCGATGACGTTGTTGGCAATGAGGGTACGGGTGAGGCCATGCAGTGAACGCGAAACGCGCTCATCATCTGGGCGGGTCACCATTACCTGGTCACCATCCACCTTCACTGTGATCGGCGCTGGCACGGCCTGGGTGAGTTCGCCCTTAGGGCCTTTCACTGTCACCACGCCGTCTTTAATATCTACGCTCACACCTGCAGGAATGGCGATGGGGAGCTTACCAATACGAGACATTGTGTAATCCCCTCCTCTCACCAGACGTAGGCGAGGACTTCCCCACCCACGCCTTTCGCTTTGGCTTCACGATCAGTGAGCAGGCCGCTGGAGCTAGAGATAATAGCCACACCGAGGCCACCAAGCACCTTAGGAAGGTTGGTGGACTTGGCGTATACGCGCAAGCCTGGCTTCGAAATGCGGCGCACACCGGCAAGCGCACGCTCGCGGGATGGGCCGTATTTGAGAGTAAGCGTGAGAGTCTTACCCACTCGGGCGTCTTCCACGGCATACTTCTTGATGTATCCTTCACGCTGAAGAATCTCTGCGATTCTTCCCTTCATTTTCGAGTACGGCATCGATACCGTCTCGTGGTACGCCGCATTGGCGTTGCGCAGCCGCGTGAGCATATCTGCGATTGGGTCTGTCATTGTCATTTGGGCTATGCCCTTCCTCGTAGCGGTTTCCTTATCGGACCTGCCACGTAGTATTTACCAGCTGGACTTCTTTACGCCTGGGAGCTCGCCTGCAAGCGCCATTTCGCGCAAGCATACGCGGCACAGGCCGAACTTACGGTAGACCGAGTGCGGGCGGCCGCAACGCTGGCAGCGCGTATAAGCGCGCACAGCGAACTTTGGCTCGCGAGCTGCCTTCACTTTAAGAGACGTCTTCGCCATTTCTCAGTCCTCCTTGAATGGGAATCCGAGGTGACGCAGCAGTGCGCGGCCCTCGTCGTCATTTTGGGCGGTGGTCACCACGGTGATATCCATGCCTCGCACGCGATCAATCTTGTCTTGATTGATTTCGTGGAACACAGACTGCTCCGTGAGGCCAAACGTATAGTTGCCGTGGCCATCGAACTGTTTTGCAGAGAGGCCGCGGAAATCGCGGATACGCGGCAGTGCAATGGAAAGCAAGCGATCCAGGAATTCCCACATGCGATCGCCACGCAGCGTGGCATGGCAACCAATCGGCATGCCTTCGCGGAGTTTGAACTGCGCGATGCTCTTGCGGGCGCGCGTCACCTGTGGCTTCTGGCCAGTGATCACGGTCATGTCGGCAATAGCGCCTTCCATCACCTTGGAATCGCGAGCGGCATCGCCCACGCCCATGTTTACCACGATCTTCTCGAGGCCTGGGATCTGCATTGGGTTCGCGTACTTGAACTCAGCCTGCATTGCAGCTACGATCTCTTCGCGATACTTAGCCTTCAGGCGCGGCAGAGCCTTAGCTTCTACATTCGCAGCGCTCATAGCTCAATCTCCTTTCCGGCTTTGCGGCCAATGCGTTCACGCATGATCTTCTTGCGGCCATCGCGCTCCACTTCCACTTCGCGGAAGCCCACGCGCACTGGCTTCTTATCCGGGCCTACGAGCATCACGTTGGAAATGTGAATTGGAGCTTCCACCGTCTCGATGCCGCCAGTAGCGCCACCACGAGCGTCACGGCCCATCTTGGTGTGCTTCTTTACGCGGCCCACACCTTCCACAATCACACGGTCTTTCTTCGGGATTACCTGAAGCACGCGGCCCTGCATTCCCTTGTCACGGCCGGCGATCACCTGCACCAGGTCGCCCTTCTTAATCTTGGCAGCCATCTCAGATCACCTCCGGTGCGAGCGATACGATGCGCATGAATTTCTTCTCGCGCAGTTCGCGCGCCACAGGCCCGAAAATACGGGTGCCGCGCGGCTCGTTTTCATTCTTGAGCAGCACTGCTGCATTCTCTGCAAAGCTGATGTAGCTGCCATCGGCGCGGCGAGTTTCTTTCTTCGCACGCACCACCACAGCCTTCACCACTTCGCCTTTCTTTGCGTTACCGCCAGGAATTGCATCCTTCACGGTGGCGACGATCACGTCACCAATACCGGCGTAGCGCTTGCCAGAGCCGCCGAGCACGCGGATGCACAAGATTTCCTTGGCACCGGTGTTGTCGGCAACCTTGAGTCGCGACTCCTGCTGGATCATTTATTTTCTCCTATCGTCTGCTGGTTCTCGTCAATTCGAGCCTTGCCGAACGGATGGTTAATTCTTAATCACTTCGCCTTTTCGATGATTTCCACCACGCGGAAGTGCTTGGTGGCCGAGAGCGGGCGAGTCTCCATGATGCTCACGAGATCGCCTACATGCACCTCGTTGTTTTCATCATGGGCCTTGTAGCGCTTAGTGCGGGTCATCACCTTGCCGTACAGCGAATGCTTCCGACGGTCTTCCACCTCAACCACTACGGTCTTATCCATTTTGTCTGATACTACGTAGCCGCGGCGAACCTTACGATGGCCACGCTCTGGCTGCTGCTTGATTTCTTCGCTCACTTTAAGCCTCACTTCTTAGCGCCGCGCGCGGTGGGAGCGGTACGAATACCGAGCTCACGCTCACGAGCGATCGTGTAGATACGAGCAATATCATGGCGCACTTCCTTCAAGCGGCCCTGATCTTCCAAACGGTGGGTGACGGCGGAGAAACGCAAGTTGAAGAGTTCCTCTTTGTATTCCGCCACTTTTTCCTGAAGTTCGCTATCGGTGAGCTTGTCGAGTTCTGCAGTGGAGATGCCTTTCGCCATCATTCACCTTCCTCACGGGTCACAAAACGGGTCTTCATCGGGAGCTTAGCCATTGCGCGCTCCATAGCGCCGCGGGCCAGCTCTTCGCTCACGCCAGTGAGTTCAAACATGATGCGCCCTGGCTTCACATTGGCCACCCAGGTTTCCACTGGGCCTTTACCGCTACCCATACGCAGGCCGAGAGCCTTCTTGGTGAGTGGGCGATCTGGGAAGATGTTGATCCACACCTTGCCACCGCGCTTCACGTAGCGGGTCATAGCAATACGAGCTGCCTCAATCTGACGGTTGGTGATGTAGGCCGGCTCGAGAGCCTGAATGCCAAAATCGCCGAAAGCCAGTTTGGTGCCACCCTTGCTCATGCCTTTACGGCCTGGGCGATGCTGCTTACGATACTTAGTACGACGAGGAATGAGCATGAATCTCAGGCCTCCGTTTCTTGGGTAGATGCTTCAGGAGCTGCAGCGCGAGCAGCAGTTTCTTCGGTGACGGCGGGCGCCTCAGCTACAGCATCAGCTTTGCCACGGCCGCCACGGCCACCGCGATTACCACGGCCTGCGCGGCGGTCGTCACGGCCACCGCGGCCACCCCGGCCACGCTCGTTGAGCGAGCGGAAGTATTCCTGCTCGGTCATGTCGCCACGATAGATCCACACTTTCACGCCAATACGGCCGAAGGTGGTGCGAGCCTCAAAGAAGCCATAGTCGATATTGGCACGCAGCGTGTGCAGTGGCACTCGGCCTTCGCGGTAGAACTCCGCGCGGCTCATTTCGGCGCCACCGAGGCGGCCCGAGCACTGCACTCGGATGCCCTTTGCACCGGCGCGCTGAGCGCTCTGGATGCCCTTACGCATTGCGCGGCGGAAGCTCACGCGAGCAGCGAGCTGCTCAGCGATACCTTGCGCCACGAGCTGGGCATCAGCTTCAGGGTTCTTCACTTCGAGAATGTTGAGCTGCACGCTCTTGCCGGTGAGCTTCTCCAAATCTTGGCGAAGCTTATCGGCTTCTGCGCCACGGCGGCCAATCACGATGCCTGGGCGAGCGGTGTGGATATCCACTACCACGCGCTCGGTGCGCCGTTCGATGTTCACGCGAGAAATGCCCGCGCGCTCGAGCTTCTGCTCCATCATCTTGCGGATCTTGATGTCTTCACCAAGATAATCGCGATAGCGCTGGCCTTCCTTCTTGGAATCAGCGAACCACTTCGAGCGGTGATCCGTGGTGATACCCAAGCGGAACCCTGTTGGGTTTACTTTCTGCCCCACGATCAGGCCTCCTTCTCGTTCTTGCCGTCGCTTACCACCACGGTGATGTGGCTGGTGCGCTTCAGAATGCGTGCTGCACGCCCTTGAGCGCGCGGGCGGATCCGCTTCATCGTCGGCCCTTCATCCACATACGCAGCAGCGATCTTCAGTGCTTCTTCGTCGAAATGCACGCCAGCTTCGTCAGCCTTGTAGCGCGCATTGGCCACGGCGGAGAGTAGCACGCCTTTGACGTCACGAGCCACAGCTTGCGGAGCATACGTGAGCACGTCGACAGCATCCAGCACTCGCTTGCCGCGGATTTCGTTCACCACGCGGCGCGACTTCTGGGGCGTAACGCGCACATATTTTGCTTGCGCCTTAGCTTCCATATTTCTGCCTATCTCTTTCCTTGCTCACGGCGCCTCAGCGGCGACGCCCTTTCTTGTCGTCCTTCTCGTGCCCTTTGAAGGTGCGAGTGGGAGCGAATTCGCCCAGCTTATGCCCCACCATTGATTCGGTGACGAACACCGGCACGTGCTTGCGCCCATCGTGCACAGCAAAGGTGTGCCCGAGGAAATCAGGGGTGATCATAGAGCGACGGCTCCAGGTCTTAATCACATTCTTGGTGCCCTTTTCGTTTTGCTCATCTACTTTCTTAAGCAGATGCTCATCCACGAAAGGCCCCTTCTTCAAACTACGCGGCATAGCTCACTCCTCCTATCAGCGGTTCTTGCCAGTCTTGCGACGGCGCACAATGAGCTTGTCGCTGGGCTTGTTGGGATGACGGGTACGGCCTTCAGGCTTGCCCCATGGCGAAACGGGATGGCGACCACCGGAGGTCTTGCCTTCACCACCACCATGTGGGTGATCCACTGGGTTCATCACCACACCGCGAACGGTGGGCCGCACGCCCTTCCAGCGCTTCCGGCCGGCTTTACCCCAGTTGATGTTGCTCTGCTCAGCATTGCCCACAGTGCCCACAGTGGCGCGGCAGCGCGCATCCACATTGCGGATTTCACCCGATGGCATACGCAACTGAGCATAAGGCCCTTCTTTAGCCACAAGCTGCACGGAGATGCCGGCGCTGCGAGCAATCTTGGCACCACCGCCAGGCTGCAATTCCACTGCGTGCACCACGGTACCCACTGGGATATTGCGCAGCGGTAAGTTGTTGCCAGGCTTGATATCAGCGCTGGGGCCGTTTTCGATCATCATGCCCTGCTTGAGGCCATCAGGGGCCAAAATGTAGCGCTTGGTGCCATCCACATAATGCAGTAGAGCAATCCGAGCAGTGCGGTTTGGATCGTATTCGATGTGCGCCACTTTAGCGTTGATGCCATCTTTATCGTGACGGCGGAAATCAATCACGCGATACTGGCGCTTGTGGCCACCGCCCTTATGGCGAGTGGTGATGCGGCCGGCATTGTTGCGGCCACCAGTCTTATGCAGCGGGCGCAGCAGACTCTTTTCCGGGGTGGAGCGGGTGATTTCAGCGAAATCAGCCACGCTCGAACCACGGCGGCCTGGCGTCGTTGGCTTATACTTACGAATTCCCATAAGTTTTCCTCAATCCTCGCAGGCCTCAGGCCACAATGTCGCCGTAAATATCGATGGTGCCTTCACGCAGCGTCACAATCGCCCGCTTCGTGGCTTTACGCTGGCCATAGCCCGTGCGGGTACGCACGCGCTTACCGGCGCGGTTGATCGTATTCACGGAAGCTACCTTCACACCGAAGATCTTCTCGATAGCGAGCTTGATCTCGGTCTTGTTGGCATCCGGATGCACGAAGAAGGAATACTTGCCTTCATCTTCGAGGCGAGTGGCCTTTTCAGATGCCACCGGCTTCAAAATCACGTCGTGCGGATCTTTGTTCCAAAAAGCTTCGTTCGTCACTTCGTGGCCTCCTTAGCAGCGGAGTTGAGATTCACCCAAGTGCCTAGCGCTTCTTCGGTAAACACCACGTCATCAGCCTTGAGCACGTCGTATGCGTTTAGCTGATCCACGTACAGGGTGTGAACTTCCGGGATATTGCGCAGCGAAAGCACATCCACCTCGGAATCGCGCCCAAGCACGGCCAGGATCTGCTTTGCTTCGGAGAATTTCCCGAGCAGCGCGATAGCTGCCTTCGTGCTGGGCTTTTCAGCATTCACAAAGCCCTGCACCACAAAAATGCGCTCAGCGCGCGCACGGTTGGAGAGGCTCTGGCGAATCGCTGCCTTAATCATTTTCTTCGGGGTGCGCTGCGAATAATCGCGTGGCTTCGGGCCATGCACAGTGCCGCCACCCTTGAATTGTGGAGCGCGGATCGAACCCTGGCGAGCCCGGCCAGTGCCCTTCTGCTTAAATGGCTTCACGCCACCGCCACGCACTTCGCCGCGAGTTTTGGTGGAGTGAGTGCCCTGGCGGCCAGCGGCGAGCTGCGCCGTCACCACCTGATGCAGCAGGGCCACATTGCTATCCAGATCGAAAAGATCACCTGGAAGAATAGCTTCGCCTGCCTTCTTGCCTTCGTAATCGAGCACGTCTACTTTGAAATCTGCCATTTCGCTCAGGCCCCCTTCACTGCAGTGCGGATCATCACCACGCCGCCCTTAGCCCCTGGAATGGCGCCCTTAACGAGCAGCAACTCATGCTCGGCGTCCACAGCCTGGATCGTGAGGTTCTGCACCGTCACGCGCGCATTGCCCATACGCCCAGCCATGCGCATTCCTTTGAACACACGGCTTGGGGTGGCGCAGGCGCCGATGGAACCTGGCTTACGGTGGTTGCGGTGGGCACCATGCGAGGCGCTCACGCCAGCAAAGCCATGCCGCTTCATTACGCCGGCAAAACCTTTACCCTTGCTCTTGCCGATCACGTCCACCAGGGCGCCAGCCTCAAAGGTATCCACAGTGAGCTCCTGGCCCAGCTGATACTCGGCTGCGTCTGGAGTACGCACTTCGGCGATGTGACGGCGAGGCTCCACACCAGCCTTAGCAAAATGGCCAGCGAGCGGCTTCGTCACGTTCTTCTTCTTAAGATCGCCCGATGCGATCTGCACAGCTTCGTAGCCATCTGTCTCAGGTGTGCGCACCTGCGTGACCACGTTCTTTCCAACTCGGACCACCGTCACGGGCACGAGCTTTGCATTCTCGTCCCACACTTGGGTCATACCGAGCTTGGTGCCCACCAGAGCCTTTACCGGCTGGGGCGCCTTTGCTTGGATGTTCTTTACCATTATCGTTACCTCAATACCTTCGAGCTGATCAGAGCTTGATCTCCACACTCACATCGGCCGGCAGATCCAGGCGACGCAGGGTGTCAATGGTCTTCAGGGTCGGATCTACGATGTCGATCAAGCGCTTGTGAGTGCGCATCTCGAACTGCTCCCGACTGTCTTTATATTTGTGGGGCGAACGGATCACCGTATATACGCTCTTCTCCGTTGGCAACGGCACAGGCCCCACCACAGATGCTCCCGTACGGGTAACTTCGTCGACGAGCTTCTTCGCCGCAGTGTCGATCACCTCGTGGTCATACGACTTCAGACGGATGCGGATTTTTTGTCCCGCCATGGCTGCGTCTCCCTCTCTATCTACCTCGGTTTTACCGATTGGTTTTATCGACCCCCGCACTCGGGCGTGTCGCAGCGGAAGACCACTCACTCGCCACTATGCAGTTCTGACAAAACCTTGATTTTGCGCCAAGTCCGCTGCTGCGGCTTGGCCACGCTTCGCTCGGCATTTCGAGCAACTCATCTAGTATGCCCTAGCTGAGCAGCGATTATCAACCTAGCTAAGTGTTTGATGGCTCACGTGCGGCGCGAATTAATCGGCTCAAATACGTGAGGAGCTAGCGGAGGCTCGTGGTGGATAGTGGGGTCGAGTACGGGTGTCTATTTCGCACGCGAAGTGGACACCCGTACTCGACCCCACTGTCCAGCCGAAACCAGAAAATACCTCGGAATTATTCAGGATACTACTATGCCACCGGCTGGCCCTCGCGGATCACAGCGAGCGGCTTCAGATCAGCATCGAGGTGAATCAGATTCGGCATTTCACCCAGCACAAATTCGAGGGTGACGCCTGGGGTGGCGTTCGTGAGCCCCAGCGCTTTCGCTGGCGCTGCCACGCTCGCGCGCACTCCCTGCTCAAGGCTAGCTGCGCCGGCCGCAATGGTGCATTGCAGCTGCTCCACCATGCGCGAAGTGCCACCAGCAATCGCGCCACCCTCGGTGAGCCGCGCGACACCGTCACTCACCGTCACCGGCAAACCACCCAGCTCATACGAGCCATCCTCGAGCCCAGCCGCAGCCATCGCATCTGTGACGTACACCAAGCCCATGCCGTCGCCAGATTCCGCCATATAGCGGATCACGTCGCCAGCAAGATCAATATTCACGTGCACGCCATCAGCGATAAGCTCTACCACGGCTTCACCGCGCCGAGCCGCTTGCACCAGCTCGCGGATTGGGCCAGGCTCGCGGTGCAGCAGTGAAGGCATCGCATTAAAGAGGTGCGTGGCCATCTGCGGCACGCGCGGATACCCGATCTTTTTCGCATACTCCCAGGTGGCGGCGATCCGCTCGCGGGCATCGAGCGAGGTGGCCGAAGTGTGCCCCCAACTAGGCACTGCGCCATACTCGAGCAGCAAGGCCGCCGCCTCAGCCGCGCCCGGCACCTCTGGGGCGATCGTCATGGTTTTGATCCAACCCTTGCCGGCTTCCAGCCAGCGGCGCAACTCATCCAGATCAGGAGCCCGCACCGCTGCCGGATTCTGGGCTCCCTTCTTCTCGATGGAGATATAGGGCCCCTCCAGGTGGATGCCAAGCAATTCCCCTGCCTCGCACATCGGCATGAGCAGCTCGATTTGCGGCACTGGATCAAGCATAGAAACCAGCGAGGCGAGCATGGCTGTGGTGCCTTGGCTGCGATGGGCCATCACTGCCGTCATCACTTCTTCTGGCTGCCACGAATCTGGGAAGCTGGCTCCCCCGCCGCCGTGATTGTGCACGTCGATTAGGCCTGGCACCACCCAGCCCGCTGGCTCTGCGCCCTCGCCCACCGGCGTCACGCTGGCGATAGCGCCGTTCGTATCCGTTTCAATTCCCCAGCCCACGAGCTCACCGCGCCCGTTAAGCACTTTGCCTTCATACTTAGCCATCAGTGAGCCACACTCTCCCAGCGCTCTTTATAGAAATCGGCGAGCTTCAGCCGCGCCGCTGCAGCCTCGTCCACGAGAATCGTGGCCTTGGGGTGCATCTGCAAAATAGTAGCTGGCCAGTGGGCGCTGATTCCGCCTTCCACGAGCTCATAGACGGCATCGGCTTTGTTTGAGCCGGTGGCGATGAGGAGCACCTCACCAGCTTCCATAATCGTGCCGAGCCCTTGGGTGACGCACTGGGAAGGCACTTTATTGATATCGTCATCAAAGAAGCGGGCGTTATCCTCGCGGGTCTTTGCCGTGAGCGCATCCACATGCGTGCGTGAAACGAGCGAAATTCCAGGCTCGTTAAAACCAATGTGCCCATCAGCGCCAATGCCGAGGATTTGCAGCGTGACGCCGCCAGCCGCCTTGATGCTAGCATCGTATTGCACTGCTGCCTGATATGGATCTGCCGCATTCGCATCGGGGGTGTGCAAGTTTTCATCGAGCAGGCCCGAATTTTCATCGCCAACTAGCTCGGTACGCAGCACGTTGCGGTAGCGCTCCGGATGCTCTGGATCGATCCCCACATACTCATCGAGAGCGAAAGCATGCGCATCGGCGAGCGTAAACTCTCCAGCCGCATGCGCTTGGCGCATCCGCTCATAGAGCGGCAACGGCGTGGAACCAGTGGCCACCCCGAGCACCTTATGATCCGTCTCGTTCATCACCTTGATGAGATAGCGGGCCGCAGCATCGGCCACAGCTTCTGCATCAGTGAAAATTCCAATATCCATATCTGCATCGCCTTTCTCGGCATTGGTTTATTAAACAAATAAATGCTACGCGCGCAATCCGAGCACGCCTTGGGGATTAAGGCACTTTCGTTTCTACGTCACCTATTATCCACAGCCGCTTTGAACCAGGAAGTGACGGAGGTGGGGTGCGTGATCGCGGTGCCCACCACCACGGCGTGGGCGCCAGCGCGCATCACCGCAGCTGCCTGCTCTGGGGTATGCACGCGCCCTTCACAGATCACTGGCACATCCGGGAACGCCGCCACCATTTGCTCAAGCAGCTCAATATCTGGGCCGTGAGTTTTTTCGCGCTCGCCAGTGTAGCCAGCGAGCGTGGTGGAGATAATATCAGTGCCGGCATCCACGGCTCGCTGCGCATCCTCGAAGCTGCCACAATCAGCCATCAGTACTGCGCCTTCCGCGTGCAGCGCCGCCACCGTCTCGCCGTAGCTGAGCCCATCGGGGCGCGGCCGGCCTGTGGCGTCGATTGCCACGATATCGGCGCCGGCCATGATGCAAGCGCGGGCGTGCCGGAGTGTGGGTGTGATGTAGACGCCTTCATGGCCTTCCTTCCAAAGGCCAATCACCGGCACTTCCACCATGCCTTTGATCGCGGCAATATCAGAAAGCCCCTGGCAGCGGATTGCTGCTGCGCCGCCTTGCTGCGCCGCGAGCGCCATTTGGGCCATCGTCTCTGGATGCCGCATTGGCTCTCCAGGATAGGCTTGGCAAGATACGATCAGCTTGCCACGGATAGCTTCAATCAAATCTTCTTTAATAGGCATTGTTGCTCCTCATCACTTCGTGTTAATTCCAGCGAGCCGGAAGGCATCGCGGGCTGCTCCCAAAAATGCTGCTTCGTTCTTGAGCTGGGCGCGCCGAATATCCACGGTGGGCTGCAGATATGGCGGCAGCAGCTCTTTGAGCCGCGCCTCCATCGCCTGCCACCAGGCACTGCCTGGCCGGGGCACTCCGCCGCCGAGCACGATCACTTCCGGATCAAGCATCATCACGTACCAGCTCACCACTTCACCCAAGCGCCGGCCCAGCTCCTGCGTCACCGCAATTGCCACGGGATCGCCTTCCTCGGCTAGGTCCATCACGTACTGGTTGCGCTCAGGATCATCAGCTGCTGGCCCATTTGCCTCAGCATAGAATTTCACCATTGCTGGGCCAGCGGTATTGCGCTCAAATTGCGCTGGCAGATCACCATCGGTGACGGCGGGGCCTTGCGTGAAAGGTATTCTCGCATTGCCGATTTCGCCAGCCATATGGTGGGCGCCGTGCAGCACTTCGCCATTGACGCAAAATGCGCAGCCCACGCCGGTGCCTACCGCCACCATAAACATGGAGCTGCTACCAGCGCCGGCGCCTTTCCAACACTCGCCCACGGCGTGCGCATCAGCATCGTTGATCACTTTGATGGGCAACTGCTGCGCCCAAGGCAGGCGGGCGCGCAGCCCACCCACAATGTCGGTGCCGATCCAATCTTTGATAGTGCCCGATGAATTCACCACCACTCCGCGATCGGCGTCAATTCCACCTGCGGCGCCGATGCCAATAGCAGCTGGATCAGCGCCGAGCATTTCCCGCTTGCGCTCAATCAGCTCTGCCATCGCATCCAGAATTGCTTCGCCGCCTTCTTGCGCTGGCGTGGGCGTTTTGATTGCTTCACCGATGAGCTCACCTTTTGAGTTCACCAGCGCAGCAGCTATTTTGGTGCCGCCCAAATCGATGGCGATTGCTGTCTTTGCCATTATCATTCCTTAGCTATCAGGGGTAGGTGTGAAACCAGCGGTTATGGCTAGGGCGGAGTCAGTTTGCTTCGCTCGCTAAACCCCGCCCCGAGGCCGATGCAGAAGGATTAGAGCAAGCCCGTCTCTTGGAGCACGCGGCGCACATGCTCCACGTTTGCCCCTTCGAGCGGCTTCACCGGGCGCGGCATTTCGTTGGTGTCGAATACGCCGAGCAGCTGGCAAGCGGTCTTGAAGGCTCCGATGCCGGCGCCGAAGCCCTGCACGCCATCTACTTGCACGATGGTCATCAGCTTGGCGAGGCGATCTTGCTCGCGGCGCACGCCTTCCCAGTCGCCCGCTTGGAAGAGATCCCACTGCTTCACATAGCCCGCTGGGTCTACGTTGCCCAGGCCCGGCACCGAGCCGTCCGCGCCGCTCATATAAGCGCCGTCCACCACCACTTCGTGCCCGGTGAGCAGCTGCAGCGGATGCCCAGCCGCTTCGTTCTCGAGCGCCAAGAAGCGGAAGGAAACGTCGTCACCTGAAGAATCCTTCACGCCTTGTAGCGTGCCCTCTTTGGCGAGCTCCATGAGCGTGGCCGGCGATAGCTTCCAGTGCACGCACACCGGGATGTCGTAGGCCCAGATCGGAAGATCGGTGGCTGCGCGCAGCAAGCGGAAATGCTGTTTCACTTCAGTCTCGCCTTGCAGCGCATAGAACGGCGCCGTGGCCACCACGCCAGCCACGCCGTACTTTTCGGCCACCTTGATATGTTCGATCACGCGCTCTGTTTCAGTGTCGATCACGCCGCACAGCACTGGGATGCGCCCATCGATGATGCGGGTGGCTTCAGCGATGATCTGCTCGCGGCGGGCACTGGTGGAAAATACCACTTCGCCGCTCGAGCCGAGCACGAAAAGCGCGTGAATCCCAGCATCGATCATGCGGTTGATATGCCGCTCCAGCGAAGGTACGTCGAGCTCGCCGTTTTTGAGTGGAATTGCCAATGGCGGCACCACGCCGCGAATTGGGGTAGTCATTAAAACTTCTCCTTGAGAGATAGATACATTTTGTTTTGATTATCTGGGATGGACAAAATCTCGTTTCGCCCATCCCAGAATTGCAGCTACCAGCGGCCGCTACTCCCCCAGATTCGGGTGAAGTAGTGACGGCGCCGCGCCGAGCAGCTTGCGGGTGTATGGATCTTTCGGGTTAGCCAAAAGCTCTTTGGCGTCGCCTTCTTCTACCACGAGACCGCCGTTCATCACAGCGATACGATCCGAGATGTAGCGCACTGTCTGGATATCGTGTGAGATAAACACCATGGCCAAGCCCAGATCGCGCTTGAGGTCGCTGAGCAGGTTAAGAATCTGCGCGCGCACCGAGACGTCGAGGGCGGAGGTGGGTTCGTCGGCAATGATGGCTTTCGGCCCGAGCGAGAGCGCGCGAGCAATAGCCACGCGCTGGCGCTGGCCGCCCGAGAGCTGCCCCGGCAATGCGCCGAGCGCCGAGAGCGGCAAGCCCACGAGCCCAAGCAGTTCGCGCACTCGCTTTTCGCGGGAAGCTTCGTCACCGATCTTGTGCACCCGCAGCGGATCAGCAAGCTGGTCTTGCACCGTCATGCGCGGGTTCAAAGCAGTGGCGGGATCTTGGAACACCACCGAGACCACTTCGCCAATATGGCGTCGATCTTCAGCGCTGCGCTTGGTGACGTCGCGCCCCATGAAGAACACTTTGCCGGCGGTGGCCACTTGCAGGCCGCACATCACGTTGGCCGTGGTGGATTTGCCGCAGCCAGATTCGCCCACAATGCCAAGCACCTTGCCGGGCATGATCTTCATGTTTACGCCGCGCACGGCTTTCACTAGGTTTGGCTTGAAAATCGAACCAGTGCGGCTCTTGAAGGTCACTTCCACATCTTGAAGCTCGATGATGGGAGTGTTTGGATCCACTCCAGCTTCCGTAGTTTTATTTTCCACAGTTGCTTCACTCATTATCAGGCCTCCTTTCCAGCCGGTACGTATTTGGGGGCACGCTTGTACACGCCTTCCTTATCAGGCAGCGCTGCATATACATGCTCTGGCCCCACCAGCTCGAATTCGAGCGGGATATCGGTGCCGTAATCTGGGTGCGAGGAGCGCGGAGCAAAGCGGTCGCCCACCGGGAAATCCTTCGGGGAGGGCACCGTGCCGGGCACTTGGTGTAAACGCCCTGATCCTGCTTCGATCGAGAGCACTGCGCCCAGCAAGCCGCGTGTGTATTCGTGCACAGGGTGCTCGAGCAGCTCACTGGTTGGAGCTTGCTCCACCACCTGCCCGGCGTACATCACTGTGATCTTGTGCGCCACCTCGGCCACGAGTGCGAGATCGTGCGAAACGAAGACCATGGCGAAGCCGAGCTTGTCGCGCAGCTCATTGAGCAGGGCAATAACTTGCTTTTGCACGGTGACGTCGAGAGCCGTGGTGGGCTCGTCGGCGATCACTAGCTGCGGGTCGCGGGTGAGTGCCATGGCGATCAGCACGCGCTGGCGCTGGCCGCCGGAGAGTTCATGCGGATAGGATTCGAGCGTGCGCTTCGGATCCAAGCCCACCAGCTCCAGCAATTCTTCTGCAGTGCGAGTGCCACCACGCGAAGTGAGCTGCTTCATCTGCGCTTTGATCAGCATGGCTGGGTTCAGCGAACTCAAAGCATCCTGATAGATCATGGCCATTTCGTGGCCGAGCAGGGATTGCCGTTCAGAAGCGCTCATCTTGAGCAGGTCTTTGCCTTGATAGAAGATTTCGCCGCTGATCTGCGCGCGTGGATCGATCAAGCCCATAATCGTCAACGCCGTGATCGACTTGCCGCAGCCAGATTCGCCCACTAGACCCATCGTCTCGCCGGGGCGCACTGAGAAGCTCACGTGATCCACCACGTTCACGTCGCCGTGGCGCGGGAACTTGATGCACACGTCGCGCACATCAAGCAGTGGCTCGCTAGTGAAATCATCCACCAAACGGTCAGTACGCTTCATCTCTACAGCGTTTAGCGCATCGAGTCGCCCTTGTAGCGATTCTGCCTGCGCGGCATAGGCGCGGCGAGGATCAAGCAGCAGCGCATCGGCTTCGCGATCAGCAGTGTTCTGCTCAACCTTCACTGGCGTGCTAGCAGGCGCAGCCACCATAGCATCAGTGATGCCCTCGGAGAGAATGTTCAAGCATAGCACGGTAATCATAATTAGAAGCCCAGGGAAGAAGGCAGTCCACCATGCGCCGTAAATGATTGACCCGTTAGCTGAAGCATCTGAGAGGACGTTGCCCCAAGTAGGTACCATCGTCGATTGCAAGCCTGAACCAATAAAAGTCAGGGATGCTTCGAGAATGATGGCATCTGCCACAAGCACCGTGGCGAACACAAGCACTGGAGCTGCAGTATTTCGCACCACATGTTTGATTAAAATCCATGGAGCCCGAGCGCCGCTCACAATCACGGCTCGCACATAGTCTTCGCCGTATGCTGCCATGACGTTGGCGCGCACGATCCTCGCAAGCTGCGGAGTGTAAACGAAGGAGATAGCCACAATAATCACTGCTACAAGGCCAACTTTGTTGCCATCTTCAAAGATACCGCTGAAGACAAGCACCATGACTGCGGCCATTGCGATACCAGGCACTGCCATAATGATGTCCATGATGCGCATTATGACTTCGGAGAGACTGCGACGCACGACAGCAGCAATAGAGCCAATGATCGAACCAAATATTAACGCAATCAAGGCTGAGCATAGGCCGATGATCATCGAGTAACGGCCACCAGCGAGTAGACGTGAGAGTACGTCACGCCCAGCGAAGTCTGTGCCGAAAATGTGATCAGCACTAGGAGCTGCCAGCATTGCAGTTGTATCCACAAAGCCTGGCGCATATGGTGCAATCCACTTGCCAATCACTGAGAGAAATACGATCACTGCAAGTACACACACAGCAATGCGAGCACCGATGCTCATGCTCTTCCAGCGATTGAAGCGAACCTTTTTGCCGCCTTCGACGGCTTCAATTACTTTTTTTGTTTTACTCATCATGGCTATCACACAGACCTAATACGTGGATTAATCAGCAAGTAGAGCATATCGACAATAATATTGACGACGATGAACGCCAAAGCCACAACGAGGGCGGCTGCTTGTACAACCTCCACCTGGCTGTTTTGCACACCCTGCACAAGCACTTTACCCATGCCTTGAATTCCGAAGATGATTTCAATTACGACTGCACCACCCATAAGGTAGCCTACGCGAAGCCCGAGCACTGTCACAGGAGTTATAAGCGCGTTGCGGAGCACGTTTCGGGAAATCACCACGGCACGTGGAATGCCGGCGCCGAGAGCTGTACGAACATAGTCGCGATCTAGCTCCTCAACCACGGAGGTACGAACCACGCGGGTCATTTGGCCAATCACTGGCGTAGCCAAAGCCACGGCTGGGAGGAACATGCGCAGTGCCCATCCTCCAAAATCTTCAGTGAGCTTGGGAAGCGCACCAGACACGGGCAGGCCTTGAATCACATTCAGGCCGAGCAGCACCAGGAGAGCAGCGAGCCAGAAGCTTGGGGTACCAATGAAGATAACCGAGAGCACCCGGATCACCTGATCTGGCCAGCGATCACGGTAGAGAGCTGCAAACACACCCAACGGGAAGCTTATGAGCACAGCAATAATCAAACCGAAGAAAGTGAGCTGGAGAGTCACGGGAAGGGCTGGGGCGATGAGGTCGATCACCTTGTGACCAGTGCCTACACCGTAGATACCAAAGTTACCTTGCAAGAGGCCACCGACGTACGTTACATAACGAACCACAGCAGGAATCGGCTTGCCGTTTTCACTACCATCATCAATCACGTAGCCGTGTGCAATGTTGAAGGCTTTCACTTGTGCTGGATCTGCAGCGTTGTCGCCCAGAGCTGTCCAAGCTGGATCAATCGGTGAAAGCTCCATCAGGAAAAACACGAGGATAGTGACGCCGATAGCCATAATAGGCAATGCGATCAATCGCCGTCCAATAAGTCTTAATAAGTTATTCACTAATGTCTCCTTTGTGCCAAATAATGCTTCTGAAGATGCCGAAGGCGGGGCAGGAAGCCGGAGCCTCCGCCCCGCCCGTTAGCTGGAGCTAATACTTAGCAACAAGTAACTCTCGCGAGAATCACTCAGTCACCTTTGCACCAATGAGCTGGAGACCAGTCACACCGATAGAGGTAAGGTTAGAAACCTTCTCTGGGTTGTATGCGGTGTAGAGGGTGTGGAACACGAGCGGATAGAGAGCTGCTTGATCAGCAATCATATCCTGCACTTCGCCCCACTTAGCTTTAGCCTCGTCTCCGGTGAGCTTATCTGCTTCGTCCATGAGTGCTACGAGAGCTGCAGCAGCTTCTGGATCAGATTCAGTTAGGCGGAAACGATCAGTCATCCAAAGATCGCTGTAGAACCAACCCTTGATCAGCACACCAGGATCTGCACCGTACACAGATGCGTCACCAGGAGCGACGATCACGTCAAAGTCGCCCTGTGCCACGTTGTTATTCCAAAGATCTCCGGAAGCAACTGCATTGAGGTTAACCGTAAGGCCAAGAGCTTCGAAATTCTGCTGAATCTGTGGCCCCATAGCGGCGATCCAGGTGTCAGTGGTGGTAAGAAGCGAGATCTCGGTACCTTCAGCCACACCAGCATCAGCGAGGAGCTTCTTTGCAGCATCAACGTTGTAATCGAACTGGGTTGCTGCTTCCTTGTACTGATCGTTGTATTCAGGAAGGAAGGAATTTGGCTCTTCACCAGCGCCGCTCAGAGCGGTGTCGATCATAGTCTGGGTGTCGATAGCGGTAAGGAGAGCCTGGCGCACGCGCTTGTCATTGAATGGAGCCTTGGTGGTGTTGAAGGACATCATTGCAATGCCGTAAGCGGTGGCGCTATCTACCTTCCATCCAGCTTTTTCAACCTGCTCAATACCTGCAGGATCGAGAGCTTCAACTACATCGGTGGTGCCACCAAGCGCTGCGGTCAAACGAGCAGTCGCATCACGCGAGTTGTCGTAGTGAATCGTAGCTACAGTTGCCGGATTATCGCCATTGTAGTACTCGTTCACAGACATTTCCTGAGTGGTATCAGTGATCTCGTCGTACTTGTATGGGCCAGAACCTACAGGCATCTTAGTGAGGTCTTCAAAGGTTGCCGAGCTTGGCACGACCTTGATAAGCGCCAAGCGCTCCTTCAAGATATCGATCGGCTGGGTAAGCTTCACGGTGACGGTGGTAGCGTCTTTCTCCTCGATGGAGGCGATTGCCGTAAGGAATGCTGCGTAGGAGCTTGGCTGCACTGTGCCTGCTGCGTCCTTGTCGCCATCAACAATGCGCTTGTAGGAGCTTACAACATCAGCGGCAGTCACATCGGTGCCGTCTGAGAACTTAGCACCCTCGCGAAGAGCAACTTCATAGGTGGTTTCATCAACCTTGACAGGTTCGTCAGCTGCGAGAGCCTTGTGAGCTTTGAAAGTTGAGAAGTCGAATTCGTACAAACCTTCAACGACCTGGAGGTTAGCACCCACAGCGAGAGCCGAGGAAGTGTTCGAAGGATTCCAGTTAGTTGTGTCGTATGCTGCGAAAACATTGAGGTTTCCGGTGGCAGCTGCTTCCGCGGCTGGTTCGTCAGTAGCTTTATCAGCGCTGCCGCCGCCACATGCCGAAAGAGCCATAGCGCCAGCTGCGAGAATCGCACTGATCTTGGCCCAACGTTTCATTGAACGCATATTCTACGTCCTCTCCTTTGAGTGACAATAAATGAGAAACCGATCACTTAATCGGATATAATCAGCGTATGTTGTCTGACAAATCTTCGCAAGCGCTCCCCTATAACGATTTGGTTACACACACTACATTTGGTGGCACAGCGCAACAAATCAGCCAACCATATAGGGCTAAAGACCTAAACCCTTCGCTTGCCGCACTTCCGCCGTCACGCTCTGATCGCACTATGGAGCAGATAAAATCCTATATGCTAAACCGTGATTTACGCCCAGGAGATCCACTCCCCACTGAAGCTAAACTTTGCGAAACTCTCGGCGTATCGCGATCTTCGGTGCGTGAAGCACTGCGCAAACTAGAAGCGCTCGATATTGTGGAATCCCATCGCGGTAGTGGTTCTTTCGTGGGCAAAATGACGCTCGAGCCACTTGTGGAAACGTTACTCCTTCGCACCGCTCTAGATTCTTCACAAGGCGGCGAGATCGTACACAACATCACCCAGATTCGAGTGGCCCTTGATTTAGGTGTGGCCGATCAAGTAGTAAACGCAATGGCAGGCACCTCAAACCCTCACCTCTATGAATTGGTAAAAGAAATGCAAGAGAAAACTGCGCGTGGAATGCTTTTCCCCGATGAAGATATCGCTTTTCACGAAGCAATGCTTGGATATTTGAATAATGAGGTGATCGTGGAACTGATGCGATCAATGTGGTTTGTGCATCAGACATTACTTCCCAAACTTAACCTGCACGCCGCGCCCACTAAAGAGAATATGCTGATCACAGCGCGCGCCCATGGCGATATGCTCGCTGCCGCCGAAGCCGGAGATTACAAAGCGTATCTCGCCGCGGTGGAATTGCATTACAAGCCTATCAATCGGCTCCTCGCTGGCATTAAGCTCCAATAGCGGGCAAGCAAATATCTTCCATAAACCGCCGCATCAGAAGCTGGATCTCTTCCCAAACCGGATGACTCGGCACGCTCAGCGCACCATGGAAAGTGCCCGCATACATGTGCAGCTCCGCCGGCACACCGCAATCGGCAAGATGCTGGGCAAGGCGAATTCCCTCGTCACGCAGCGGATCAGCAGGATTCACCACTATGACGCACGGTGGGGCCAGCGCTGCCAGCTGCGGATCTTCCAGCAGCTGCACGATCTGCTCTCGGGATTCAGGCGTGACGGCGGTGATGCGCCAAGCTTCAGCCGCCGCCGCGCGGGTCCAGACAGGGCCATCGCTATAGATTTCAAAGGAAGCAGAGCTCATGCGCGGATCAAGGCATGGCTCAAGCAAAATCACTCCCGCTATCGGTGCCGGGCCATCGGCTGCACCGGAATAATGCAGCGAAGCGAAATAGGCCAGCCCACCCCCAGCCGAATCTCCAAACACGAAAAGCGGCACACCGAGCTCAGCGGCTCGAGCAGCGGCGAATTCAACTGCGCAAACGCAATCAGTGACGCCTGCCGGCCAAGGATGCTCAGGAGCTAGCCGATACTCTGGCGATATCATCTCGGCCGGGAAGCGCTCCGCTAGCTCAGCATTCTTTGCATCGTCATACTCCGCCCTGCCGGCCACATATCCCCCACCGTGAATCGAGAGCAGCACAGCCCGGGAGGCTTCGCCGCCAACAACCCGTAGCGTGCGAATCTCCATTGGATCGCCGTCACCTCCAGCGATTTCAGAGAGCAGTAGCTCCACTTCGCCTAGATCTGGCGCCGCACTCCCAAGCAGCCGCTCTCCCCCGCCCCGCAACGCTGCAATATCCCACGTGGTCTGCTCTGGAGTGCTGGCAATCACAGGCTTGAGATCATCTCGAATATACGCGGCCATTCCCTATCCTTTCTTGCCTTCAGCAAGCATATAACAATCTATGAAGCACCTGGAGACTTGCTCGACTCAGATACGGTGTGACATGGTGGTCTGCCCCTACGCACACTCCAGTTCACCAAAAAGAGGGCGCCGCTAATGCGACGCCCTCTGAAGCTAGCTATTTAATTAGCTCACTTGATCACCTTGGTCACGGTGCCTGAACCCACGGTGTGGCCACCCTCACGGATAGCGAAGCGCAGGCCCTCTTCCATAGCGATAGGCTGGATGAGCTCCACCGACATGGAAGTGTTATCGCCTGGCATCACCATTTCGGTGCCCTCTGGTAGGGTGATCACGCCAGTCACGTCCGTGGTACGGAAGTAGAACTGTGGGCGATAGTTGGAGAAGAATGGCTTATGGCGGCCGCCTTCTTCCTTCTTCAGCACGTACACCTGGGCCTCGAAGTTGGTGTGCGGGGTAATGGTGCCTGGCTTAGCCACCACCTGGCCGCGCTCCACCTCGTCACGCTTGGTGCCGCGAAGCAGCAAGCCGCAGTTCTCGCCAGCGTCAGCGTGATCCATGCTCTTGTGGAACATTTCGATACCAGTGACGGTGGTCTTCTGCGGGGCGCGAATGCCAAGGATTTCCACCTCTTCGTTCAGGTTGAGCATGCCACGCTCCACACGGCCGGTCACCACGGTGCCACGGCCGGAGATGGTGAACACGTCTTCGATTGGCATGAGGAATGGCTTGTCGAGATCGCGCTCTGGATCCGGGAAGTAGTTGTCCACTTCGTCCATGAGAGCCTCAACCTGAGCCACTGCATCGGCGTCACCTTCAAGAGCCTTGAGAGCGGACACTGGCACCACTGGGATGTTGTCGCCGTCATACTCCTGATCGGAAAGCAGGTCGCGGATTTCCATTTCGACGAGCTCGATCATTTCGGGATCGTCCACCATGTCTACCTTGTTGAGAGCCACGATGAGGTTCGGCACGCCCACCTGGCGAGCGAGCAGCACGTGCTCGCGGGTCTGAGCCATCACGCCGTCGGTAGCAGCCACAACGAGGATAGCGCCATCCATCTGAGCAGCACCGGTAATCATGTTCTTGATGTAGTCGGCGTGGCCAGGGGCGTCCACGTGTGCATAGTGGCGCTTCTCGGTCTGATACTCCACGTGGGAGACGTTGATGGTGATACCACGCTCGCGCTCTTCAGGAGCGTTATCCACATCTTCGAAAGGAGTGTAGGTGTTCAGATCCGGATACTTGTCAGCCAGCACCTTGGTGATAGCTGCAGTAAGGGTGGTCTTGCCATGGTCCACGTGACCGATGGTGCCGATGTTCATATGCGGCTTGGACTTATCATAAACGGCTTTAGCCATTATTAATACTCCTAGAATTGGGTAGTGATTTCAGCTTACTGAACGGGTGCTCTCGCACTCATCCGCGGCTAAATGAATCCTACTGGTTGAATTGTTCTTTTGTAAATTTAACCTGCTGGCTCACTCGCCACGGGTTTTCGAAATGATTTCGTCGGCGACAGCCTTCGGAACCTCTTGATACTTCGCGAACTGCATAGTGTACACAGCGCGGCCTTGCGTCTTCGAACGCAGATCGCCCACGTAACCAAACATTTCGCTAAGCGGTACGAGCGCGCGCACGATCTTCACGCCGGTAGCATCTTCCATCGAAGAAATCTGCCCACGCCGGCTATTCAGATCGCCAATCACGTCGCCCATGTACTCCTCGGGAGTACGGACCTCTACATCCATCACTGGCTCTAGGATCACCGGCTTGGCGCGCTTAGCACCTTCACGGAAGACCATCTGGCCAGCAATCTTGAACGCCATTTCGGAAGAGTCGACGTCGTGATACGCGCCGTCTTCCAAAGTGGCCTTGACGCCTACCATCGGGAAGCCTGCCAGCACACCGTTTTCCATAGCTGCCTGAATACCGGCATCCACGGATGGGATGTATTCGCGTGGCACGCGCCCGCCAGTGACGGCGTCATTAAACTCGTAGGTCTTGCCCTCTTCGTTTTCCTCGAGAGGCTCGAAGGTGACAATCACCTTAGCGAACTGGCCGCTACCACCAGTCTGCTTCTTGTGGGTATATTCCACATTTGCAGCCTTGGAGCGGATGGTCTCACGGTAGGCCACCATTGGTGCGCCCACATTAGCTTCCACCTTGAATTCGCGCTTCATACGATCCACGATGATATCGAGGTGAAGCTCGCCCATACCGCCAATCACGGTCTGGCCAGTTTCTTCATCTAGCTTCACGGTGAAGGTAGGATCCTCTTCCGCGAGCTTCTGGATAGCAATGCCCATCTTTTCCTGATCGGCCTTCGACTTGGGCTCGATGGCCACGTGGATCACGGGATCCGGGAAGGTCATCGACTCAAGCGAAATCGGATGCGCCTGATCAGCCAGCGTATCGCCGGTGGTGGTTTCCTTCAGACCCACCACGGCGTAGATGTGGCCAGCGTGTGCCACTTCCACTGGGTTCTCTTTGTTGGCGTGCATCTGGAAGATCTTGCCGATGCGCTCGCGCTTGCCCTTGGTGGCGTTGAGCACCTGCGCGCCAGCATCCACCTTGCCCGAATAGACACGGATAAAGGTGAGGCGCCCAAAGAATGGGTGCACAGCAATCTTGAAAGCCAAAGCCGCGAAAGGCTCTTTTTCATCAGCTTTGCGTACCAGCTCTTTGCTCTCATCCTTAGGATCCACGCCCTTCACGCTCTCAATATCGAGCGGGCTAGGCAGATAGTCGATCACGGCGTCGAGCACTGGCTGCACGCCAATGTTCTTGTAGGCCGAGCCGCAGAACACTGGGAACACATCGCCAGCCACCGTCATCTTGCGGATCGCTGCCTTGAGCTCAGCCACCGAGATATCTTCGCCGCCGAAGAACTTCTCCAGCAGTGCGTCGTCACTCTCGGCCACCTTCTCCACGAGCGCTTCGCGGTATTCCTCAGCCTTTTCGAGCATGTCGGCCGGAATATCTTCCTCCACCACGAGGTTACCCATGGTCTTGTTGCCCTTATCATCCTCGGCTGGGAAGCGCAGTGCCTTCATGCTGAGCAGGTCAATCACGCCCGAAAGGTCATTCTCAGCGCCGATTGGGAGCGCCATCACCAGCGGAGTAGCATGTAGGCGATCCTCGATGGTCTTCACCGAGAAGTAGAAATCTGCGCCCATCTTGTCCATCTTGTTGATGAAGCAGATGCGCGGCACGCCATACTTATCAGCCTGGCGCCACACCGTCTCAGACTGCGGCTCCACACCCTCTTTGCCGTCGAACACTGCCACAGCGCCATCAAGCACGCGCAGCGAACGCTCCACCTCCACGGTGAAGTCCACGTGGCCGGGGGTGTCGATGATGTTGATCTGATTCTGCTTCCAGAAGCAGGTGACGGCGGCGGAGGTGATCGTGATGCCACGCTCTTTCTCCTGCTCCATCCAGTCGGTGGTGGAGGCGCCGTCGTGAGTTTCACCGATCTTGTAGTTGATACCGGTGTAGTAGAGGATACGCTCAGTGACGGTGGTCTTGCCGGCGTCAATGTGCGCCATAATGCCGATATTGCGGACCTTAGTGAGGTCAGAAAGCACGTCAAGTGCCATAAAGAATTCTCTCTTCCTTCGCTTACCAGCGATAATGCGCGAATGCGCGGTTCGACTCAGCCATGCGGTGCATATCCTCACGGCGCTTCACGGAGGCGCCAAGACCATTGGCGGCATCCAAAATCTCATTCTGCAGGCGCTCGAGCATCGTATTCTCGCGGCGCTGGCGGGAGAATTCCACGAGCCAGCGAAGCGCGAGAGTATTAGCGCGAGCAGGCTTCACATCCACCGGCACCTGATAGGTGGCGCCGCCCACGCGGCGGGAACGCACCTCAAGCTGGGGGCGGATATTGTCAAGGGCGCGCTTGAGCACGCTCACTGGCTCTTGGCCAGTCTTCTGAGCCACACCTTCGAGAGCGCCATACACAATGCGCTGAGCGGTGGATTTCTTGCCATCCTTAAGCACGCGGTTCACGAGCTGGGTGACCAGCTGGGAGCCATGCACGGGATCCGGGATCAGAGGGCGCTTACGCGCTGGGCCTTTACGTGGCATTACTTCTTCTCCTTCTTCGCGCCGTACTTGCTCCGCCCCTGGGCGCGGTTCTTAACGCCCTGGGTGTCGAGTGCGCCACGCACGATGTGGAAACGCACGCCAGGAAGGTCTTTCACTCGACCACCACGCACGAGCACGATCGAGTGCTCCTGCAGGTTGTGGCCTTCGCCTGGGATGTATGCGGTGACTTCGATGCCCGAGCTCAGACGCACACGGGCAACCTTGCGAAGAGCCGAGTTTGGCTTCTTCGGGGTGGTGGTATACACGCGGGTGCAGACGCCGCGCCGCTGCGGGCTCCCTTTGAGAGCGCGCGTGCTGCTCTGCTGCACCTTCTTGCTGCGGCCCTTGCGGACCAGCTGCTGAATAGTTGGCACTATTACTCCTACTATTTATCGGATATTTTTCGTTTCGCTCAACTGCCCGTCTGCTCTGCGAACCTTAGGCTTGGAAGTCACCGTCTTCCGCTGCGTCTGAGCTCTTTCAGAGCACGCCAGCTTTATTGCAACTTTGCCGCCGTGCAGATAGCAACGTGAAAGAGCCCAGAACGGGCACTGTTCTTTAGAATAATGCGCGCAGCGGGGCGCCGTCAAAGGAAAATGGCAGCTTGTGGCGTGGTAATAGCCACACCGCCGCAAGCATCTTGCTGCCTTTCCCTTCCAAACAAGAGAGGGGCATGGCCAAGCCATGCCCCTCTCAGCAACTAATCTAATTAGAACCCAGCAGTATAGCCATAGCCAAGCGGGAATTCATAATCATCCATGCCCGCATAGTTATAGATATCATCGAAAGATTCAAAATCGCGCGAAACGATATTATTGAGCTGCTCATATTCGCTGCGCGCCTCCGCAGTAGGCTCCACCTTCGCTGCCCGCAGCGATTCGAGCCCCGTGCCCGCCGGAATCAGCTTGCCGAGAATCACGTTTTCCTTCAAACCAGCCAGCGGATCATACTTCGAATTCAGCGCCGCCTCCGTGAGCACCTTCGTGGTCTCCTGGAAAGAAGCAGCCGAAAGCCACGAATCCGTGGCCAGCGAGGCCTTCGTAATACCCATCAGCTCTGGGCGGCCCGAAGCTGGCTTGCCGCCCTCCACCAGCGTGGCGCGGTTGGCATCCTCAAACACCGTCACGTCCACCAGCTCGCCCGGCAGCAACTGCGTATCGCCCGAATCCAGCACGGTGACGCGGCGCAGCATCTGACGCACAATCACCTCAATGTGCTTATCGTGAATCTCCACGCCCTGGCTGGCATACACGCCCTGCACCTGGCTCACCAAATGCAGCTGAGCAGCGCGCCGGCCCGAAATGCGCAGCACCTTCTTCGGATCCACGTTGCCTTCCACGAGCTGCAAGCCCACCTCCACGTGCGAACCCTCAGCCACGCGCAGCTTGGCATGCTTACCCACGATGTACACGAGATCCTCATCGCCGTCGTCACGCTTAATAATCAAACGCTTCGAACGCTCCATCTCCTCCACCGAGAGCGTGCCGGCAGCCTCCACAATCGGCGCCTCGCCCTTCGGGGTGCGCGCCTCGAAAAGCTCCTGCACGCGCGGCAAACCCTGAGTGATATCCTCAGCTGAAGCCGCACCGCCCGTGTGGAAGGTACGCATCGTGAGCTGGGTGCCTGGTTCACCAATCGACTGCGCGGAGACGATGCCCACAGCCTCGCCAATATCCACCAGCTTGCCGGTGGCCAGCGAACGTCCATAGCACATTGCGCAAGCGCCGTGCCGTGAAGCACAGGTGAGCACCGAACGCACCGTGATATCTTGAATGCCCGCCTCAATCATCTGATCGAGAGCCACATCGCCAATATCCGTGCCGGCAGCCACAATCACATTGCCATCCGCACCTACGGCATCCTTAGCGAGCGTGCGAGCATACACCGAAGTGTCGATATCCTCGCTACGCACTTTGGAGCCATCCTCAGCGTAATCGAAGAGGTGCTTAAGCAAACCGCGCGAAGTGCCGCAATCGGCTTCGTTTACGATCACGTCTTGCGCCACATCCACCAAGCGGCGGGTGAGATAGCCCGAGTCGGCGGTACGCAAAGCCGTATCGGCAAGGCCCTTACGGGCACCGTGCGAAGCTGTGAAGTATTCGAGAGCCGAAAGCCCTTCGCGGTAATTACTCTTAATCGGGCGTGGAATAATCTCGCCCTTCGGGTCAGCCACGAGGCCACGCATACCGGCCACCTGGCGAATCTGCATCCAGTTGCCACGAGCTCCCGAGCTCACCATCTGGTTGATGTTATTCCAGTAATCAAACTGGTCGCGCATCTCGTCAGCCACCTCGTTGGTGACGTTGGTCCACAGATCCACGAGCGCCTTGCGGCGATCGTCATTCACGATATTGCCCTCTTGGTAATCTTGCTCAATCCGGGCGGCCTTCTTTTCAGCAGCCTCCAAGATCTCAGCCTTATTACCAGGCACTTTCACGTCAGAGACGGCGATAGTGACGCCGGAGCGCCCGCCCCAGAAGAAGCCCGTATCTTTAAGAGCATCCAGCGAAGCGCCAGCTTCCACCTTCGAATAGCGCTCAGCCAGCTCGTTCACGATCCGGCCCAGCACCTTCTTATCCACCACGCTGTTCACGTAGGGGAAGGTAGTGGGCAGTGCTTCATTGAGCAGCGCACGGCCAAGGGAGGTCTCCAGCAGCACTGGATCGCCTTCCTCATAGCCTTCTGGCGCCTCCCAATCGCGCGGCAGCACGATCTCATCAGCCTGGAAACGGATCTTCACCATCGCATTCATATCGAGATCGCCACGATCGTGGGCCATACGTGCCTCATTGAAAGAGGAGAAGAGTCGGCCCTCACCGAGCGCATCGAAGCGAATCATCGAAAGGTGATAAAGCCCGATAATCATATCCTGCGAAGGCACCGTCACGGGCCGACCATCGGAAGGCTTAAGGATATTGTTTGCCGAAAGCATCAAGATACGCGCCTCAGCCTGCGCCTCCACCGAAAGCGGCAGATGCACAGCCATCTGGTCGCCGTCAAAGTCAGCGTTGAAAGCGGTACACACAAGCGGATGCAGGCGGATAGCCTTACCTTCGATCAGCTTCGGCTCGAAAGCCTGAATCCCCAAGCGGTGCAAAGTGGGTGCGCGGTTGAGCAGCACTGGATGCTCCGTGATCACATCTTCAAGTACGTCAAACACTTCGTCACGCTGGCGCTCAATCATGCGCTTAGCTGCCTTCACGTTCTTCGCAAGCTTGCGATCCACGAGGCTCTTTTGCACGAACGGCTTGAAAAGCTCAAGCGCCATCGTCTTCGGCAAACCGCATTGATGCAGCTTCAGATCCGGGCCCACCACGATCACCGAGCGGCCTGAATAATCCACGCGCTTGCCCAGCAAATTCTGGCGGAAACGGCCCTGCTTGCCTTTGAGCATATCGGAGAGGCTCTTCAATGGGCGGTTGCCGGCGCCCTGCACTGGGCGGCCGCGGCGGCCATTGTCGAAGAGCGAATCCACTGCCTCTTGCAGCATGCGCTTCTCGTTGTTCACCATAATCTCCGGCGCATTGAGATCGATCATGCGCTTGAGGCGATTGTTGCGGTTAATCACGCGGCGGTAGAGATCGTTCAGATCCGAGGTGGCAAAACGGCCACCATCGAGCTGCACCATTGGGCGCAGATCCGGCGGGATCACCGGCAGCGCATCGAGCACCATCGCCTCCGGCTTAGTGCCGGTGTGCAAGAAGGCGTTCACCACCTTGATTCGCTTCAGCGCGCGAGTCTTGCGCTGGGCAGTGCCGGTCTCGATCTGCTCCACGAGCGCATCATGCTCGGCCTGCAAATCGAAATCGCTCAGCCGGCGCTGCACGGCCTCAGCCCCGCGATACGCCTCGAAGTAATCGCCCCAGCGAGCATTCATCTCGCGATAGGCGTCTTCGTCACCCTCCAGATCGCCCACCTTGAGCGCGGTGAACTTCTCCCACACCTCTTCGAGGCGCGCAAGATCTTCCTCATACTGGCGGCGCACCCGGCGCACGTTTGCTTCTGCGCTGCGCTTCACCTTCGCGATAGCAGCCTTATCGCCGCCAGCATTCTCGGCTGCTGCGAGCGCTGCTTCTTCTTCCTGCAGCGCGCGCTCCACCTCGGCGTCACGCTCTTTCTCCAAAGCGTCATGCTCAAGCTGGTATTCTTGGCTGAGCGTGGGCATATCGTCATGCCGGCGCTGCTCATCCACAGCCGTCACCATATATGCCGCAAAATAGATCACTTTCTCGAGATCTTTTGGCGCCACATCCAGCAGGTAGCCAAGGCGCGAAGGCACGCCCTTGAAATACCAAATGTGCGTGACGGGGGCGGCGAGCTCGATGTGGCCCATGCGTTCACGGCGCACCTTCGAGCGAGTCACCTCCACTCCGCAACGCTCGCAAATAATGCCCTTATAGCGCGGGCGCTTATATTTACCACAGGCACACTCCCAATCGCGGGTGGGCCCGAAAATCTGCTCGCCAAAAAGGCCATCTTTCTCAGGCTTAAGCGTGCGATAGTTGATGGTTTCTGGCTTCGTGACGGTGCCAAAGCTCCAGGAGCGAATATCCTCAGAGGTGGCCAGCGAAATATGAAGCTGCGTGAAAAGATTAACGTCTAGCACTTTTCTTATTCCTACTTCCGAATTAAATTCCTAGAGCTCTCAGAATTCTGCGCCGGTCTGCATATCTTCCAGACCAGTGGTAATGCCGGCACTTTGCGGCGGGCGGAAAGCATCCTCGTCGGAATCCTGCAGCGAGATCGCATTGCCCTCAGTATCGAGCGGCTCCACGTTCAAGCATAGGCTCTTCATCTCTTGCACCAGCACCTTGAAGGATTCAGGGATGCCTGGCTCAGGGATGTTTTCGCCCTTCACGATAGCCTCATACACCTTCACACGGCCCACAGTATCGTCGGACTTGATGGTGAGCATTTCTTGCAGGGTGTGAGCAGCGCCGTAAGCCTCCAGCGCCCACACCTCCATCTCGCCGAAGCGCTGGCCACCGAACTGGGCTTTACCACCCAGCGGCTGCTGCGTCACCATCGAATACGGGCCCGTGGAGCGAGCATGGATCTTATCGTCCACAAGGTGGTGCAGCTTGAGCATATACATGTAACCCACCGAGACTGGCTCCGGGAATGGCTCGCCAGTGCGGCCATCAAAGAGTCGCGCCTTGCCATCTTTGTTCACCATGCGCTCGCCGTCGCGGTTTGGCAACGTATTGGAAAGCAGCCCGAAAAGCTCATCGGAGCGCACGCCGTCAAACACTGGGGTGGCCACATTCTGCTGGCCCTCCGTCTTCACTGCGTGCTCCGGCAAGCGCACTGCCCACTCTTCGCCGGCCTTGCGCGCCGCCGTGGCATCCCAGCCTTGCGAAGCCACCCAGCCCAAGTGCAATTCGAACACCTGGCCCAGGTTCATACGGCTCGGCACGCCCAGCGGGTTGAGCACAATATCCATCGGGGTGCCATCTTCCATAAACGGCATATCTTCCACCGGCAGAATGCGCGAAATCACGCCCTTGTTGCCGTGGCGGCCAGCCATCTTGTCGCCGATGGTGATCTTGCGGCGCTGCGCGATATGCACGCGCACCGTCTGGCGTACATCAGCTGCGAGTTCGTCGTCATTCTCTTGCGAGAATTCCTTGACGGCGATCACAATGCCCGATTCGCCGTGCGGCACGCGCAGCGAAGTGTCACGCACTTCCTTAGCCTTTTCGCCAAAGATTGCGCGCAGCAGGCGCTCTTCGCTGGTAAGCTCCGTCTCGCCCTTCGGCGTGATCTTGCCCACCAGGATATCGCCGGCCTGTACCTCAGCACCGATGCGGATAATGCCGCGCTCATCGAGATCCGCAAGCATCTCTTCGGAGACGTTCGGGATGTCGCGGGTGATTTCTTCTGGGCCAAGCTTGGTGTCGCGCGCATCCACTTCATGCTCCTCGATGTGGATCGAGGTGAGCAGATCCTCGCTCTGGCAGCGCTGGCTCAACACTACGGCGTCTTCGTAGTTGTAGCCATTCCAAGCCATGAAGGCCACCAGCAGGTTTTGGCCAAGCGCAAGCTCGCCACCCGCAGTGGCAGGGCCGTCAGCGATGAGCGCGCCGGCTTCAATCCGCTCGCCCTCATTCACCGCCACCCGCTGATTTGTGCAGTTGCCCTGGTTGGAGCGCTCAAACTTCATCAAGCGATAGATGCGATGCGTGCCGTCATCTTCCTCCACGTGCACGGCATCAGCGCTCACCTCCGTCACCACGCCAGCAGCGGCAGCCACAATCACTTCGCCGGCATCCACTGCGGCGCGTGATTCCATGCCAGTGCCTACGAAAGGAGCCACTGGGCGCAGCAGCGGCACAGCCTGGCGCTGCATGTTGGCACCCATGAGAGCGCGGTTGGCGTCGTCATGCTCGAGGAACGGAATCATTGCCGTGCCCACCGAGCACATCTGGCGCGCGCTCACATCCATGAAGCCCACATCTTCAGGCTCAATCAGGGCTGGCTCGCCGCCAGGCAGGCGCACCAGCACCTCTTCCTCAGTGAAAGCGCCCTTCTTATCGAGCGGCGAATCAGCCTGAGCCACGTTGAACTTATCTTCATCGGCAGCGTCGAGATATACGATCTCATCGGTCACCACACCATCCACAACCTTGCGGTACGGCGTCTCGATAAAGCCATACTGATTCACGCGGCCATAAGTGGCGAGCGAACCAATCAAACCAATGTTCGGACCTTCAGGGGTCTCGATCGGGCACATGCGGCCATAGTGCGAGGGGTGCACGTCGCGCACCTCCATCGAGGCACGGTCACGCGAGAGGCCGCCCGGGCCGAGAGCACTCAAACGGCGCTTGTGGGTGAGCCCAGCAAGCGGGTTGTTTTGGTCCATAAACTGCGAAAGCTGGCTGGTGCCGAAGAACTCTTTGATCGCAGCCACAATTGGGCGAATATTGATCAGCGAACTCGGCGTGATCGCCTCAGCTTCCTGGGTGGTCATGCGCTCACGCACCATCCGATCAAGGCGCGAAAGACCAGTGCGCACCTGATTCTGGATCAGCTCACCCACCGCGCGGATACGACGATTGCCGAAGTGGTCGATATCGTCGGTTTCCACCGGCACAGCCTCGCCGGAATCGCCCGTCACGGCATCCGCTTCGCCAGCGTGCAGCGCCAGTAGATAGCGTAGCGTGCCAATAATGTCCACGAGGGTGAGCTGACGCTCCGCAGCCGGCACATCCAAACCCAGCTTCTTGTTGACCTTGTAGCGCCCCACTTTGGCCAGATCGTAGCGTTTGGTGTTGAAGTAGAAGTTGTTGAGCAGGGCGCGGCCAGCTTCAGCTGTGGGAGGCTCGCCTGGGCGCAGCTTGCGATACAGATCCTGCAGCGCGTCTTCCTGATTCTCGATCGAATCCTTATCGAGGGTATCGATCATCACTGGATAATCTTTGAACTCCTCGCGGATTTCAGCATCGCTCATGCCTAACGCCTTGAGGAACACCGTCACCGATTGCTTGCGCTTACGGTCGATGCGCACGCCCACAGCGTCACGCTTATCAATCTCAAACTCCAACCAAGCGCCACGGCTCGGAATGATCTTGGTGCCATAAATCCACTTGTCGGAGGTCTTATCTGGGGTGCGCTCAAAATATACGCCAGGACTACGCACCAGCTGGCTCACCACCACGCGCTCGGTGCCGTTGATGATGAAGGTGCCTTGCGGTGTCATCAGCGGAAAATCACCAATGAAAGTGGTCTGCTTTTTGAGCTCGCCAGTTTCGTAGTTTTGGAAGACTGCCGTGACGTAGAGCGCTGCAGAATAGGTGAGGTCCTTATCTTTGCACTCGGCCACTGAGGCTTTCTCCTCATCGAGGCGCGGCTCGGAGAGGATCAAGCCCATAGTGCGAGCGGTGTTTTCAATCGGGGAAATCTCTTCGAAGATTTCTTCCAGGCCGCTCTTTTCGTCTGGATGCTCGGCTCGCCATTGCTCGGAGCCGATCAGCCAGCCATAGGATGCGGTTTGCAGTGCGAGCAGATCTGGCACTGCCATTGGTTCTTGAAGTTTGGCGAAAGAGACGCGATTAGGCGCGAGTTTGCCATTAATAACTTTTGGTTTCGAGGTGCGCGAAGCAGCCAAAGGAGGTCCTTCCCTGGATCCGGTGGGAATATCAGTGCGCCAGCCGCGAGGCGAAAGCCGCTATATGCATGTCGCCACCACGCGCGCAACAAAGATCAACTCTACCGGATCGGCGCGCCGCGCCGCCATCCTTCGCACTATGCAAGCGGTCACACCACTATAATTTTGCGGCTTCGAGCGCACTCGACCCCCATGTCCACCCAAAACCGAACGGAAAGTGGACACCCGGACTCGGTCCAGGTGCCCACTCGATCTAGATATTAAATATCAGCTCATTTAGTGACGGCGATGATCGGACTGCCGGCAGGCGCATCAGCGCCCGCAAGCGGCTTCACTGCCGCGAGCTTCTTGGTGTTGGTGATCACTACGATCGTGGCCGTGGGATGCCCCGCCGCCTCAACCTTAGCGAAATCCACCTCGCTCAGCGGATCGCCAGCCGCCACGCGCTGGCCCTTCTCCACCTTGGTGGTAAAACCGTCACCCTTCATCTCCACAGTGTCGATGCCGATGTGTACTAGCACCTCCACCCCTTCATCGCTCTTAATACCAAAGGCGTGCCCACTTTTTTGCACAGTGGTGACGGTGCCAGCCACGGGAGCTGCCACCACGCTTTCGCCAGCAGCAGGCACCACAGCCACGCCCTCGCCGAGCGCGCGCGAGGCGAACACTGGATCGCCCGCCTCATCGAGCGTGATCACCTTGCCGGCGATTGGGGCCGCTACGATCACTTCCACGCTTGCCTCGGCCTCAGCCTCTGGCGCTGCAGCTGCAGTGGGAGCAGCTTCCACAGCAGCCTCATCAGCAGGGGCAGCCGCCATCACGCTAGCCACGGGAGCAGCCTCGGCCTCAGCTTCAGCCGCCTCAGCGGCGTCACGCGCAGCGCGGAACTCGGCGCGCTGCTCGGGCGTGCGATAATCCGAGATAATCACCAAAATCATGGAGACGGCGAAAGCCGCTGCAATCGCAATAATGTAGGTGATCATTGGGCTGAATACTGGGATGGTGAGCAGCGAAGTGAAGGCAAATGCGCCCGTCTTCACGCCGTCACTCGGAATGCCGAGGATGCCAATGATGATGCCGCCGGTGAGGCAGCCTACCAACATACGCGGATAAATCCGCTTAAAGCGCAGGTGAATACCATAGAGCGAAGGCTCCGAAATGCCGCCGAGCAAGCCAGCCGCGAGCGCGCCGGTGGCGGTCTGGCGCATCACCTTGTCGCGATCTTTAATCGAAATGAAGAGCACGCCGGCTGTGGCGCCGAAGCAGGCGAAGTTCCAAGCCCCCATTGGGCCTTGGATGAAGTCGTAGCCTAGAGTGTTGATGTTCACCAACATCAAAGCATTCAGCGGCCAATGCAGCCCGAGCGGCACCAAGAATGGGTAAATCAATGGGATCAAAATAGCGAAAATAATCGGCGCGGAGCTGTTGAGCCATGCGAGGCCAGCGCCAATGCCAGAGCCAATCCAGATCGAAAGCGGGCCAATGATGAAGCCCGTGATCGGAATCATCACGATCATTGAAATAAATGGCACAAACACCATCTGCACGTTGCCTGGGATGATGCGCTTGAGGCCCTTGTACACCACCGAGAGCAGCGCGGCCATAATGAGCGGCACAAACACTTGCCCGCCGTAATCGTTGAGCTGCATTGGCAAGCCAAAGATATTAGCCACGCACGAGGTGGTGCCAAGAGCGGCATTTTCAGTGCAGGTGGTGTCGTAATTGCCGGAGAGGCTAATGAAGTTCGGGGTCATCACGGCGAGCATAATCGAGGTGCCCACCCATGGGTCTACATCGAGCTTCTTGGAGGCGTTATAGGCCACCATCACCGGCAAGAAGTAGAGCACAGAGCGCCACATCGCGTCGATAAACACCCAGCCACCAGGCTTTTCATCCACACCATTGAAGGCCTGTACCCCGAAAGCTTCCATCATCGCTGCGAAGGCAATGATGAGTGATGAAGCAAGCAGCACGCCGAGAATCGGCCGGAAGGAATCGGAGAGATATTCGAAGAAGTTGTCTACCCAAGCCACTTTGCCTCGGGTTTTGGCGCGCATTTCGGCTTTGACGTCGGCGTCAGATTTGCCTGAAGCGCCAGCCGCTGCGCCAGCGCCGCCCTTCATTTCAGGCAGAGCCATCATTTTGGTGTACATTTCTTGCACTTCCCCACCGATGATGATCTGGTAGCGATTTCCGCTTTGCGGCACCGCTCCCATCACGCCAGGGATTGCTTCCACTGCTGCTTTATCAATGCCGCTGGCATCTGCGAGCTCGAAGCGCAAGCGGGTGGCGCAGTGAGTAAAACTAGTGATATTGCTTGGGCCGCCCATGGCATCCAGGATTGCCTTCGGCGATTCAGTGGCCACAGCCATTCGGTAGCTCCTTTGCTTTAGAAGAGTGCAGTGCAAGGCAGCGGTATCCTCAAACAACATGTATCAAAAATGAGAGCGCACCCGCCCGGCGCTGCACAGCTTGGGGTTACAAGCCGAATTATACAATTCGCAACAGCCAAAAATATAGGCCTAAAGGGGCGTATTTGAGTGGATATCCGGAGTGGACGTAGGTGCGAGTGCAGAACTAAATATAGGCCTCACGCCTACTCCGGCTAATATTTGCGCTACTTATCCTTGAGCTTGGAATATTTGAGCGCGTACACGCTGCGCTGCAAGAGCGCATCAGCCTGCTTTAGCGGCTTCACGGCATAGGTGCGCGCAAAGCTCGCCGCGAGCGCATTCTTATGCAACACCATCTGTATCGCTTCCGCTTCCTCAGCGTCCTTACCCATGCAATAAGCGTATTCGCCAAAAGCCACATTCGCCTTGCCCATATCGGGCACGCCCGCCTTGCCTAGCACCTTGAGTAGCTTGCCATGCACCAGCCCTTGAGCCTGCGTCACCGTCTCTTTCACCGTGCCCGCACGCAAGCCAATCAGCTGCGAATAATCATCCAAATATGGCTTGAGCCCCGTGCTGTGAGCCATCACCGCCGGATCTGATTCGCCAATAATGCACTGCACCTCCGGGCGCGCCGCAAAGAGCGCCGCCACCTCCGCTCTCACCTTGTCTTCGCGCACAAGTGCACCAGCGTCATCATCTTCGCTTTTTTTACGTGACGGTGTTGCGAGATTCGCGCGCGTCCAAAGCCGCTCAGCCGTGAGCTTACAATTTCCTGATCCGCTGCCAGCTTCGCCAGCTTCGGGAGTATCCTCAGGCACGATCTTCACGCGCTTGAGATACACTGAGCGCGCAAACTTCTCCACAGCTTGCGCAATTTTCAGTGCCTCAGCAGCATCCTCCCCAAAAGCCATCAAGCCGTGAGCGCGCATCAAAATCGCACGCGAGCCGGTGGCCTGCACTTGCGCAATCATCGCCTTATGGAGCGCTTTCGTGCCCGGCAAACCATAGCTCGCGATCGGGAGCGTGGCTGAGCCAAGCAGCTCGGCTAGCTCAGCGGGCAGATCAAAAGCTTCTTTGCCTAGCGAAATAGCTGAAGCATACGGCTGGTGAGTATGTACGATAAACTTCGCATCCAGGCGCGCCTTATAAATCAGCGCATGGATGCCCTTCTCGCTCGAAGGCTTACGGGCACCATCCCAGATACCCTCCAGATCCACATCCACCAAATCAGTGGCCAGCAGCTGGCGATAATCTCTGCCTGAGGGAGTGATCAAAAAATGGTCTGCGCTCACTCGCGCCGAAAGGTTCCCCCAAGTGCGCGCCACGAGACCTTCGTTGAGCAGCTCTTTTGCCGTCTCAATTACGGCGCGTGCCTGTGCTTGCCGATTAAACTCGCTTCCCATTTCTCCCTCTCTGATCTTTGGCACTTGCTCCGCCTTGTTTAAGGCTCCGGCTGCGCCGCTGGCCAATCTGAGTTGGCGCCGTCACCCGATCTGTTGCACGTGCTGAAAGACGCGATCGAAGCGACTCAGCGCCTCATCAATCAGCTCTGGCGTATATGACGCCGAGGTATAGAGCCGCGAACCAGCCAGCGTCACTAGCCCCTCAGCCATATAGGCCGCACCCATGTGCTCCATCTCCTTCTTGCGCGCGCTGGTCTCTTTAAGCACATTCGGGATCGTCCAAGGCTTGTGCCAATCAATAGTGAAATGCATCGTGCCCACCGTCTCCAAATGGCACACCGATTCCTCATTCCAAGCCACAAACGGCAGCTTGTATTTAGCGATCAGCTCGCGCAGGCCGTTAGTCATGCGATCGCCTAGCTCGCCTGCCTTTTGGCAAGCGCCGCTCTCCGCGATCTCCTTGATCGCATAGTAGCCAGCCACGCAAGATATCGGCGTGGCGCTCATCGTGCCGCCCACAAACGCCTTGTGAATCTTGATCTCGCCGTCATCCAAGCCAGCGCCCAGATACTTCATATATTCGCGCTTGCCGCCCAGGCCGCCAGCGCCCGGATAGCCGCCCGCGATCACCTTGCCAAACACCGTCAAATCTGGCGACACCCCGAAATAGCCTTGCGCGCCGTGCTCGCTGATGCGGAACGCCGTCACCACCTCATCAAAAATCAGCAGCGCGCCATACTTGCGGCACAGCTCCTGCACCCCAAGCAGGAACTCCTTATCCAGCGGGCGGGTGCCCGATTCGGGGCCAATTGGCTCAATCATCACAGCCGCCGTGCCGCCCTGCACCTTCTTGAGCCGCAGCTTGGATTCCAGATCATCGAGATCATTGGGGAAAAACTCGTCTGTGTACTTGAAATAGGCGTGCGGCACGCCGTGAGCTTGCGTCCACTTCGAGCCCGGCACCCGAATCCCATAGCCCAGCGAATCGCTCCAGCCATGATAAGCGCCGCCCATCTTCAGCACGTGCTTCTTCTTCGTGGCCAAGCGCGCCACCCGCACCGCTGCCATGCAAGCCTCGGTGCCTGAGCCAAGCATGCGAAACATATCCACATTCGGGATCAGATCGCAGATCAGCTTAGCTAGTTTATATTCATATTCGTGGAAAAGGCCCGTGCTTGGCCCGCCATCTTGGAGCAGCTCGATCACGCGATCGCGCACCACCGGCATATTTGAGCCCAGCACAGTGGGGCCGCCGGCCTGCAAGAAATCGAGATACTGATTGCCATCAGCGTCATAAAGATAAGCACCCTCGGCCTTAGTAAACTCGAGCGGGAACGGATAATTGAAGGCAAGATTGTGCTGCACGCCGCCTGGGATCACCTTTTTCGCCTCAGTGATGGCAGCCTTGGATTTTTGGCACTTAGCCTCAAAATAATTCTGCTCATAATCCTTGAGCGCCGCCGGGCTGATCGAATAAATCGGCCCCGCGATCAGCTCATCAAGCTGGCGGGTGATCTCAGCCGGGCTGGGAAGATTCATACTCATCGAATTGCCTCCTATAAGTGCATCGCGCACCGCCGCAGCAGCTTCGGCGCACTGCATATACGCTCCATATTCTATCCATAATGTGAGCTGCGCCGCACCGCATGAAAGGCCTAAACCGATCTTCTAGGAGTGGACACGAGGGGACATGTCTACTCGAACATCTGCGCTGGCACACCCCTGCGCACCCACTTTCTGCGTGACAGCAAAAGCCAATAATGCCCAATGGGCGCCCAAATCTGGGGCGAAGCGAGCTAAGGCGGTAGGATATTGGCAGTTCGCTCTTTTTACGCGCAGCTATGTGCGCCCACATCTGCACAATGGGGAGGCTCCATGTATATTCTCTCTTACGATCTCGGCACCACAGCCGTGAAAAGCTCGCTCTATTTCCATCACGATGGCCGCTTCGATTTGATTGACGCCGAAGTGGAAGAATACGGGCTGCGCGTACTGCCCAACGGCGGCGCCGAGCAAGATCCTGGCGAATGGTGGGCCAAAATCTGTGAATCTACGCGCCTACTCGCTGAACACAACCCGGAAGAAATCGAGCAAGTGGCAGGGATCTCCTTTTGCGCCCAAATGCAGGCGCTCGTGATTGTAGATGAAGAAGGCCGCGAGCTACGCCCTTCCATGAACTATATGGATCAGCGTGGCGTGGTGCAGCAGCTCGCCTATTTCGACCGGCCCCCGAAAATCTCGGGTATGAACGCCGTCAAACTGCTCAAATCCCTCAAACACACTGGCGTGGCTTCAGCCTCAGCGAAAGACCCGGTGTGGAAATACTTGTGGGTGAAAGAAAACGAGCCCGAAGTGTACGCCAAGATCCATAAATGGCTCGACGTGAAGGAATACATCGCTGGGCGAATGACGGGCAAGTTCGTGCGCTCCGAGGATAGCGCTTTCGCTGCGCTGCTGGTGGATTCAAAATCCGATGGGCGGGCATGGAGCAAAGAAGAATGCGCCGCGCTCGGCGTGGATTTGGCACACCTGCCCCCGATTGTGGAATCCACCGATATTGTGGGCGAACTGCGCGAAAACCAGGCCGCCGAGCTGGGGCTCAAGCCAGGGATCCCGGTGTTTGCTGGAGGCGGTGACGCTTCGCTGATCGGCGTTGGCGCCGGCGCGGGCGTGCTGGGCGCTACCCATATTTATTGGGGCACCTCCGGCTGGGTGGGCACCACCGTGGATAAGCCAATCATTGATCTTGCCGCTATGCTGGCAGCAGTGACGGGGGCTGAGCACGGGCTCTACAACTACTTCGGCGAAGTAGAGACGGCAGGCAAATGCTTCCAGTGGGTGCGCGACCATCTCGCCAAAGACGAAATCAACGCTTACGTGAATCCGCAAGAAGTGGCAGACGATCCTGAATCCGCATACTCCGATATGTATGAAGTGATGAGCGCGGCAGTGCAACAAGCCGAGCCTGGCAGCGGCGGCGTGATCTTCGCCCCTTGGTTGCACGGCAACCGCGCGCCTTTCGAAGATCCATTCGTGCGTGGCATGTTTTTCAACGTGGGCGTAGAGACCGGCAAAACTGAACTGATTCGTGCCGTGGTCGAAGGTGTGTGCCTGCATTTGCGCTGGCTGCTCGAAGCATCCACCCGCAAAGCCACCACATCGCGCGTGATCCGCTTCGCTGGCGGCGGCGCCCTCTCGCCCGTCACCGCACAAATCCTTGCAGACGTCACAGGGCGGCCCGTGGAGACGGTGGCCCAACCGCAAAATGTGGGCGGAGTGGGGGCGGCGATGCTCGTGGCCGTCGGCCTTGGCGCCTACCCCTCACTGTCAGAGGCATCTGCTCACATCAAGGCCGATCACCGTTACGAGCCCAACCCTGAGGTGCAAGCCATTTATGAACGCAACTTCAAAGTGCTCAAATTGCTCTATTCGCACAACAAGAAGCTCTTCCGCATGCTCAACGTGCCTGCCGAGATTAAGATCAGTGACGACGATGAGTGACCGAGGTGAGTCAAGGGGGCCGGCCCCGTTACTCACCCACTGAGGCGGCAAAATAAATCAGGGAGTCTGCCCCGTGACTAATCCGCGGTAGCAGGAAGCGCAAAGAACAGGAATTAGAAATGGCAAAACTTAGCGATACCCAGATTCAGGCGATTAAATTCACGCTGCTTTCGCTGAGCGCCGGCGCTGTGGAAGCCGGATCGTTTGCGCTGTTCGAATGGCTCACGCCGTGGCCATACTGGATTTGCCACGCCATTTCGCTCACTCTTTCGGTGCTCTACAATTTCACGCTCAATCGCCGCTACACTTTCAAATCTGCCGGCAACGTGCCCAAGGCGATGGCGCTAGTGGCACTTTTCTATCTGGTTTTTATTCCAGCCTCCACTTGGTGGGGCGATGCACTCACCGGCATCTGGCCAGATTGGCTGATTAAAGCCTTCACCATGATTATCAATTTCATCGGCGAATTCCTCTGGTGGAAGTTTGTGGTGTTTCGCGGCTCGGAAAACACTAATGATTTAGCTAAGTAGGCATGGCTGAAGCTGATAAGAAAACGGGACCGCCGAATCGGCGATCCCGTTTTGATTTAAGCGATTGTCACTTGAGGGTGACGGTGGCGCCAGCGCCTTCGAGCTGAGCCTTAGCCGCCTCAGCAGCTTCCTTCGTCACGCCTTCGAGCACTGCCTTAGGAGCCGACTCCACGAGATCCTTGGCTTCCTTCAAGCCGAGTGGGGTGAGAGCGCGAACTTCCTTGATCACCTTGATCTTCTGGTCGCCAGCGGCCTCGATCACCACGTCCCAAGAATCTTTCTCTTCTTCAGCGCCAGCAGCTTCGCCGCCAGCAGCCGGAACAGCAGCCACGGCAGCCACGGGAGCAGCAGCTTCCACATCGAACTCTTCTTCGAACTTCTTTACGAAATCGTTGAGCTCCACAAGGGTGAGTTCCTTGAACGCATCGATGAGCTCGTCAATCGTCAGCTTGGCCATTATGCCTATCCTTCCATTGCCTACGCGAGGCAGTTAATTTTTCTAGCTTTCCTAGATTTCTTACTGTTTGCCAGCGCCCATTTAGGCGGCGGCTTCCTGCTTCTCGCGCAGGGCGTCGATGGTGCGCACTGCCTTGATGGCTGGCGCAGTAAATACGTATGCAGCTTTGTAGAGCGAAGCTTTGAGGGCTCCAGCAGTCTTGGCAAGCAGCACTTCGCGGGATTCGAGATCAGCGAGCTTCTTCACGCTATCAGCATCAAGATAGCTACCATCAAGGGTGGCAGCCTTCACCACGAGGGCTTCATTCTCTTTGTTGAATGTCTTGAGTGCCTTAGCAGCGGAAGCAACATCACCAGTCACAAACACCAATGCAGTGGGACCCTTGAGGTCAGCATCGAGAGTGTCAATGCCAGCTTCGTGGGCAGCAATGCGTGCAAGCGTGTTTTTCGCCACCGAATACGTTGCATCCTGGGCTATCGAGCGGCGCAGCTGCTTGAGCTGAGCCACGGTGAGCCCGCGGTATTCCGTGACGATCACGGCCGAAGAGCTGCGGAATTTCTCCGTGAGCTCTGCGATCGCTGCAGACTTGTCGGCCTTCGCCATGAGGCCTCCTTCCGATAATCATCCGAGATCTGGATTCGTGACGACGAAGCGGCGCTGTGGCGCTGGCGAGGCATTAAAAAAGCCTCACGCTCGCAGCGCAAGGCAAAGTTTCACTGTGGCGCCCATTGGCGTCACTAAAAAATCTCACCTACGCTGGCTTCGGGTTTGCGAATTTCACCCCGCTTTCGCGGGCAGACCTGCGGTCTTTGGCACCCTTAAGGATACGGGAGCTTTGGGCGGTGGCGCAAACCCGGCGGCCCGTAAGTGATTAATCCAACTCAGGAAGTGGACAGTGGGGTCGAGTGCACGTGTCCACTCCACTCGCCCACGCAACAAACCCCATGCCTACTCCGCATCCCCCGCCTAATACCCCCATAATCATGCGATGGAAAAGGTGGGGCGCCTATTGGCGCCCCACCTTCTAGCTAGTAGCTCACTTATTATCAGCTGCTTGCAGCTTTGAAATATCGAGCGAAATGCCAGGCCCCATCGTGGTGCTCACAGTGGCCTTCTTCACGTAACGCCCCTTCGCAGCGGAAGGCTTGAGGCGAATAATCTCCTCAGCCGCAGCGTAGAAATTCTCTACAAGCTGCTCAGTGGTGAAGCCAGTGTTGCCCACAATAAAGGGCAGGTTGCCGTGCTTGTCCACACGGAACTCGATACGGCCACCCTTGATGTCATTCACGGCTTTCGCCGTATCCATAGTCACAGTGCCCGTCTTCGGGTTTGGCATGAGGCCACGCGGGCCGAGCACGCGGCCCAGCTTGCCCACTTTGCCCATCATATCTGGGGTGGCCACTGCGGCGTCGAAATCGGTCCAGCCGCCAGCCACTTTTTCGATCAGTTCGTCCCCGCCCACCTCGTCAGCGCCAGCGTCAATCGCATCCTGCGCCTTCGGGCCCACAGCAAATACGATCACACGCGCCGTCTTGCCGGTGCCATTTGGCAGCGATACGGTGCCACGCACCATCTGATCCGCTTTACGCGGATCCACGCCGAGACGGAACACGGCCTCCACGGTGGAGGGGAACTTCGTCACAGACGTCTTAATAGCGAGATCCATTGCCTCGCTCGGGGTGTAAACCTCGCCTTTTTGAATCAATTCGGCGGCTTTACGATAATTCTTTGAGCGCTTTGCCATTCTGCTTTTCTCCTTATATGCAGTTGTGGTTTTGCGAGCCAGCTCCGGGCCCAACCACGGCACTTTCGTGCTTTTTTGCGTTGCTTTCCAGCAGCTTTCCTGCCGAATCGCTATCAGATCTCGTCGGTGGTGAGGCCCATCGAGCGAGCGGTGCCAGCAATGATGCGGGCAGCGTTGTCGATATCATTTGCGTTCAGATCAGGCTCTTTAGTCTTCGCAATTTCGCGAAGCTGATCAGCCGTCACGTGCCCCACCTTCACGGTGTTAGGCGTGCCCGAGCCCTTCTTGAGCCCAGCAGCCTTGAGCAGGAGTTGCGCAGCAGGAGGCGTCTTGAGCACAAACGTAAACGAGCGGTCTTCGTACACGGTGATTTCCACCGGCACGATATTGCCGCGCATGGATTCGGTAGCCTTGTTGTAGGCCTGAGTGAATTCCACAATGTTCACGCCGTGCTGGCCGAGAGCCGGGCCCACTGGCGGAGCAGGAGTGGCAGCGCCAGCCTGGATCTGCAATTTGATCAGGCCAACTACCTTTTTCTTCGGTGCCATCTATATTGTTCCTTCATTTTCTTGAGTTTCCACTGCATGGCAACAGCAGTGGGTTCGATTAGCTTTGTGCCGATTTGGTGCGGCGTGACGGCGGCGCAGCGCGGTAGTAAGAAGCGAGCTTCCCACTAAATGCTGCTTCGGCGTCACTCCATCTTCTGCACTTGGCTAAACGAGAGATCGACCGGGGTCTCCTGGCCGACCAAAGTCATGAGCACAGTGAGCCGCTGGTTCACTGCATCAATATCGGAAATCGTGGCTGGCATGCCTACCCACGGCTCGGTGGTGAGGGTGACTGTCTCGCCCACCTCATATTGCGTAACAAGGGCTGGGCCACCGCCAGGCAACGGCTTACCCGAAGCCTTGGCTTCTTCAGCGGCCGCTTGCTCCACCACTGGCGTGAGCATATCCACCACTTCAGCATCAGTGAGCGCCACCGGGTGGCGGCCATTGCCCACAAAGCCAGTGACGCCGTTGGTATCTTGCACCACGCGCCAAGATTCGTCGGTGAGATCCATACGCACCAGCGCATAGCCAGGCATCCGCACTCGCGAGACCAGCTTGTTTTGGCCTTTGCGTACCTCGATCACTTCTTCCATCGGCACTTCCACCTGGAAAATGTAATCTTCCATATTCATGGAGTGCATCCGGATTTCAAGATTCTGCTTCACGCGCTTCTCATAGCCAGCGTAAGTGTGCAACACATACCAACGCCCAGGCAGGCCCTTGAGCTTTTCGCTCACCATTTCCGCCGTCACTACACCAGCTTCGGCGGGAGCAACTTCCACGCCCGGAGCTTCCTCGGCTGGAGCTGCTGCATCGGGAGCCGCCTCAGCCTCGCTCACCTTGGCGTCACTGGCCTCAAGCGCTTCAAGCGCCGCATTAAGCTGTTCCATTTCTTCTTCTGCCATAGCTTTCCTTCGCTCTTCGATTCTCAGGCTCAATCCGCTCGCTTGCGCTAGCCGAAAATCCAGAACACACCCTTGCTAAACAAGATATCGAGTGCGAGCACAAAAGCCATCACCACGAGCAAGAAGGCCACCACCGTGAGAAACATGCTCCACAATTCAGAGCGAGTGGGGCGCTGCACCTTTTTGAATTCGCCAATCACTTGCCGAAAGAAAGCCACAAGGCGTGCAATGAAGCCCTGCTTCTCAGCGGCTTCGGCTCCTGAGCCGTGCGTGCGAGCTGCTTCGTTCACAATGATTCCCTTCATGCCTGATAAGCGATGCTAGAAACGATACGCCGCTCACTTGCGGCCAGCGGCTTTCGCTTCGTGAAAAGAAAACGCCCCCGCAGGGGTGTTTAGCAGGGCAGGAGGGACTCGAACCCACAACCGCCGGTTTTGGAGACCGGTGCGCTACCAATTGCGCCACTACCCTATGCCTATGCGGCGCGCCAATTTGCCGCTGGCAAACTTGCGCATGCTACCGCCTGAGCGATTGCACTTGCTTAAGTCTAATAGGAGCGGCGTTCTAGAGCAAAGCCGAAGCCGAAGCGTGCGCTATTTCTCATTTGCTGGCCGCTCACGATTCGTCGCAATCCTTGCCGGGGGCGGGGCTACATGGGCTGGTTCGACGGTGTTGTACATTTATCTCCACCCCCAACAGAAGCCCATGTCCACATTTCCACTCGCGCTCATCGGGCTACACTTAATGCATGAGTTTTTCTGAGCGAGCCAAAGCCGAGCGCAGCGCCCTAGCACTGCTCACCAGCCCAAAAGCTGGCGAAATGCTGCGGATAGCTTGGAAATCTCGGGGCGCGGTGCACTCTTGGCGCCTGCACCGCGTGCATCACCGCCCCGGGGCGGGCGTGACGGTAGGCTACACCGTCACGCTACAACCAGTGCCTAAAAGCCGGCCAGCACTACGTCAAGAACGCTATCTCTTGGCCTCCACCGCACGCTTAGACGAGAAGGCACTTAGCGCTCATGGTGGCGTGACTGTGAAGCTCGGCGAGCTGCGAGTACACGTGTGGGAGTATCCTTTCGATCCAGAATTGCCCGCCCTTGAGCTCGCCTGCGATTCGCGGCTTTTAGGAGAGCTGCTAGGCCGTGAGGCACATATAGAGCTGCTCAGCTATCGGCCCACCCGCCGCGCAGTGCTCCGGATTGAAGCCGTTCCTCGCGGCAGCGAGCCAGATATTTATGCCAAAGTGGTACGGCCAGCGGCGCAGCCAGATTTAGAACACCGGCTGCAAATATTGGAAGACTCTGCCGCGCCAAGCGTGCCAATGCTGCGCAATACCAACAGCGAGATCGTGGGCGCTCCAGGCCTAGTGCTAATGCAAGCTGCTCCTGGCGTGCCACTCTCCCGTTTTTATGCACACCTATCTGCAACTGCACCAGCAGCTGGCAGTGCTGGTGCAGCCCCAAAGCTCTTTGCCCAGAGCAGCGCCCTCGCGATGCTCGAGCAGCTCGAATCTATTCTCGATGCTTTACCGAAAACGGCGATGCTCTTTCCACGCAAACCGGCCTGGGTGGATCGCTGCGAACAATACGCCCATGCTGCCGGATCGGCGCTTCCGCAAGGGGCTGAGCGTGCCCGCGAAGTGGCTCGCGGTATCCGCGCGCTGCTTGAGCATGCGGATTTGGGTGAAGTAATGGCCGTGCATGGCGATTTTTATGAGGCCAACGTGTATGTGGACCCCTCAGACTGGAGCGTGCAAGCGCTGCTCGATGTGGATTCGCTTGGACCTGGGTATCGGGTGCACGATTGGGCCTGCTTGCTTGGGCATCTTGCCGTGCTCCCAGATTTATCGCCAGATCGCTACGCACACCTCGGGCCCCTCGTGGATCTTTGGCGCGAAAATCTTAGCTCGCGCGTGGATCCGGTGGCCCTCTGCGCTGCTACGGCCGGGGTGGTGCTTTCGCTTGTGGCAGGCGCACGCACGAAAAGATCTAAGCGCGCTGACGCCACAGGCGAGGCACACGCGCTCGCGCGGCTAGAACTCGCTGAGCAGTGGGTGCGCCTCGGGCGCCAAGCGCTCGCCGATCCAGCCGCGAACGCCACAGTGATTGAGCTACGCCGGTAAAGCTCACCAAAACAATAAAAAGCGCTGGGGCACAGAATTAACTGTGCCCCAGCGCTTAGGCTTAGCTGCTGCTACGCAAACAGTTGCTGCAACCGCTCGATGCCAGCCACCAGATCGGCGTCACCAAGCGCATAGCTGAAGCGCAGATAGCCTGGCGCCCCGAAAGCCTCGCCTGGCACTACGGCCACCTCGGCCTCCTCCAGAATGATCTCGGCGAGCTCGCTCGTGCTGCTAGCCACGCGCCCCTTGATTTCCTTTCCGAGCACGCCTTGCACATTCGGGAACACGTAGAATGCGCCGGTGGGCTCGGGCACTTCAAAGCCCTCGATCTCGCGCAGCATATCCACGATCACGTGTCGGCGCATGTCGAAGGCGGCGCGCATATCAGCCACTACCTGCTGATCTCCTTCAAGAGCAGCAATCGTAGCCCGCTGGGCGATGTTGTTTACGTTTGAGGTGGCGTGGCTTTGGAAATTCGCGGCCGCCTTGATCGCATCTGCTGGGCCATACATCCAACCCACGCGCCAGCCTGTCATGGCGTAAGTCTTTGCCACGCCGTTCACCACTATCGTCTGGTCAGCAAGCTCAGGGCACACCTGGAGAATATAGCTCTGCTTGCCTTCATAAACGAGGTGCTCATAGATTTCGTCGCTGATCACCCAAAGATCATGCTCTAGCGCCCACTGCCCAATCTCGCGCAGTTCAGCTTCGCTATACACTGCGCCAGTGGGGTTTGACGGCGAGCACAGCAGCAGCGCCTTCGTGGCGGGGGTGAGCGCGGCATCAAGCTGCGCCACCGTCACCTTATATCCCTGATCCGAGCCAGCAAATACCTCTATTGGATTGCCGCCACAAAGCCGGATCGCCTCAGGGTAGGTGGTCCAATATGGGGCCGGGAGCAGCACGTCGTCACCCTCATCCACGATCGCGGCAAAGGCCTGATACACTGCCTGCTTGCCACCGTTCGTCACCACCACATTGTTGGGATCAATGGTGACGCCGGAATCGCGCAGCGTCTTGGCAGCAATAGCTTTGCGTAGCTCCGGCAGGCCTTTAGCGGGCGTGTAGCGATAATTCTTGGGATCTTGAACGGCCTGCATCGCGGCTTGCACAATGAAATCCGGGGTGGGGAAATCTGGCTCGCCAGCACCGAAACCGATCACCGGCTTGCCTTCAGCTTTGAGGGCTTTGGCTTTAGCGTCCACCGCGAGAGTGGCTGATTCTTGAATGGCGCCCAGGCGTTTGCTCACGCGGCGCATAGTCTCTTTACTCATATCCCTATAATGACACGGCGGGCCGACGCTGGCAGCACTTTGCCACAATGCGGCACGAGCAACGATCGCGGTGGACATGGGGGTCGAGTGCACCCACCCCAGGCGAAGTCTCACCAGCACTCAGCTACTGAGCCAAGCATCCACTTGCGCAATCCAGCGCTGCTTCGATTCATCACTCGCGAAGCTGGCGCGAATCGACTGGCGCGCCAGCTCCGCCACTTCGGCGTCACTAAAGCCTTGATCGCGAGCCACCTGATATTGCGCATTCAAACGCGAAAGGAAAAGCAGCGGATCATCAGCTCCGAGCGCGATCTGTGCGCCTGCATCAAAAAGCGCCCGCAGCGGCACGCACACTGGATCAGGATAGACCCCTAGCTGCACATTAGAGGTGGGGCAAATTTCGAGCGCGATCCCGCGGCGCACAATCTCGCCCAGCAGCGCGGGATGCTCCGCGGAGCGCACCCCGTGGCCGAGTCGCGTGGGCTGCAAATACTGAATCACCTGCATTATGTGGCTAGGGCCAAGCAGTTCCCCGCCATGCGGCACTGCCTCCAAGCCAGCTCGCCGCGCAATCGCGAATGCCCGCTCCCAGCCTGCCGTCTCGCCGCTGCGCTCATCGTTCGAAAGCCCAAAAGCCACCACTTTCCCTGGGTCGCGCCCAGCATGTTGCGCTGCTAGCCGAGCTAGAGTGCGAGCATCTAGCGGGCTCTTCATCCGGCTTGCCGCCACGATCACGCCCACTTCAATCCCTACCTCACGCGAGGCTATGGCGGCTTCGTCAAGCACAATCTCTAGGGCAGGAGTGATCCCACCCACGAAAGGCGCATAGCTGGTGGGATCGATTTGAATCTCAAGGCGCCGCGAGCCTTCTGCGGCGTCATCCTCAGCTGCTTCGCGCACAATCCTGCGCATTGCTCCCTCGGAGCGCACCACCTTGCGAGCGGCGTCATAGGCTCGCTGAAAGCGAAACCAGCCGCGCTTATCGGCAGGCACCTGCAAGGCCACGCTATCTGTGAGCCCGTCAGGGAGGCGAATCCCCTGGTCATCGGCCATTTCCACAAGCGTGCCCACCCGCATTGAGCCAGTGAAATGCAGGTGCAAATGCGCCTTCGGGAGCGTCGCTAAATCTCGCATACACACTATCCTATTGCTCACATTGCGGATTCCATGCATTCTAAGCTAGCTCACATTTTCGATCACACGCATTCGCCGTAATCCCCAGTAGTGATGGAAATCATCTCGCGCAGTTAGCGCGATCTGCACGCATCAGCACCATCAGCTTATTCAATATTTTCTTGAAGCTATTCTTTAAATGGCAGATGCAGCATACAATAGGCTGTGTCGATCGGAGTTAAAATGCCGCAGTTCCCACAAAACGAAAACCCGCAGCAATTCATAGGCGGATATGAGCAAACGAACCAAAACTATGCTGGCGCCCAACCCATAGCACCTCAGCCAACTGCGCAACCAGCAGCTAGCAATCATTCACAAGCGCCAGCGCCAGCTTATTATCCACAGCCAGCTCCCGCTCCCAGTGCCCCTGCATACACGCCGGCGCTGCCCGCCGTCACGATGCCATTTTCTACCAGCGCACCCCAAACGCCGGTGGCGACCACGCACCCACCGGCAGCGCCATACCAGCCCTACCAAGTAGCTGCCACGCCTTCTTATGAAAGCCTCACTGCGCAGGCGCAATGGCTAGCAAAACGCCCACCAAAAATAATGGCAGCAGCAGTGATGAATTATGTGGGGGCAGGCTTTCATATTTTGCTATCGTTGCTATCCTTCTTGATGTTGAATTGGCTTTTCAGCCTAATATCCGGTTTGCTCAACACCGCCAGTAATTACGCTGGATCAAGCAGCTACACTGCAGCAGATGCAGCCATGGTAGACAGTTTGAATAAGATCATCAGTTTTTTCAGTGGTTACTACCTGATCTTGATGGCTCTATACATATTGTGGGACGTATTGGTGATCGTGTTTTCGGTAAAGATTACGCGCGGTAGTTTCGGTGCCGCCGTGGCGCTCAGTATTTTTGGCAGCTTAGCTTGCGCCGTGCAGCTGGTACTTGTAGTGGGCATTATATATTTTGGCACCACCAGCTCCGATGCTCCTAGCAACTGGTACGGAGCGGTGTTTATTTTCGCCATACCACTGATCTATATCTTGCTTTCGATATCGTTGAGTACTTTCAGCGCTTCAAGCCGCGCTTGGTATCACACCAAACCTTTGGTAGCAAATGGCGTGAACCGGCGGTGAGCCCGGCACGTTTAAATCTTGGCTTAAATATCTATTCCCACCAGCACTGGCTCGGGTTCGAGAGTGACGCCGAAACGCGCCCGCACCCCGTCACGCACTTTACGCGCGAGCGCCGCTATCTGCTCCGCACTGGCGCCACCACGATTAGTGAGTGCCAGCGCGTGCTTTGAGCTGAGCGCAGCCGGCCCAGGCATGCCATAGCCAGGGCCAAAACCAGCATGATCCATCAGCCAAGCAGCGGAGGTTTTCACCAAGCCAGGCACTTTTGGCGCGGCCGCCCCGATTTGCGCTACTGCTGCGGGATCGGTGACGGTGTAGCGCGGCGCTTCGGGCGGCAGCGAGGCAGCCTCAGCTTCAGTGAGCACCGGATTTATGAAAAACGAACCCGCAGAGAAAGTGTCACGATCAGTAGCATCGAGCACCATCCCTTTACTGCGGCGCAATTCTAGCACCGCCGCGCGCACATCCGCGCTCGCCGCCCGTGCGCCTGGTTCCACCCCGAGCCGCTGCGCGAGCTGGCTATAGCGCACTGGCTCGCTCAGCGAGGCGAGGCGAAGCTGGAAATCTACGTCAAGCACAATCCAACGCGGCGAGGGCCCCCACTTCCTGGCATCGCCGTCACTAGCTGCCGTGCTATTTTCGCTATCTCTAGAACTACCGCGCATTGACTGCTTCAAAAGAGACGTGCGGTAGCCAAGGCGCATCTCGCTCATAAAGATTGTGCGCACTTTCTTCGTGAGCCGATCGTAGGTGCGCGCTAATGCTACAGTTCCTGCCACTTCTTGCCCATAGGCGCCAATATTTTGCACAATCGCAGCGCCGGCCGAGCCAGGGATCCCCGAGAGTGCCTCCATCCCCATCCATCCGTGCTCCACCGCATACACCACCACGGCATCCCAAGGCGTACCCGCCGTCACGTGCATCCGCGCTCCCGGGCAGCCCTCCTCAAACACTGTCTCGATCTGCTCGCGCCCATCGCGCACAATCACGCCATCAAAATCACCGTCACCAGCCAAAATATTGCTGCCGCCACCCACTAAGAGCAGCTCAGTGCCCTCCTCATCAGCGGTACGCACTGCATCTATTAGTTCCGCTTCGGTGGTAGCGGTGACGACGCTGCGGGCTTGGCCACCCACGCCAAAACTGGTGATTTCAGAAAGCTTAGTGGCATTAGGGGCTTGCCAGCGGGTCCACTGCACTGGCGGGATTGTGAGGGTGGGCTCGTGCGGTTCAGGAATGAAGCAACTCATAAGGCTATATTACTTTGCCGAAATAAGGAGGGCATAGCGGGCCTTAATGGAGCGAAAACACGGGCAACCGCTCGCCCAATGCACAAAACCCAATGCCCACTCCATGCGCAAGCACTAAAAAAGCACAGCCAAAGCTGTGCTCTTAATAGGTCAGATTTAATTCAGCGAGTCTCGCGATGCACCGTGTGCTTGCGGCAGTTCGGGCAGTACTTCTTCATCTGCAGGCGGTCAGGAGTATTACGGCGATTCTTGCGGGTGATGTAGTTGCGCCACTTGCACTCCTCACAAGCCAACGTCACCTTAGGGCGAATATCTGCTGATTTGGCGGCCATAATTACTCCTTGCCTTGTAGGGATTCCCACACCGATCGGTGCAGCTGTAGCGAGGGAGGGGTTTGAACCCTCGACCTCACGATTATGAGTCGTGCGCTCTGACCAACTGAGCTACCTCGCCATTATTTTTGCGGTGACGGCGGAGCTGAAGCCACGCGGCGTCACCGCAAAAAGCGAGCCTCGGCAGGGAATCGAACCCTGGACCTTCTCCTTACCATGGAGATGCTCTGCCGACTGAGCTACCGAGGCGTATCTACGAGGGCTATCTTAACGAATTAACTCTCGTAATATCAAAAAGGATTGCTCCTTCCGAGGCTATCAACATTTTGCAAGCAAAACGCCGATACCGAAGTGCTTTCATTTTTGCTTTCGCAGAAATTGAGCACCGGTGGCGGGTGAGGGATTTGAACCCCCGAAGCATTTCGCAGCTGATTTACAGTCAGCCCCCTTTGGCCGCTCGGGTAACCCGCCTCCTTGCGCTGAGCTTTCGCCCTGCACGCCTAGCTAGATTAGCAGCACAGCCAGCTCAGCTGCAAGCCACATCAGCCAATGCCACTGCCAGACTGCTCACATTTGTATTTCGGCGCAATATGCAACACGCAAAAGCAGTGGGTGGAGCAGATCTTTATGATCCACTCCACCCACTCAATCAATCAAACTATCTGCTCACTCCACTTTCGCGTCTAGGCGGATCACGCCGTACGTGTAGCCGTGGCGCCGATACGCCGCGCAAGGCTGCTTCGTCTCTTCATCAATAAAGAGATAGAAGGGGTGCCCCACAAGCTCCATCTCATAGAGAGCCTGATCGAGCGTCATCGCTTTTGCTTCATACAGCTTTTGCCGCACAAGCACTGGCGAATCCCCAAGTTGCATCTCCGTCTCATCGCCAGGCACCTTCAAATCGGCACAGCTGCATGCCGTAGGCGCCGCTTCCTTTTCAGCAGCTGCAGGCTTCATCTCGGCAAGCAACGCCTCAATATTGAGTTCCTCGCTAGTGGGCTCTTGGCCGCGCCCCCGCCGGTGATCCTTTCTGCGCTCGTGCGCACGCCGAAGTTGTTCCACAAGTTTGTCTACCGCAAGATCAAGCGCGCCATACTGATCCCCTGCTGCGGCCTCCGCGCGAATCACTGGCCCTTTATCGCGCACCGTAATCTCGATGCGTTCCGCCCGCTCGGCTTGAGAAGGATTTGGCTCATGGGTGAGCTCCACATCCACTCGTTGCGCTCGCGGAGCAAAAAGCTCAATTTTCGCAAGTTTTTCTTCTACTAGATCCCGGAACCGGTCGGAAATTTCTGCGTTCCGCCCTTTAACTACGAATTCCATCGTGACCTCCTGATCGGTCTGTACGGCGGTGGCTGCTACCCCACCAAGGCGCATATGCCCATTTCTGGGCTAATTGCGGGCATCACCTGCTTTCTGTCTAGAAGTTTGCGCCACCCTCGCCACTGCACTTGAATCTACTTTGCATTCTTATGCGCTACGCAGGCGATTGGGCACCTCAGATGCTCTTTTATTATAGCCACTAGAACTGCAAAATGTGATGCGAGCCACGATTATTGGTAGAAGTCTTGCGTTATTCGCTTAGCCATTTTCGCGTGACGGTGTTGCTTCTGAGTTGCGGTGGTGACGGAGCTGCCAGCGCGAGAGCCCCAATCACCTCACCTCCAGCTGCGCGCACCGCATTTGCCACCGCACTGATAGTGGCTCCTGTGGTCACCACGTCATCCACAATCACCACCTGCAGCCCATCGAGACGCTCGCGCGCATAGATGCCGGCGCGCTTGCGCTCCCTAGCAGCGAAGTTGGCCACCTGATAGCCCACCCCAATCTGGCCCGCGCACCATACGCGAAACTTTTGCGCTAATTCGCGCAGCAAACTGCCGCTATACAGCTGAAATACAGGCCGAATACGCATTGCATCCAGGCATGACACCCCCCACTCTCGTGCTGCGACGCACCCTAAAACGGCGGCCACAAGCCGGCCATCTCGGCGCCGCTGCCAGCGCGAAGGCGCCGGAACCACGCATAGCGAACGCCTTGCGTTTCCTCCCGGCGGAGAATGCGCGAACTGTGGGCGCGGAGGTAAAGCGCTTGCCCACACTGCACTCAGCGCCGCGTCGAGCTGAGCTGAATGCGCATGCTTCCATTTGATGATCACTTCGCGGGCTCGCCCTTCATATCGGGCTAATGCTAAGCACGAAAAGGCAGGGCGCGCAATTCCATCCACCGCACTCACCTCCGTCAAAAAGGGAGCATGGCTAGCCACATCTCGCCAAGTATTCCCAAACTCGGCGGCGCAGCTCGGGCACAGCGCCTCATCCCATCGCCCGCATCCAGCACACTGACGCGGATACACCAAATCTGCGAGCGTCGTCACGAAACCCTTCAATGCGAGCCCTAAGTTGCACACTGCCCGCCGCAACCATCGATCCATGCCAACATCATGCCCGGCTCAGCCAAGGCGGCGCGGCATGAATAAATACCTGTGGATAGCCGCGCCATTTTCCACCTCGGGGCACAACTCTCAGGCTATATTGCACGAAAGTGGACATGGAGCTCCGCCAGGGTGGACATGGGGGTCGAGTACACCTGTCCATTTTGCGCGCAAAGTGGACAGGTGTACTCGACCCCCATGTCCACCCCGCCTCTATACCCACTAACCAGGGAAAGCAATCGTGGTGACGCCGGTGGCGATCGTATTCCAGGCTGAGCCGGAATACCGGTATGCGTTGCCGCGAGAATCAATCACCACAGCCGAATCTAGCCCGCGCCCCGAGCTCACAGCCACCATATCTGGCGCCGCCGCACGGACTTGCTCATAATGCCCACCAATATCCAAGGTATACAGCGAGGCAGCAGCGGCCCCTAAGGAGCTATCAGATCCAGCCTCTGCTGCGCCTCTACCTCCTGAAGCTTGGCTTGAATTCCCGCCTAATCCGCCACCGCTCGCATTGCCAAGTACCAGCATTTTCGCTTCGCTAATCCAAGACACGTCCCGCACTTGGGTGAAACCTTGCCCAAACAGTAATGGCTCTCCGGCAATCTCGGGCCTGCCCGATTCCCCGCGGCGAACCGCATAAGCAAGAAGCTCCGTACCTCCAGCGCGAGCATTAATCACCACTACCCGCGCTCCTTCACGCGAGACAATTACTTGCTCCACACTTCCCTCACCAATTTCAGGCACTTGTAACCGCACCCGGGCTCCGGTATCGAGATTCACTGCAATTAGAGCTCCCGGATCGCCCGCATCTGCACTCCACACCCATCCCAGAGAATCAATTGAAGGCTTAGCTAGGTTATTCCCCGCGAGCAGCTCCTCGGAATCACTTGTGGCTACCACCAATTTAGTGAGCCTCGAGCGATCGGCACTGAGCCCCACAATGCGCGCAGCTGGAGCGCCATAGTCGGCAGCGATAGCGCTATAGGAACGCTGCGTGAAATCACTCTCGGCCTGAGTTGGAGCCACTTCAGCTCCTTGTATATTCACGAGTTTTCCATCCTGGAGCGCACTCAAAGGGGCAGAAACGTATGGATATGAAGGAATGTCCAGATCACTATCAGCCTCGATCAAGGCTCCCTGCACCGCGAGTTCCACTTGCTGCGCCAATCCAGAGCCCACAAGTGTCTTCTCAAATTGGAGCTGCAGCAGCGAGCGTTCCAGCGGCTCAAGCCCAGCTGCGCCATCAGGTAGCTCCACCACTGCCGTAGCATCAATAAGAGTGACGGCGATTTCGGCATTGTTTTCTTTATTCTCGAAAATGCTTCGCGCCGCTCCCACGAGCCAATCTGAAGGTGATGCAAGCAGATCATTGCTCATTAACGTGAGCGCCCGCGAGCGTGGATACCAGCGCACGTCGGGCACCAAAGCGCTGCGATCCGCGGTATAAAAATAAAGCGGAGTGCGCAAATATTGGGATGAAAACACGGTTTGAGCCATGAGCAGGGAATCCTCAAGCGTAGCGATTCGCCATTCACCATCTTCATTTGCCATGAGTGAAAATGCCTGGCTTGCAGTGGCCTCCGCGCTCGCTTGGGCATAACGCCCAGCCGCATCGAGTGTGCCCACTGACGGCGCCGTCACGATCACTGCCCCATCGGCACGATACGAATACTCTACTGGCTCGGCATCAGAATAGATGGTGACGCCAGAGCCGGGATTCCAGCGTGCTGCAGCTTCTGGGGTGAGGAATTGGCGAGCCACCCGAAAATCGTCAGATACGCCGGCTGCGCAGGCACGCAAAAATCCTTGAATCAGCTCTTCTGGGCCGGCTCCCGGCGTGGGCCCATTAGCGTCAAGCACCACGCCGCCATTTTGTGCCTTCTCGTGCTCTACCACCGTCACGGCTCCTCGTTGCGGCAAGCCACTGCAGGCCCCAAGCCCCACCAATACTGTGGCTGCAACCACCACTGAAAATAGTTTAACCAGCCGAGCACTAGCCAATCGCCGCGCCCGGCGCCGTGAAATCCTAAACATTGGTTTCACCGCCTTCGCTAGCTGCACTCACAGGCTCGACAGTGATTGCCGCTTCCGCTGCAGCAATATTCGCTCCACTATGCGTATTAGTACGCCCTGGCAAGCTATCTGATACGCCTAAAGCCACTGGGCTTTCTGGTTTTACAGCTTTAAACGGGGCCAAATAGCTGGCACCTGGGGTCTTGGGTACCACCAGCACAAACACAGATCCCACTCCGAGGGTGCCAGCCGCTTCGAGAGTGCCACCATGGATCAGTGCATCTTCGCGGGCGATTGTGAGGCCAAGGCCAGTGCCGCCAGTTTTACGTACCCGCGAGGAATCGGCTCGCCAGAAGCGGTCAAATACGTGCGCCGCTTGCTCGTCGCTTAAACCAACGCCGCGATCTGCCACTTCCACGCCTACTGCGCTGGCATTTCCCGCCACACGCACCGTCACTGGATTACCTTCGGCGTGCTCTAAAGCATTCACCACCAAATTTCGGATAATCCGCTCGATCCGGCGCGGCTCCACCTCAGCGGTAGCGTCTCCAGCAGTGGTGAAGCTCATCGTCACGCCATTGTCTGTAGCCAATGGCTGCGCCATATCCATCACTTTGCGGGCAATCTCAGCAATATCAGCATTCTCAGCGGCAAGATTCATTGCGCCGGCATCATATCGGGAGATTTCTAGCAAATCAGAAAGCATCGAATCGAGGTTTACGAGCTGATCGTGCTGCAGTTCGGCGCTGCGCTTTAGCGCTGGGGGAAGATCTTCGCGCTTGTCGTAAATGAGCTGCCCAGCCATACGGATAGTGGTGACGGGGGAACGCAGCTCGTGGCTCACTGCGGATACGAAGGCCGTTTGCACTGAGCTCATGCGCTCCATACGCTCGAACTGTTCTTCGAGGGAGCTAGCCATTTGGTTAAAGGAGGTGGCCAGCTGGGCGAGCTCATCGGAGCCTTCTACACTCATGCGAGTATCAAGAGCGCCTTCAGCTAGCTGGCGCGCACCGGCAGAGGCTGCCTGCACGGGCCGCAGCACCAGCCGCATCATCAGCACTATAAGTAGCGTCACAATCACTAGCAGCACCACAATCCCGTAGCTGAGCACGCGGTATACGGAATCTAGCAGGTCTTCTTGGGCAGCAAGCGAATAGAGCGCGTAAAGCTCGTACTGCCCTGCGCTGGGAAGATCAAGCATCGCACCGATCACGATCCCGGGATCTGTGGCGCTGTGCGGATCCTTTGGATCTTTCGGGATCGCCACCGATTGCCAAGCCATTGCTTCGCTTTTTTGCATACTTGCCCGCAGCTGATCGCTCACTAGCGAGCGCATGGCGGTGGCACTCGCAGTGGAAGGCTCCACGATCTGTATGGTGCCGGCTTGCTGGCCTGGAGATCGCATTAGCGAAGCGCCCATAAGGCCGCGAGCAGGATCATACATTGAAGCCACGAGCTCGTTGGCCACTTGCTGAGTTTGCCCTGCCGTGGCTGAGGTGGCGGCCGAGAAGCGATCTTGGGCTCGGGCGGCCGCTGCAGAGAATTGCTCCACATTAGATTTCACGGCTTGATCAAACATTGCCGTGCGCACTTGGCTTGTGATCGCGATTCCGATGATACTGCCGCCGAGCGCGCCGCCGAGCGCGATCACTGTGATCACGCGCAGGCGAATCGAACTAGCCCATTGTTTTTGTATGGCAGTGACGCCGTACCACAGCCGCTCAAATAGGGAGCGCCGCTGCGCGTATTGTTCGCTCACTTAGCCACTTGCCCTGCTCGATATCCGATGCCTCGCACAGTGAGCACAATCTGTGGATTCTCGGGATCATGCTCCACTTTTGCGCGCAGCCGCTGAATATGCACATTCACAAGCCGGGTATCAGCCGTGTGGCGATAGCCCCACACGATCTCGAGTAGCTCTTCGCGCGAAAACACTTGATGGGGTTTGTGTGCAAGCACTGAGAGCAATTCAAATTCGAGCGGGGTGAGGTGGAGTTTTTCTGCTCCGCGTTTCACCTCGTGTGCCGATGAATCGATGGTGAGATCACCGATGTGCAAGATGGCGGGCTCTGGGTCTTGACGGCGCAGCCGCACTTTCACCCGGGCCAGCAGCACGGAATTTTCGAAGGGCTTGGTGACGTAGTCATCTGCTCCAGCTTCGAGACCAGCAATCACATCCACGGAATCTGTTTTGGCGCTCATCATAATGATGGGCACATCTGATTCTGCTCGCAGCTGTTTGCATACTGATACGCCATCAAGACCAGGAAGCATCACGTCGAGTAGCACGAGGTCTGGATGCTGCGAGCGGAAAAGCGGCATCACTTGGGCGCCATTAGCGCAGGTGGTAGCACTAAATCCTTCTGATTCTAAAAGGATTGCTACCATCTCAGAAATGCCGGGATCGTCGTCCACCACGAGGATAGAAGCGCTCATTGATGTTCCTTCGCTTGAGGCTTTTCAGATTTTCCTTACCTTTAGGTTACCTCAAGAAACAGCTTGGCATGAGCAGCAACGGATAAACTAAACTATGTGGCAGTATATCGCGCAAATACGGCAAATATTTAGAGGAGATGAACAATGCCGAACGAAAACCAGCCAAATCAGTGGGCTCCTAGCGAGGCAAGCACTAACTGGTCTACTCCCGAAGCTCCGAATCAGCCTGATGCGCAGCCTCTCACCGACACCCCTATGCCAGCACTGGAGCCCAGCGCTGCGCCGTCACCCGTATCCCAATATGGCCAGCCAACCGCCACTGGATATACCCAGCCGGCCCCTGCTGGGTATGGCCAACCAGCCCCAGCAGAGGCCTGGCAGCCCAGCGAAGCAAGCTATGGTCAATATGGGCAAGTGGCAGCGGCTGCTAACCAGTTCCAATCTGGATACCGCACTGTGATCCCGATGCGCCCGCTCGGCGTGGGTGAAACCCTCGATGGCGTGTTTCGGTTGCTGAAATTCAATCCCGTGCCATATTTCGTATTCCCGCTGATTATCACCCTGATCACAGGCATTATCAGCGCATTGCTCACGATCGCTTTTGGCGAGACGAGCGTGGATAACCCGCTGGGCGCAGTCTTTGGCTATACTGCCACCCTCACTGGCCCAAGTGCGCTAGTGGAAATGCTTTTGAGCTTGGCCGCCTCGATTATTCTGGTGGTGGTAGGCACGCGCGTCACTATCGCCACAGTGCGTGGATATAAGGTGAGCTTGAAAGATGCTTTCCAATATCTTAAACCCCAATTTGGAAAGCTAAGCTTGCGCCTGCTCGGCTATTACGTGCTAGTTGGCCTCATCGTGACGTTTGCAATCATTATCGTCGTTGTGATTGCGGCGCTGACGGTAGGCTTGAGTATTGGCAGCAGTTTTGACTCGGATAACGCTATCCTTGTGGGTGCTGCAATTGGGATAGCGCTACTAATCTTCGCTGTTTTTGTTATCTTCGCGATTTTATATCTGCGTATCGCCCTCGCTCCGAGCGCTATCGTGGCTGAAAATATTGGGCCAGCTAAGGCGATTGGCCGCTCATGGGCTCTCACTAAAGGTTCTTTCGGGTACTTGCTCGGCACGGTAATCGTGGTGGCCTTGCTGATCGGTATGGCTTCTTTCTTGATGGTAGGAATTTTCGCCTTGATTGGCTCAGCGTTTTCCGCTGATGCTCTCACTTCACCTGCCGGCACAATTTTCGCGGCGCTCGCTGGATCTACTGTGATTTCACTGGTGAGCGTGCCAGTGATCAGTGCACTGATCAACTTGCTCTATGTGAATATGCGTTTCAAGCGCGAGAATTTCCACCTGCAGCTTATCGACGTCTCTGGCCAAGGACTGTAGCGAATGCAGCTGTGCCAGCCCGCCACCCTCCTGTGGGAGTTTGCCCAAGCACAAGCTCCCACAGGGCCTTCTGATGCCATCGCACAAGAGCTGGCAAAGCAGGAATTAGCTAAAGCTAAATATCATGGCTCTGAGAGTTTGATCGATCGGTTCTTGCGTTGGTTTTCGGGGCTTTTCGATTTTCGATTCGGGGATTTTGCATCCGAATCCACCGCGAACCTATTGATTATGCTGCTCACGATTGTGGCAGCGGTAGCGATTGGGATTCTTGTGGTGCGGGCGGTGCGGCTGCGTGACGTGGGCAAAGCCGGTGGCGAGAAAGGCGCTCGGCTGGCGCTTTTTGACGACGTGCGTTCAGCTGCTGAGCTGCTGGCTGCGGCGAACGCAGCTCGCGCCTCTGGCGATCTGGCTGAGGCTATTGTGGAGAGTTTCCGAGGCCTGATTCGGCTGCTCGACGAACGCCACCTTATCACTGTGCGCCCTGGGCTCACCTCCACTGAAGCCGCGATTGCTGGCTCGAAAGCGCTGGGAGAGCGAGAGTGTTTTCTGCAGGTTGCCGAGGCTTTCAATGGCATATATTTTGCTGGCTACTCTGGCACTGAAGCCCAGCTCGCCCAGCTCGATAGGTTGATCCAGATCGCGCAGCGCACTCCATCAGCTAAAGATAATTCTCTAGCTACTCTAGGAAGCTTCAATGCCCGGATTGGAGCCAGCGTATGAAAGCTCGCACCGCCGTCACTCGTATCACTATCGCTATCCTCATTGTGGCGCTAGCCGTGGGCGCGGGGATTGCCAATACGGTGCTAGCTGGGCGTAACGACCAGCGCTCTTATTCTCCAGATTCGCTGGAAAAAGATGGTGTGGCGGCGCTTGCCGCGGTGCTTGAGCAATCGGGAGTACAGTTGGTGCACGTGCAGAAAGCTGCGGATTTAGCTCCGAGCGCTGAAACTACAGTGGTGCTTACGCAGCCTGATTACCTTTCTGAAACTGACGCGAAGAAAGTGCGCGATTCTGGAGCCACAGTGATTTTGCTGGGATCAGCCTATTGGTGGGACCCTGAGATCTGGGGTTTTAGCGTAAACGCATGGACCAGCGAGGCCTACTCTGAAGATATGCTCGTAGAAGATGCGCTGGTGCGCGAAGATTCATGCCCGCTGCTAGGCCTCGTGGAGGATGATGCTGACGGATCCACTGTGGCGCCCGTGAGCCAGATACTTTATGACGACGAATCACTCCCGAGCGAGCGCTGCTTTGCTTTTGATGATGGCTACGGTTGGGCTCGATCTGCAAGCTATCCCAACGTGGAATATTATGGTGCTGGCTTATCCCTCACCAACGAATTCCTCGATCAATACAGCAACGCTGGCGTGGCGCTGCGACTGCTCAGCCGCCACAGCACAGTGCTCTGGCTGGAAGGATACGCGAGCGAAGAGTTTGTGGGCGAGGGCGATATTTCTTATGGATCGCTTCCGCAATGGTTTACGCTAAGCGTGGCAGCCTTGCTATTGAGTGGCCTGTGGTTTGCAGCGTATAAAGCCCGCCGCTTTGGCAAACTTGTGGCTGAGCCAATGCCTGTGGTGGTGCCCGCTGAAGAAGCGAACGAAGGGCGAGCCCGGCTGTATCAAGCGAATTCTGCTGCCGCCCACAGTGCTAATGTGCTCCGCGCAGCGTTTATCTCACGCTATGCGAGCCGGCTCGGCATAGCCCCTGGGGCCAGCCCTGATGCAGTGACCCGCGCTTTCACTGCAGCTACAGGCCAACCAGCCCGTGCAGTATCCGATGCTTTATATACCCATCCTGTGAATACCGATTCCGACCTAGCTCATGTGGCTGCCGCCCTGAGCTCACTAGAAAAGGAGTTCAATAATGCTCGAGCCTGATCGCACGAATCCCGCGCCTCCAGCAATGCCAACTAGCGCCGCTCCGGCGGCGCCGCAGCCATCAGGCACAGCTGCCATTTTCGCGCGGGTGCGCAGCGAGATCGCCAAAGCCGTGGTGGGTCAAGAATACGCCGTGAGCGCCGTGCTCATTGGTTTGCTTACCGGCGGGCACGTGCTCCTAGAAGGCGTGCCTGGCACCGCTAAGACGCTACTGGTGCGTTCTTTGGCGGCGGCGCTAGCTCTCGATTTCAAACGAGTGCAATTCACGCCCGATCTTATGCCTGGCGATCTCACTGGCTCGCTCATTTATACTGCCAGCACTGGCGAATTTAGCTTCCGCCCGGGCCCTGTGTTCACCCAAATTTTGCTCGCTGACGAAATCAACCGTACTCCCCCGAAGACCCAAGCCGCGCTTCTCGAAGCGATGTCTGAGCATCAAGTGAGTGTGGATGGCGAGGCGAAAGTGCTCCCGGATCCATTCCTGGTGGTAGCCACCCAAAACCCCATCGAATATGAAGGCACATATTCGCTGCCTGAAGCCCAGCTTGATCGCTTCTTAATGAAGGTGACGGTGCCACTGCCTGGGCATGACGTGGAGCTGGAAATGCTGCGGCGCCACGCGGCAGATTTTAATCCTGCCGATTTGAATAGCGCCGGGATTGAAGCTGTGGCAAGCGCAGCTGATGTGCTCGCCGCGCAGGCCGAAGTGAAAAAAGTGCAGGTGCATCCAGCGATTTTGGAATATATTGTGCAGCTTGTGCGCGCTACTCGCGAAAATCCGGCGGTGCAGGTGGCGGTTTCGCCGCGTGGCGCCACGGCTTTGCTGGCTGTGGCTCGCGGCTGGGCTTGGCTGCAAGGCCGCAGCTACACCACTCCAGATGACGTAAAAGTGCTGGCAGTCCCGGCGCTCGCACACCGAATGCAGCTGCAGCCTGAGGCTGAGCTTGATGGGCTCACCCCTGAGCAAGTGCTCTCCACAATTCTGGCTGCCGTGCCGGCCCCGCGCTGAGAAGAGCCACCGTGTATATCCGATTTCCGGCAGTAATGCTCTCGCTCGCGGGAGTATTTGTGGCGCTCGCGGCAAGCTCCACGCTAGCGCTCGTGATTTTCGAGGGCACGCTCGTGGCACTATGCCTGCTAGACGCTATTCTCGCTCCTAGCCCAGGCAAGCTAGACATTTCGCGCGAAGCCCCTGAATCAGCTCGAGCCACTGAAACCGCCAAATTCGAGATCACTGTACGCAATAATGGGCGACGGCTAATGAGCGGTGCGATCCGTGATGCTTGGCCACCTTCAGCGGGAGTGGCCCCCAACCGTCACGCCTTCACCCTCGCGCCAGGCAAAAACACCCTGCTCTCGGGCACAATCACTCCCACCCGCCGGGGCACGCGCAAATCTGAGCACGCCACGGTGCGCACCATTGGGCCACTGCGCCTCGCGGGCCGGCAAAATAGCCGCGCCACAGAATGGGAGCTGCGGGTGCTGCCAGCCTTCAACTCGCGCAAACACTTGCCGAGCCGAGTGATGCGGCTGCGCGAGCTGGAAGGGCGCGCACTGCTCATGGTGCGCGGCCAAGGCACAGAGTTTGATTCGCTGCGCGAATACGTAGCCGGTGACGACGTGCGCGCAATTGACTGGCGCTCCACGGCGCGCCTCGGTAACACCGTGGTGCGCACCTGGAGGCCGGAGCGCGATCGGCGTGTAGTGATTATCGCTGATGCTGGGCGCGGTGGATCGCTGCGCATCGGCGACGCCCCGGCATTTGATGCTTATATCGAGACCAGCTTGCTCATGACGGCTCTAGCCAGCAAAGCTGGAGATAGAGTACACGTGGTCTCGCTGGATTCAGCGGTGCGGATGCAGGTGGCAGATGCAAAAGGAATGCCGATCATCAACCGCCTCGGCGAAGAATTTGCGGATGTGGAGCCCACTCTAGCCGCCACCGATTGGCCCTTAGCTGCGAGCATCATCAACGAGCTGAGCCATCAGCCCGCGCTCGTGATTGTGCTCACAACTCTCGGGCTCTCCGCCATTTCAGATGGCTTGCTCGATATGCTCTCACAGCTTTCGCGGCGGCATACTGTGCTAGTGGGATCAGTGCAGCGGGAGCGTGGGCTAGGCGAAGCCAGCACCACGCCGGCAGCGCAGCACAGCGCCGTGGCCACGGCCTACCCTAAGGCCGCTGCAGCCCGAGCTGCCCTCGAGATTGCGGGAGTGAAGCGCACAATTGCTGGGCTTGGCGCCACTGTGGTGGCTACGAGCGCCGAGAATCTGCCGCCAGCAATTGCAGATGCCTATATTGAGCTTAAAGCTGCCGGCAAGCTGTGAAGCAATAGATGAGCCTCCCGGCCTGCCCCGCGATAAGCAGCCGCTACTACTGTGCGTATTCGATATGCCAGCCGGTCTCCGCAGGGCGCTCCAAGGCATAGCCAAGGATCGTGGCACGCTTGCCAAAATACATCACCCACGCCCAGAAAAGCCCAAGCACCACAACCCCCACGGCTATTTTCAGCCACCACGGCAGCGCACTCGGCGTCACGAAGCCCTCTTCCAGCCCTGAAATAAAAAGCACAAACACCAGCCCGAGCCCCACCATCATCGTGTGGCGGCCCTCCAAGCCAAGGCTGCGCACCCGAGGCACTCCCCCAGGATTCACGAAGGCCCAAAATAGCCGCAACCCAGCCGCGCCCGCCACAAAAATAGCCGTGAGCTCAAGCAAACCATGAGGCAAAATGAGCTGGAAGAAAAGATCCAGCTCATCAAAGCGAGCCATTATCGCGGTGGTTTGCCCCAATGCCACCGAGTTTGAATACAACACGTACACCGGGTAAACCCCCGTGATTCCACCTGCCACGCATTGCAGCGCAATCCACGCATTGTTACTCCACACCAGCGCCGAAAAATCCGAGTGAGAATACTCTGAATAATAAGCTTCGAATGCTTGCTTGGCGTAATCCTCTTGCATGGAATAAGAGCCAAGGGTCTCAATCAAATCAGGGTTGAGCATATACATTGCAGCCACCCCAGCCCAGATCGCCAAGCACACCGCCGTCACCGCCCAAATCCAGCGGCGAATCCGATAAAAAGCTAGCGGCAATATGGTGGTGAAAAACTGAGCTAGAGCGCGCGGCGCTGAAATAGGCAGTGCCGTGATCCGCGAGCGCGCTTTGCCTAAAGCTGCCGAGATTCGCGCCACCACCTCCGGATCGGGAGCTTTGGTGCGGATCTGCGCCAACTGGCCAGCCACGCGCTGATAGAGCTGGATTAGTTCATCGCTTTGGGCGCCAGTGAGGCGCCGCTGCGAGGCAAGCTCCTCCAGGCGCTCCCATTCAGGTGCGTGCGCGCGGGCATAGGCCAGTGAATCCATACCAATACTTTGCCATATTTCCGCTCCAGGCGCCCAAACCCCTGGCGCTAAATAGATACGCGGTGTTCCCCCAAGTGAAAGTAGTTGAGGGCCAAGATCGCATCTGTATAGCAGATCGAATAAACTGCAAGGGTGGCCAGAAATCAAGACCAATACGAGCGCCTAGCCCAGCAAGGCTATCTCGGCGAAGAGATCATTACCGGCGAAGGCGTGGCCCTAGAGCTTCCGCCAGCCACTGCTGCTTCGCGGATAGTGGCCGGCGCGATCGACTGGTTCGTATACCTATCGTGTATGTTGGTGTGCATCTGGCAGATAGTCACTCACTCGGATGTATTTAGCTTTGCTTCAGTTAAAGCAGTTTTGATTGGTGCTGTGGCGCTTTGGGTTTGGATAGTGCCGATGCTGGTGACGGGGCTGAGCCACGGCTCTTCCCTGGGCAAGCTCGCCACGCGCACGCGGGTGGTGCGCAGTGACGGCGGTGTGATCACGATGCGGCATGCAGCTATTCGTGCTACTGCTGGGATTTTTGAGATCTGGGTGACGCAGGGCATGCTTGCTTTTGTTGTGCTCGCGCTCTCTAAGCGTGGCCGGCGCATTGGGGATATGTTGGCTGATACTTACGTGGTGCGTTGGCCAAAAGTGAGAAACTACGAGGTGCCGATCTCGATGCCGGATTCGATGCTGCAATGGGCTGAAGTGGCGCGCACTCGGGAGATCCCAGGCGGGCTCACCCTCAACATTATCACCCATTTTAAGGCTTTGCCTAAGCTCACGCCGCAGGCCCGCGCTGAAGAAGCGCGAATGCTAGCAGCGGCAGCCGAGCGCTACGTGAGCCCAGCTCCAGCTTGGGGTACGCCTCCTGAAGATTTTTTGGCTGCGCTTATCGTGTTGCGTAATCAGGTGGAAAACGCGCGCGCAGTGGCCACACGCGAACGCCACGAGCGGGCGCTCGCTATTGCTGAGCGAATTCCCTACGTATCGAGTTAATCTTCAAAGTCTGCTCCGCCTTGGATCACTGTAAGATGCGGGCGTAGCACTGGCGCCTCAAAGCGCGATATCCAGGGGTTTTGCATCCCGGCTGTGGCTTGCTGCGCAGCGCGGCGGCGCTCTTCACGTTCGGCGCGCTCTTGTGCTTTAGTTTCGGCAGCCGCGAGCGCCTCAGCGAGAGCTGTGAGCCCGTCGTCACGCCGCGCCTGCTCGGTTTCTTCGCTCTTGCGAGTGATCTCAGCATCGAGGCGCAGCATTTGCCATCCCACGGGCACTGTGGCGCTTTGGGCATGGCGCTCGCATAGATCGAGGGCCCCATCCTGGGGGTGGGCGGCAAGCGGGCCGATGACGGCGGTGGCATCCCGATAGCTGAAGGTCATAGTGGCAACTGCTGGGCAAGAGCAATTGGCACGCGCACAGCGACGATTTTCACTCATACAGCCAAGGTAGCACGCTTCAAGCTACACTTGCTCTATGGCACAAGTAGGGATGGGGCAGCATAGTAAAGCTTCGCGGGTGCGCCGAGATCGGCATGGGCGCGGAATCCGCGGCCCAATCATGCCACAGAGCATTCCAGCTAGCCGCACCCGGGCGGAAATATTCGACGATGTGATCGGCTGGGATTTGGGCACATTTCGCCGCTATTTGGGCCAGCGCATGGATAAACTCGATTTTGCGGTGCTGGATGTGCCGCATTCCGATCCTGCCCCTTGGGAGGAAGGCGTGCCGCTGGGGCGGGTGGTGCCTTTTGAGCGGCCTTCAAAGATTGATGCGCGCGTGATTTTTTATCGTATGCCAATCATTCAGGCAGCGAGCCGGGAGCCTAATCCGCGGCTTTTTATTCACCAAGTGGTCACTAACCATATTGCTTCCGCTCTGGGCGAGCACCCCGAAGCTATCGATTATCTGCGCTAGCAGGTAAAAATCAGTGGACATGGGGGTCGAGTGCAGGTGTTCATTGCGCGCAATGGACACCTGCACTCGAACCCCATGTCCACCAGAACACCCCGAAAACGCCTCCTCGACGTCTACCCGTTTATGCTTAGTTGGCCACGAGGATATGAGTGGCTGAGCTGCCGGCCCCGCCGTCAGTGAGCGGACTCCATGCCACTCCGGTGCCGTTGCCAAGATCGGCGCGGCCGAGCAATGCGCCATAGACGGGCGCTGCCGCTTCCACTTCCACAAATGTAGTACCGGCCGGCATATCTATGCCGGTAGTGCCATCCAACTGCACTTTTTCTGAGCCAAGCTGCTTGCCGTCAGCATCATAAGCAATCCAGGTGGCGCTACCGGCGCGCACCGAAGTACCAGCAATTTCAGGGGTGAGAATAAGCCGAGTAGAGCCGATTCCAGCTGCAGCTGCGCCGTGAGTGACGGCGGAGCGAGCAGCAAGCCAGGCCACGTCAGCTCCCGATTCGGCCGCATCATAGCGCAGCATCGCACCTCCAGCGACAGCACCATCAGCAGCTATATGCACGGTGTAATCCCCTGGTTTCACCCCGTCAAGGCTTAAATCCAGCACTGCCCCCGGAGCTAGCTCTACAGCGCTACCACCCGGCAGCTCCGTCACCTCTCCGTCACCCCCAATTAAAGCCACGTTCGCCGTGAGCATCTTACTGCCCGGGTTCACGATTCGCACGCTCGCTTTCACAGCTGGATCCACGAGCGCACTCGTGCCAGTTTGCTCTGCTCCAGCCACACCGCCCAGATCCACTTGGCCAGCAGGCAAGAAAAGCCCTGGGATCATCACCGATGCGCCAGCGCGCCCCGCTTGCAGAAACTCGATACCCGCGGGAGTGAAACCATCAAGGGCCGTGGCTTGAATGGTGGCAGTAAATTGCCCCGAATCTGCGGCGAGATAGAAGGCCACCCGCTCATCTTCATCCACGAGGCCATCGAGAGAGATTGATCGCACCGTATGCGCTGGCAGCAGCACCACCGAGCTAGTGCCCAACGGGATCTCGCCGATTGACGAAAAAGCCTGCACCCGCACGTTAATACTAGTGAGTGAAGGGTTGGCTACGATGAGGCGGTTTGAGCTGCCCACTGCTGAGGCTGATCCCACCAGCCATGCCGAATTTGTGGGCCAGGAGCAAGAATTATAGGCCAGGCCGCGCAAGTCTCCGGCTTCGGCGCGGTGCGCATTGCCACCCATCATTATTGCCCCATTGCCTTGCGAGCGAGCAATGCTCAATGCCCCACTGAAAGCAGGCGCGCCCAATTCAGAATTGGCTTTCAGTTCGGCGCTTAGCGCTGATGTGGTGACGCCGGTGCCAGTTTGGGGATTCTCGGGAGGTTCAGCACTGTAGGCTTGCCACTGCCCTCGAGCTTTATTGGCCGGCACGCCAGCTATCATTAGGCCAGCTGTGCCGGTGATATTCTCTTGCACCTCAGCCACGTTTACGCCGTCTTCCACAGCGCGCTCCACCCCACCCATGCAGATGATGCTCATGCGCCCCTGGCTGGATCGCACTTCGCCAGCGCTGAGCACGGCATTTGCATCCCCAAGCTTAGATTCAGACAAGAGCATGCCAGCTAGTGCTAAGCATCCGCCGGCGAGTAGCATTGCGGCGCCCACAATCATGGCGAGCACTGCGCGAAGTTTCTTTATACCCCTCATGCCACATCCTCCTTGCGTGAGCGCAATGGCATAGTGGCCACAATTGCCGCGAGCAGCGAAAGCATTTGAATCAGCACCATCGCGATATAGGCAAGATCATCGTGGCGCACCACGAGCGTGCCGTTCGCACCTTCGGGCAATACCCATGCTTGCGCCCAGCTCGGGATTCCGGCTTGCTCAGCTTCGCTTGGGCTCAATGCGGCGAGCTTTTCCCCGCCAAGCGTGGCCCGCCAGCTGGCGCTGGCTCGTTCGGCAAGCACAAGATATTGAGGGCCGGAGCCGGTGCGTGAAGCTGCCAAAATATCCCAACGTGCACCATACACGCCAGCGGGCACGCGCAGCCAGGATCCATCTGAGCCGTTCACGATACGTAGCCGGGCTGGGGCATCAGCTTCGGCTGCTGCAGTGCCAGATTGAGCATCTGCTTTCGCTGCTTGCGCGCTCACGCTTCCTTTACCGCCAGCTGCTTTTGCAGGCACACGCCAAAATACGCCAGTCTCATTCTCCGTCACGTATTCCAAGCCAGGCACGCCATTGAGAAGAGCCTGAAGCTCTTGGCGAGCTTGGGAATCAGTATCTGGCCCTGCTGGCGGCAGCACCACCACAGAGATCGCGTGCTCGCCAAGCATTTGCGGCACTTGCGGGCTGGCACCAGCCACGTCGGCTAATGCGCTAGCCAGATCAGCACTGGCGAGATCGTAGTGCTGTGCGGCTTTGCGCTGTGGGGTGACGCCGGAGCGGGAGATCGGGTAGATAGCTGTGGCGTCTTTTGCGCCACGAGCTATCGTATATTCGTGCATGGTAAGGCCAGATCCGCGCCAGATTTCTACTTGGTATCCGTGGGCTGTGGCGTCAATAGCAAGCACTCGGGAGCGCGCAGCTGAGGCTTGGTTGGTGGCTCCGATGGCTGGCACAAGCGCTGTGGGAGCGCCGCGCAGCACCGGCTGGGAATCGGTCCAGGTGAGGAAGGTCCAGTAGCTGGCGATCGAAAGCATAGCTAGCGGCATGAGCGCCCCGAGCGCTCCAGCCACTAGCATTATTGGTTTGCGGGCCCGTTTGCGCAGCCCAGCACGCAGGCCATTGGCTGCGGCTGCGATCGCCGTCACCACCCCGAGCCAGGCGATGGAGAATCCGATTCCGTGCCATGCAGCCACGGGGGCGATCTGGCCTGCTACTGGAGCTGTGGCTACCGGCACGTAGGCGGATGCGATTGCGATTGCCATTCCAGCCACGATGAGCCCCCAGGCGGTGCGCACTGTGCCTGCTACCCGTAGTCGCGCCAATGCGAGCACTGCTGCTGCTAGCACTAGCAGCAAGGGAAGATAAAGCAGCCAATTCCAGCCAGGATTTACGAGCTCAAAATCTTGGCTCGTAAAGCCAGTGACGATGCGGCTAGGGTCCGTGATGCCGAGGCTGGGCTTGCCCGGCTGCGCGAATAGGAAGGCAAGCCAAGCCCGCCAGGAAGCAGGCAAGGAAAGCATTGTGGGCACGAGAAAGAGCAGAGCCGGCAGCGGAATCCAGAGCCATGCAGCGCGGGCTTTGGGGCGAGCGATGAATCCGATCAAAGCAATCACGAGCGCCCCCAGCGCCACCATAGGGGATGCCACGCCGGCAAGCACCACAGTGAGCGAAGCGAGCCCAATGAGGTATGGCCTCCCCCGCCATGCGCCTACCACCGCGAAAAGAATAAGCGGCAGCAGCACGTGCACGCACACTGCGGCGCTGCGGCCGCTAGCTAGCGCCTCTAGGAAGGAGGGGCTCAAGACCCATAGCAGAGCGGTGCCGGTGCGCACCACCGATGATTTAGTAAAACGCCCAGCAGCCAGATAAGCGAAGATAGCCGCAATTGGAGCTGCCGCATAGAGGCTGGCTGTGACGGCGCCGCCGAGGGTGAGCCCCCAGGGAGATCCGAGCAAAAGAATTGGGATGAAGAATAGCCAATAGGGGTCGATGGTGCCGGCGTAGCCGTCGCCGCTGGCGAGCCAACTGTGCCAGCCTGCGGCCCAAAGTTCGCTCGCAGTGGATCCATCCACGCCGAGACCTCCGCCCGTGAGCGTGCCAGAGGCCATATAGGGCACGTGAATAAGGGCACCGAAGATGGCAGAAAGCAGCAAGGTGACGCCAGCTCCGCGCAGCGTATGCATTTTGAGATCTCGCTGGGCACGCTCTTCAAGCGGATCAATTATGGGCGCTGTTACGGCTTCTTCTGTTTCAGCTAAGCGGAGAGCTTTTTTCGCTTCACGCACTTCGCGGCCGCTGGCTTCAAGCGAACGTAAATCGGATTGCCGCCCAGGTAGCCGCGATATAGCCGTGCGCCCTGCCGTCACGCTGCCAAGCATGCCGAGCGCGTACGCTCCCGCGGCAAGCTCGCCGCGAGCACGCACTGGATCGCGCCATACTAGGCGCACTAAGGCTCGGGGAATTGCAGCCAAAATATAGCCCAGCCACATTAGGAGCATGAGGCTCCGCGGCGCTGCGAGCAGCGCATTGAAGATTTGGGCACGCCGCCGGGCTCCGAAGGTGCGCGCGAGATTGCTTGCTTCGCGCAGCGAATGCTCGCTGTGGGCCACTACTGCATCGGGGGCTAGCACCACGCGATAGCCAGCGAGGCGCATCCGGCGCGAAAATTCGAGACCGTCACCGTAGGGGCCAAGGTGCGGGTTAAAGCCGCCGAGCTGATCCCAGGCGGCGCGGCGTACCAGCATTCCGGCACTGCCCACGGCGAGCACGTCTTCGCGGGCATCGTATTGGCCTTGGTCGCGCTCTTGGTCGCGCATTTCTGGCACGCGGCGGGCGGTGCGCGTGGCACGGATTCCCATTTCGCGCAGCACTGGAGGATTTTGGGAGCGAGTCGGCACAGCTCCCGATTCGCTTTGAGTATCAGCTTGGGGGAGGCTAGCCACGTGTTTGGGCCCCACGATGCCTATTTTTGCGGAGCTTTCGGCTTTGTTCAGCAGTGCTGCTAGAGCTCCAGGCTCAGGAGCAGCATCGGCGTGCAGCAGCCATAGCCAACTTCGCTCTGGGGCTATCACTGCAGCATTGCCTGCAAGTTCGCAGCTTTCTCGGGAAAGGCGTTCTAGAGCCACTTTGATGGCGGTGCCGAAATTGGCGGTGCGCCCCACTGGCACCACGGTTATGCGCTGCATTGCCTCGGCTGGAATTTCTGCGCCACGCAGCGCGCTATGCGCTGTGGCGGCTGTGGGCACGGCTAGCACTATCTGGTGTGGCTGGATGCTTTGCGCGGCGAGGGCAGCCACTGTTTGAGGTAAAAAGGCGGCATCACTGCCAGCCGCTACCACTATTGCTGTGGCACGATCGTGGGTGATGCCGTATGTATTGATTTCGATTGGCACGCGCTTATCTGCTTCCTCCCTGAGCGGCCCGCCCCACGCGGCGCTCGCGAGCCATGCGCTTGCGGTCATTATCTGAAGTGCCGCCCCAGATTCCGTGGCGGATGTCATTCGAAACAGCGTATTCGAGGCATTCGGCGCGCACCGCGCAGTTATTGCACACGGAGGTGGCGGGAGCTGTGGAGCCGCCTTTTTCAGGATAGAAAATGTCTGGATCAGTCTGTGCGCAAAGTGCGTCTTCCATCCAGGCGCGATCGGAGAGGCTGCTGGCAGTGCCGTAGCCGAGATTGAAGATGCCCCGCATTAGCCGCTGGGCGCCGCGCGCGCTGAGCTGGCCTGGCCCTTGCGAATCCGCTATCGGCGTCACAGTGGCCGAGGAGTGCGCAAGCCGCAGATGCCTTTCCCGCGCCTGCCCTTCGTCACGCCTTGATTCCCACATACTTCGCCCCTTTATGCCGTTTCGCTAATAATTGCACTAGGTAAATTACACCCGTGTAACCCCTGAAAAGTCAAGGCGAATCAAGAAATTGAGACACCTTGCTTGCTTTAGCCGCGGCGGTTTACGTCGAGCCGACCAGAATAGCCATTCAAGCGGCCCGATGAAGAATACTGCCACAGGTCATATCCCATAGCCGGAGCTGAGGAGCTCCAGGCGGCCACCCAGATGCTCATGCCAGCGCTGCGCAGTGAGCTTAGATTGAGCTTGCTGCGATACCAGCTCGCGGAGGCATAGATTCCGGGCTTATAGCCGCCGGCGCTAATCACTTTCGAAAATTGCACGCTTTGGTTGGTGAGCACGGATGCCGAGGCCCAAGATTGATGGGTGGGATCTTCTACGTCAATATAGATCGGGAAATCGAGCGAGCGCCCGTTGAGGAATTTTAATGCTGCGCGCGCTTCGGCCGCTCCTTCGTCTCCAGCGTTGGCGCAAGAATACCAGTACACTCCCACTGGCACGCCGCGCTTGGTGAATTCCGCGTAGTGGCGCTCGAAGGCGTCATCTTTGTTGAGTGAGCTGCCGCTCGAAGTGCCGGTGTATCCGATGCGGATGATGACGCCGCTCACGGAGTTTGCTAGCGCGTCATAGTTGATGGAGCTGGGGCTTTGCCAGCTGGAAATGTCGATCACGGGCTTGGAAGTGTCAACGGAGCGTGACGGGGCTGGCGCGGGCTGGCCGGGCTGCTCGGCTTCCTTTTTTGCTGCGGCTTCGGCTTCGGCTTTTTCACGGGCGATCCGCTCTGCTTCGAGAGCTGCGAAGCGTTTTGATTCAAGATCTTTAGTGGTGCGTTTTTGAGCTGCTAGCTGGGAAAGAAGAGCACTGCGCTGCTCATCGAATTCAGCCACCATAGCGTCTGCTTGGGCGGCAGCCGCGCCAGCCGCGTCGGCAGCGATATCGGCTTCCTGCATGAGCTTATCCGCCTCGGCTTTTTTAAGATCAGCACGTTTGCGCAGGGCGTCAGCCACGTCTTGCATTGCCACGAAGGAGCGCATTTGCTGATCGGCGTTATCTGCCACAAGGCCCATTGCGCGGTCGTGGTTGGCGGCTGCTGTTAATGAGTCGGCGCCCAGGAAATAGTATGCGCCAGTGAGTTTCCCAGCGGAGTTTTGATACATTGCTTGGGCGATAGTGGCCATCTCAGCGCGGGCTTTTTCCACGTCTTTTTCGGCTTGTTTGGCTTTTGCGAGGGCTTCTTCAGCTTGATCTTTAGCTTCGAGGGCTGCGGCTTGGGCGCGCTCGAAGGCTGCTTGGGCTTCTTGCTTGGCTTGGTTGAGTTGGGCTGCCTGCGCGGAAAGATTCGCGAGATCTACCTCGATATCTGCCACGGAGCGAGCTGTGGCTTGCTCTTGGGCTTTGGAGGCTGCGATCTCATCTTCGCTTGGAGTGCCAGCAGGCACAGCGGCAGCGGGTGTTGCCCCGAGGATCGCACCGAAGGCAAGGGCTAAAGCGGCTACGAAAGCCGCGATAAACGGGATGGCGGTGGAGCGATACGCACGAGCCATAGCAAAAGTCCTTTACGATTCTGCGCTCTTTGAGACACCTTCCCCACGTGCCTCAAAAAACGCTACAAGTAGCAGCATATAACAGCTTTCACATTTGTGCAATTTTTTACTCAATTTTCACAACCGTCACATTTGTAGCGGGGTAATTATTTGATATCCAATACTCCCGCACAATTCATTTTGATTAGACTCCGATAGCCTTAGCGGCCTTTAGCTGAATTCGGCAAACATCCAAGAGACACTACGTATGGATTGGCTCACTATAAATCCACACACAAGAAATATTCGCCTCGCTACGCCTATTATTAAATAGATACAGCATAATTAAGAGTTGTACTATCGGTGGGGAACTAAGGTGGTATAGCAATGGGGATTAAGAAGATTTTAGCTTTGGTCAGCCTTGCCACATTGGCACTCGTGGCTTTAACTATCGGCGTATATGTAAGTTTTTATATGATGGGCGATAGGGCTTTGCCGAATACTTACATAGGCAAGACCAACGTTGATGGTCTCACTAAAAGCGAAATTCAAGCGCTTATTAATAGCAGCACCAAAGAAAACACTGTGGCGATTTATGGCAATGGCGTGACGACTACTACTGCCACTCTCAACGAAATGGGCTTTAGCGTGAATTCTCAAGATGCTGCGGCAGATGCCGTGGCGGCCAACGATTCATGGATCAATTACGCCAAGGCCCCTTTCCAGCGCACATTTATTGACCCTGAAATCTTGATTGATGAAGATAAAGCATTTGAATTCGCTGCCACTCTCACTGCCGAGAATAAGGATACGCATCGCCCAGTGAATCCAAAGGTAGAGTTTATAGACGACCAATTTACAATGACGCCCGGGAAAGATGGGCAAGGCGTAAAATTCGAATCGCTTAAAGAGCCAGCCAAGCAGCTCATAGCCAATCAAAGCAATGTGCGTTACGAAGCTACTATCACGAAAGTGCAGCCGCAGATAGAAGCTACAGAAATTGAAAGCAAAGCACAAGTAGCTAATCAATTAATTGCCCCAGAAGTAATTGTGAATGGCGAAGATGAATCTTTTACCGCCTCACCGTCCGAAAAAGCAGCCTGGATCAACCTTGAGGGAACAAGCCCCACCTTAAATATTTCCGCTTTGAACGATTGGGTGGCTGCGAAAGCTAGCGAGGCCGAATCGGAAGGCCAAAAGGGCTACCGATATGTAGCATCCAATGGCGACCAGCTGCGCGTGTTGACGGAGGCAGTTTCAGCAACCACAGTAACTAACCAAACCGAGGTTGCCGGCGATATTCTGAGTGGACTAAAAAGCCATACAGCCATTTCTGTTGACTTCACTATTGAAACAATGGAAGCTGAATGGGACGAGAAAACTATCGCGCGCGGTGCCGAATACCTAGCATATCCTGCTGCTGAGGGAGAAAAGTGGGTAGATGTCTCATTGAGCGGGCATCGCGTGACGGCCTATATAGGAGCTACCGCTCAAGCCACGTATCCAATGGTTTCCGGAGCCCCAGGATACCGCACACCACCAGGCCAATATAGAGTTTGGGGCAAAAACCGACTCCAAGATATGCGTGGATACAACAACGACGGCACACCATACCTTACTGAAAATGTCCCTTATGCAACATACTTCTATGGAGACTATGCTTTACATGGATCTTCAGCATGGCGAAGCACATGGGGATACGACGCTGGCGCTGGCGGTTCTCACGGTTGCATTAACATGCCCGATGAAGGGGCGGCTTTCATCTTCAATTTCGCTCCAGTTGGCACTCCGGTAATAGTGCATTACTGATTAAGATACGATCTCCCTGATATCATTCAGGCTAGATTCGCAGAAAACTCTGTAAATTCGTGGTAGCCCCATTGAAATATGGTGCTACCAGGTTTTCTGCATGTGAGAGCGCCGAACCAATTGCCATATGCATGTCGAAATATTTGTACATGCCGAGGCGCCCACCAAACATCACGTTCGGCGCCTGCTCGCGGGCTAGCTCTTTATAGGCGGTGAGCTTTTCGCGATCATCGGCGCGATCTATCGGATAGTATGGCTCATCGCCGCGCTGTGCGAAGCGCGAATACTCGCGGGCAATCACAGTGCGATCCTTCGGGTAATAATCACGCTCGGGATGGAAATGCTTGAACTCGTGAATGCGAGTGTAAGGCACCTCAAGGCCGCCGTAATTCATCACGCTCGTGCCTTGGAAATCGCCAACGTTCAGCGTCTCAAGCTCCAAATCGATCGTGCGCCAGCCGAGCTCGCCCGCTTCGTAATCAAAGAAGCGATCAATCGGGCCGGTGTAAATCACGGGGATCTGGCCAACTGTGGCATTCTTGTTCCAAGGCTGGCTCGCGTCGAAAAAGTCGGTATCCAGCATCACTTCAATCTTTGGGTCATCCACCATTCGCTCCAGCCAAGCCGTATAGCCATCCGCGGGCAGCCCTTCCCACTTGTCGTTGAAATAGCGATTATCGTAATTGAAACGTACCGGCAGGCGAGAAATAATCGCAGCCGGGAGATCAGCCGGATCGGTCTGCCACTGCTTAGCGGTGTAGCCCTGGAAAAACGCCTCAAAAAGCGGGCGCCCCACTAGCGAAATGCCTTTAGTCTGGAAATTCTCGTTCGCCCGATGCCCTTGCACTTCGGCTGCTTGCTCGGCCACCAGCGCGCGCGCCTCATCGGGCGTGTAAGCGGAGCGGAAGAACTGGTTGATAGTGCCAAGATTCACTGGCATCGGAAACACTTCGCCGTGCACCGTGGTATACACCTTGTGCACGTAGCTCGTGAAGGCGGTAAAGCGATTTACGTATTCCCACACCTTCGGATTCGAGGTGTGGAAGAGATGCGCGCCATACTTGTGGATCTCAATGCCCGTATCAGGATCCGCATAGGTATAGCAGTTGCCGCCTAGGTGCTCGCGGCGATCAATAATCTGCACCCGCAAGCCGCGCTCCGCCGCCTGCTGCGCCACAGTGAGCCCAAAAATCCCCGAACCCACCACTAGAAGGTCTGCGTCCATGCCGCTCCAATCTGTGCTACACATCGAAATCTACATGTATATACTAGCTAGCTAGCTAAACAGTGCCCCACATTGGCACCGGAACATCACCAAACCCGCTTTTCTTACACGAAACTCGTGCTGCACTATTGCCGTGCTCCGGCGTCATCGCTAAAATAAAACTATGACAAATTTAACTATTTCTGTGGACGCCGATGTGCTCCGCCGCGCCCGCATTCGCGCGCTCGAAAACAACGAATCAGTGAACGCCTATCTCGCCCGCAAGCTGGAGGAATACGCGAAGCCTGATCGCAGTAATCCTTTCGACGAGTTTTTGGCTATGACCGAGCATTATGTGGGAACCACCAATCCTAACGGCTCAGAACGCACTTGGACCCGCGAAAGTATCCAGCGCTCCCCCAATTGGCCGGCACGGGAAGAAGATTAATTCAGATGAACAAGATCTTGCTCGATAGCAATATTTTCGTGTATTCCTTCGATATGCGCGAACCAGAAAAACGCGACACCGCTCGTCGCATCCTCGACGCTCTGGGCGATCAAGCGGTGATTAGTGCTCAAGTGATAATCGAGTGTTTCAACGTGCTCACCCGGAAAGTTGTGCCACGTTGGACGCGCAAGGATGCATATGCGGCGTTGAGCAAAATGGCTGCCAGCCTCGAAGTGATCCCTGCCGACGCCGAGCTGGTGCGCAGCGCAATGAATCTTTCGGCTCGCTATGAGCTTTCGATTTGGGATGCAATGATTGTGGCGGCAGCACTGCGCGCCGGCGTGAAGGAAGTGTATAGCGAGGATTTGGCGGGCGCCGAATACGCCGGGGTGCGAATCGTGGATCCTTTCACCGACCCGCAGGTGGCGCAGCGCTTGGCCAAGCCATGAGCGGAACGCGACCGAATACGAAGACTATACAAAGCAGCTCGCGCCCTCGCGCAACCGCTCACCTCGTCGTAGCCAAACGAAGCTCGCGCCTTAGCGGGCTTCTTGGCGCTGCGCCGCCGAACATTCTGACGCCAATTAATGCGCAACCAGCTGCGCCTGATTCGCCGATACTGCGCGCCGCCCGATTTTCTCGAACAGCAAGCCGATCAGCACCATGATTGCGGCAAAGAGCGCAAGCATGAGCGGGAAGTGCAGCGCGATTGGCAGGTGGATCGGCACAAGCGCGGGAAGCTCCATCATGTAGCCATAATTAGCGGCGGGAAAGTGCGGGCGCAGCGCAATATTCACCCCGAGCATCGCCACGTTGTAGAGCGTGCTAATGAGCACCACAGCGCGGATTTCATGCCTGCCGATTCGCTCGCGCTCGTGCCAAAGCAAGTGAAAGATTAGCCAGCCCATCACCATGTGGCCGATGAAAAACTGGAAGTTTGTGTAGTGCGGGAAGCGGAAATTGTATAGATCCGGCACCAGCATAGCGAGCAGCGCGCCGGCAGTGCCCCAGCACATGCCCACTCGCAAAATGGTCTTTTTCTGCCAGAGCACGCCGATGATGAGCAGCCAGATCGCAATCCGGCAATGAAAGAGCGGGAGCGAAAGCGCCATTTGGAAGAAGCCGGAGCCGAATTGCCAAGCATAAAGCACGATCTGGTCAGTTAGTAGGATGCCGGCCAAGAGCACGCTGAAGCGCCGTGCCCGCCGCGGATCGCGCAGACCGGTGCTAGCGGGGATTGTTTGCCCACCACTGCCGGCACCAATACTTCGCCTAGGGCAGCCGGAGCGCCCGATCAGCCAGAAACCAAGCACGAAAATGGCTAGGAGCAGTAAGTGCACTGGCGAAAAGGGGGCAAGCGGGGTTCCGTCTTCCGCGCCGCGAAAGAAAAACTCCATCGAATCCTCCTGAATGCTGGGTTATAGTGCACGCTATTTGCCGCGCTACATAGCGATTCGCTCCGGCACTCTTTTCTGCACCGCCTCCTAGCGTAGCGGATCAACCGCTGCCCAATCTGGGCAGTTTTTCACATTGGGTGGCCGCGTCAATTCCGCAACTCAGCGCACGTACTACACCCAGAACTTTCCTTCTGGCTCACTGAGCTGCACTTGCGAAGTTGATCCAATTCGCTTCAATATCTCATTCGCAAAATAAAAATCATGCGCGACTATACCAATGCTGTATACCAGTATTCGCTCCTGATCAGACTCTCTACCTGAAGCTTCACCAGTAAGCACTTGAGCAACTTCAGCGTATTTTCGGAACTGATTAAAGTATTTAAAGTGCTCAATCTGGCTGGTCTCATCTCCGAACACGCTGTCAAATACCAGATCGCACTCCATAAAGCCACGAGTATGAATCGGAATTAGAGTGGTGCCCGGCTCGAACACATCTGGCTGCACTACGTCTTCGTGAAATACAGTGACAGCCGAGAGCACCACCTGTGCGCCTCTAGCTGCCTCTTCAAGAGAATCGTAGTAAGAAAAGTGCAGATTAGATTCGGATGCGAACCGCCCAGCAAACTGCTTGTGTTGATCCTTGTACTTTACAAGCCGCACATCAAATTCTCGATCAGGGTGTTTACGAGCCAGCACAGCAGCCGCAGCTCGCATAGTATTTCCGAGCCCCACCATTACCACTCGAGTGTAGCCCTGTACCCCTAAAATATCCGCACTATGAATCGCAACAGCCCCAGTACGCATTGCAGTGATGTAATTGCCATCTAAGAGCGCTTCAGGCTTGCCGCTTTCAGTGGAATAAAGGAGTATTTTCGAATCAAGAGCAGGCTCACGATCAGGATAACGATTCACTAATTTCATCCCAGCTATCCCAAACGAAGGCATCACTATCGGCATAGTATTCCAAAAGCGATCAAACCCACTATTGATGCTAATTTTCGCAGGCATTAGCATTTCATTCTTATGCCGTAACACCGCATCCACCCATTCCCACATTTGTGCAGGATCAAGATTTAGCGCCGCAATATCCTTGTGGCCAATAATTTTCATTTGCTTTTACACCAATTCAGTAGCGCCTTTAACAAACGCTCATTGTCTTCGCGCGAGCGCACCGCGAGGCGGATGTATTCTTTTCCATCAAACCCGGTTTTGCCTGATAGGTCTTTAATGATCAGATCGTGCTCGAGGCACGCAATGGTGAGCCCGGCAGCAGTTTGCGGCGCAAGCACTTCGCAGGTGACGAAGTTGGCTTGCGAAGGCAGCACCCGCAAGTACGGGATTTCGCTCAAGCCACGCACAAACTCTGCGCGCACCTGCTTGATAATTTCTAGCGCCGCAGCATAATCCTTCTTGTACTTTTCTTCGATCTGCATATAGAACTCTGCAAAGGAGTTGATATTCCAAATCGATACGTCTTTCTTGAAGCGCTCAATCGCTGCCGTATCTGAGCTGGCCAAAATCCCGAGCCGCAGCCCTGCCACCCCATAAGATTTAGAAATCGATTTCATAATATATAGGTGCGGATGTGCATCGAGCACCTCTTGGCTAAGCAGCGAATTATCAGTGCCATCAGCAAAATCAATGAAACTCTCATCAAGCACTAAGGTGACGCCGCTTTCCTCAGCCCAATCAGCGAGCCGCAGCGCGTCTGCCCGAGGAATGAAATTGCCGGAAGGATTGTCGGGGTTAATCACAATCAAGCTGCGCACCCGAGCCGCGCCAGCGCCGTCACTAAAAAATTCCATCAGATCATCAGCGGTGTAGCTAAAGTCGGGATTATCAGCCTGGAACACCACCGGATCGTCTGCGCGCCGATTCGGATACTCCTCAAAAGTGGGGCGCACCACGCCGTAAGGAGCAGGAAGCTCTGCCATTAAAGCTTTAATGAGCTCCGCAGCACCGTTGCCCACTAGCACCTGATCTTGGCGGAGCCCGAAATTCTTTGCGGCCAGCAAGCTGTTTACCCCCATGCCCGAGGGATAATCAGCAAGCAGCGAATCAAAGTTAGCCTTAATCTCATCTTTCATTCGCTGCGGCGGGAAATAAGGATTCACCAAGTAGCAATAATCCAGCATCTTTGGATAGCGCCAATATCCCCCATAGCGGCTCTCAAAAAGTTTCTTTCGCTGCGCCGGATCTGGATGGAAAATCGAAGCTGCGATATCTAGATCTTGAATATCGTCGATCTCGTACCATTTTTGCCCATCGAGCCGTTTCGCTTTGATGCCGGGATCATCAAGCAAAGTAATCACGCGCAGCACTTGCTCATAATATTCATTGGTGCCGAGAGCTTGAGTGTAGGCATCAAGGAAAGGCACATAGTGGGTGCGGGAGAATTCTTGCGAAAACTTGTAGATATTTACCGTCTTGTAATAGGAATCAATATCTGCATATCTGAACTGTTTGCCGGGCACGAAAGCCGTGATCGTATCTTCATCATCGAGCTTAATTACGGTGCCATCCATCCAAGCTTCATATTTATCTACGAGAGCAAGCGTATCCCGCGGATCTTCAAGCAGTGCATCCAATACGCTATCTTCGAAAATTAAATCAGACTCAAAAAGCACAGTGTCTGCCTCTAAAAGCTTTTCTTTAGCCAGCCACAGCGAATAAATGTTGTTGGTCTTGTTGTAAATTGGATTATCCACAAACTCCACGGGCGTCTTGATTCCTAAGGTGGCAATATAATCCATCAGCTTCTGGCCTTCATACCCAGTCACTATTACCACGCGCTCAAACGACTTTGCATCAATTTGCCGGAGCATTCGCTCCATAAGCGTCACGCCATTCACTTTCACCATGCTCTTGGTGTTGTTTGCGGTGAGATCCTTCAAGCGCGAGCCCATGCCCGCAGCCAAAATAAGCGCCTGCATCGCGTATCCAATCTTTCAATTCTCCCCTGGGGAGCCTATTGTGTAGCTGCTTTAAGCATATCTAAATGCAATCACGTTCGCGCAATGCCACTCTGAGTAGACGCTCACACACAAAACCTCAGGCAATAACGGACAAAACTAGACAACCACAGTCACAACTGCAACAATAGCACCATGAGCAACAATAGCCACGCAAAGCACGGTAGCTTCGTCGTTTTGAGCCCTAGCCACAGCCACCGTTTCACCAAGATGTTGGCATGCTGCACCGCAATTCTCCTTGCGATACTTGGAGCAACTGCTATACCATCGTCACCCAGCCAAGCAGCAGCAATCACAGATTGGCAGCCAGGCAATATTATTTCGGATGCCAATTTTTACACTCAGGGCTCTATGAGTGCATCAGACATTCAGAATTTTCTTAATAAAAAAGGATCGGGCTGCTCAGGGGATCGATGCTTAAAAAACTATCGGGGATCACTGGCTAGTTTTGCGGCTGGCGCTTGCCCAAAGGCGGTGCAGGGCGGCAGTAATCTCACTGCTGCCGAGATGATTTATCGAGTATCTAGCAGCTGCAACATCTCTGCTAAGGTACTGCTCGTAACTTTAGAAAAAGAAAACTCGTTAGTGAGCTCGCGCGCATGGTATAACTCTCGCACTGGGGCAAATGGTTTTCGTACCGCCATGGGCTACGGATGCCCAGATACCGCCGCCTGCGATAGCCAGTATTTTGGAGTCGGAAACCAGATCTACCACGCAGCTAAGCAATTCAACAATTACAAGAATCATCCCACTTGGTACAACCATCGCGCGAAAACAAGCTCATGGGTAGGCTACAATCCTTCCAGCTCCTGCGGCGGCACATACGTATATATGCAAAATGCCGCCACCGCCGGCCTTTACAACTACACACCATATCAGCCAAATTCAGCAGCGTTGCGCGCCGGATTTGGCACTGGAGATTCGTGCTCCACCTACGGCAATCGAAATTTCTATCAGCTCTATAAAAACTGGTTTGGCGATCCGCGATCCAGCTCAGCTGTGCGCACCGTCACTTCCGCTCAAATCGCAGCTCTTTCCCCGGTCTACGCTTCCGCCGCTATTAAACCAGGAGAATGGAGCGAGCGAATTAAAAAGGTGCAGCGCGCCATGCTGCTTGCAGTGCCCAGCTTCCCGCTTTTCGGAATAGATGGTGGATACGGAGAAAAAACCACCGCAATTGTCAAGGACTATCAAGCTGCCCACAGTCTTGAAATAACTGGTGAAATAGATCAAGCTACTTCGTATTCTTTAGTGCGCAACGACTTCCCTATTTATGTGGCCACAGCGCACACTTACTACGGCACCATGAAGCAAGGCGCAAATGGTGACGCCGTAGCCACCCTCCAGATAGGGGCAAAAGGCCTTTACCCACAGTGGTTCCAAGCCACTCCCGACAAATCATACGGAGCAAAAACAGCGGCTTTCGTGATCCAATTCCAAAAATCCCAGGGGCTCGCAGCCACCGGCGAAGTAGATAGCGGCACTGCTCAGGCGCTGCAAAAAGCTGGCATTCCTGTCTTCATTAAAGAAATCCCAAATCCTGAGCCAATCTATTTGGATCACACGCTATGGAATTACGAGTGGAGCTTGGACGTGCTTCAGGTGCAACGCGCGCTAGTGAAATACTGGCCCCAATATGCACAATTTGAGCCCGATGGTGGATTTGGCCCATTGACCGAAGCTGCTGTAAAGGATGTGCAGCGCGCCAACGGCATCTATCCTGATGGCGGGGTGGGCGTAAAAACCCTATCCCTATTCCGCAGTAAAGGGATTGAAGCAGACATGTATGTGCATTCTAATTCCAGCTCAGTGCTGCGGTACGGGGTTTGGGATAGCCGTGAAGTGATGACGCTACAACAAGGATTGCGCAAGCACTTCGCCTCTAGTTTTCCATATAATCCTGACGGGGCTTTCGGATCTGGCACTGAAGCTGGCGTCAAAGCTGCCCAAGCTTATTTCGGGCTAGCACAAACCGGAATTGTAGATAAAGCCACGGCCGATAAATTCCGATCCTTGGGAGTGCCGCTTACAGTAGCTGAGCCACCTGCCGCTATGAGCCGCCAGCTCTCGCTGCCGATTAAATATGGCCAATGGAATCAAGATGTGCTGGCGATGCAGCAGATACTCAAGTATTACTTCCCGGTGCAGACTCAGTATTCTCCCGATGGCGGCTTTGGAGCGAAAACAGAATCTGGGCTAATCGCAGTGCAAAATCTTGTAGGCGCTAAGGCCACCGGCATTTTCGATGCTCAGACGGCTGCCCTCTTGCAAGCAAATGGCGTGCCACTTCAGGTGCGATAATTCACGAAAAGGTTGATTGTGAAGAAGCTATTATCAATCCTTGCACTATTAGCTATAGCTGGTTGTAGCGCCGCTCAGCCGGGCGGCTTACCTAGCGATCGTGCCAAATCAAATCCCGATCCGGCCCCACCGGCAATCTCCACTCCCGGCACGCCACGCCCCAGCAGCGAAGCCACGCTTAGTGAAAGTGGCGAGGCATCGGATCCCCCGCTCACCCCATCTAGCTCCGTCACAGCTAGCCAAGACTCTCCCGAAGGAGCGGTGTTGAGCTACCTTAAGGCTCTTGCAGAAGGCGGCGCCGCTGAGGTTTGCAAGACTGTGGCGCCAGCGAACGTAAACCGGCTGGAATCTTTGGGTGAGAATTGCGAGAGCGTATACGGCCAGTCTGAGCTGCCTTTCCTCGCACGTGAGCTCAGTGATATTAGTTTTGGTGACGGCGGCGAAAGTGACGATGGGCGCGGGGTGAAAGTAATGGTGCGCGTTGCTGAAGCTAGTTACTATTTTACATGCGTGGAAGAAGCGGGGATTTGGTATGTGGATCCCGAGAGCTACACGATGGCGCGCTAAAGATGAAAGGCCATGGAGAGCAGCTATACGGGCAGAGTCTATAGACTCAAACCACCTATCAGATACCGGAAAAATACGAGCCCAAATATTGGCAGCAGCTCCTGCTGCGAGCACAATAAAAGGCACTAAATGCCTAGGAAGTAAACCCAGCGCGTATATGTTTAAGCGCGTATCGCTGAGACTCGCGTATAATCTGCACAAGATTGCATTAAAACGCGGAGGGAAGCGTAATGGCAAGTAAGGTAGATAAGCGCAAGAAGAAGCTCTTTAGCAACACTATCTTTTTGTATTTGCTTGTTTTCTCAAACTATTTTTTCTCGCTTATAACAGTGCCTTATCAAACACGCGTGCTTGGCCCTGAGATATACGGCAAACTTGGCTGGGCTATGGCCACTATGGCATATTTTGCGATAGTGGTGGAGTTTGGTTTTCTGCTCTCTGCTACCGAGCGTATTGCGCGCAATCGTGATGATAAGCGCGAAGTGGAGCGGATCGTTGGCGCTGTGGTAGCAAGTAAAATTGCGCTTGCTTTGATTGGCGCTATAGCCGTAGCCGTGCTCAGCTTCACTTGGGGCAAGATGAATTCCGATCCATGGTTTTACCTGCTGTGCTACGCATCCGCAATCATTCCATCTTTCCTGTTGGATTTCTTTTATCGCGGCATCGAAGAAATGCAGGTGATCACGATTCGATCAGTGGCCACATCAGCATTCTTCACCGTATGTATTTTCATTTTCTTGCATGATCGCAATAATTATTGGGTAGTACCGGCTCTGAATGCCACCGGCTCACTGATTGCAGTTGGAGCAGTATTTTGGCACATGACGCGCAAATTAAAATATCGATTCGTTGTGCCAGAAATCAGCTATTGCTGGATGATTTTTAAAGAATCTATATGGTTTTTCCTCTCGCGTATCGCCACCACTTTCTATACCGCCACTAATACGTTCCTGCTTGGCTTCGTGTATCCGGTAGCTTCTGCACCAATCGGATACTACACTTCAGCCGATAAACTACTCACCGTGATGAAGAGTGCCTGCTCGCCAGTGGCCGATAGCCTCTATCCCTATATGGTGCGCAATAAGGATTTTAGGCTACTCAAAAAGCTGCTGCTCATCGGAATGCCGATTTCAATAGCGATAGCGGCAGTAGTGTGGCTACTTTCTGATTGGATTTGCCTGATTCTTTTCGGCTCGGAGTTTGCTGGCGCAGCTCCGCTACTGCGCCTGATGTTGCCAATATTCGTGATTACTTTGCCGGTATATTTGCTCGGTTTCCCCACGCTCTCGCCACTGGGCGGGGCGAAAGCCGTGAACCGCTCCGTAATTTTTTCCGCAATCTTCCATATTGCCGCACTTTTCGTGCTGTTTATTGGCGGCTGGTTGAGTGTGCGCTCTGTAATCGTACTCACTTTTATTACGGAGATATTTATCCTTGTGTACCGAGCAATCGCAATTTTGCGGCTACGAAAAATACTGAAAGGAGCCGGCGAATGATCCGGGAAATAAAACGCTGGCTGCGCACTTCGCCACTCACGAAATGGATTTATCAAAAGCTCTATAACATGAAGCATATGCATGAAGAGCGATCCGCCAATCAGGCGCTCAAAACTGTGGGTGCACAAGTGCTAGCAGATTTTAAAGCCCTGATGGAAGCAATTGGAGCTGATTGGTATCTCGCTTATGGCACTTGCCTTGGCGCACTGCGCAGTGGGCAATTTATTGGGCATGATACGGATATGGATTTTTATCTTTGCCCTAAAACTGGCGGCACGTTAGCCGATGTAAATGCCGCACTTGCAGCTGCAGGATATAAGCATCACCACGACTACGAAGTTGATGGAGAAGCAGTGGAAAGCAGCTATGAAAAAAACGGTGTACATTTCGATATTTTCGTGCTAGAAGAAAAACCTGAAGGATTTGGTTGTTATCTTTTTAATCGCTTCCCCGAGGTGCAATATTCACAAGAATACGAATACACTGTGAGCTTGAGTCGAGCGCCGAGCATAGTGGGCACGCGAGAAATCGAACTTGCGGGAGTGAGCGTGCCAATACCAGCTAACGCTAAAGAATTTATGGAGCTTTACTACGGCGATCAGTGGCTCACCCCAGATCCTGACTATTCGTGGCAAAATTCTTTGAGCTCGCGAGTGCGCACTAAAAAATTTGGATACTACAAAGACCATCGATGATCACCCACAGGAGCAAGGAATGGAAAACAAAGAAGTAAATGAGAAAAGTGAAGTTTTTCCAACTATCTCTGTGGGCATCGTTGCACTCAACGAGGAGCATTACCTTCCTGACATGCTCGCTTGCCTTGATTCGCAAGATTATCCACATCGCCTAATTCAAATAGTGCTAGTAGATAGCGGCTCAGATGATGCCACCCCACAGATCATGGCAGATTTCAAAACCAAAGATAACGATTTTGATTCGATAGTTTTGCTTAGCAATCCTGGTAAAACCGTGCCAAAAGGCTGGAACGTATTTCTTGGTTCCGCCACAGGGGATGTGATTGTGCGAGTGGATGCCCATGCTCGTATACCTAGTAATTTTTTGCGTCAAATTGCGGCAGTGCTTGCTGAGGGAGAAAACGTGGTGGGCGGGCCGCGCCCCACCGTCACCCCAAAAAATGCGAGTGATTGGCAGCGGGTGCTCCACGCCGCAGAAGAATCTCTTTTCGGGGCTTCTATCGCAGCCTACCGTGGAAAACGAAAAGCTATTACCAAAACTAATCAGTACGTGCACTCTATTTTCCATCCTGGTTACCGCCGCTCTGTGATAGACGAAGTTGGCCCTTTTAATGAAGAACTCACTCGCACTGAAGACAACGACTATTCTTATCGGATTCGCCAGGCAGGATACCAGATTCGCTTTGATCCTCGAATCTATTCCGAACAGATTATTCGCCCTTCATTGCCTGCTATGGCAAAACAAAAGCACGCAAACGGATATTGGATTGGCCGCACACTCTTTGTGCAGCCTGGCTGTGTGGAGCTTTACCATCTTGTGCCAGCCGTTTTCGTGGCGGCTGTTGGATCGGCAGCAGCATTAAGCCTTGGCGGAATTAAGTGGCCGTTGCGGGCTATTCTGGGCAGCTATACGTTCGCTGATGCGGCGCTGAGCGCAGCAGCATTACCTGAGATTAAGCCGCACACCCGCAAATCACTGTGGCTGCCAGCTATCTTCCCAATTTTGCATATTGGCTACGGGCTGGGCACTTTGAAGGGTATCGCAGAAGGATTATTTAAAAAGAAGTGAAAGGATAACGTGGATAAGAGAGTTAGTCACAAGATAGATTACCTAAGGTTTGTTTGCACTTTAGGAATCGTGGTTTACCATTCGAACTCACTTTACGCCTTTGACCTAATTGCAGATTGGAAGCTGATCGCTCTGGATTATTTAAGATTTACAGAGCGAGTTGGATTTGCTGCTATGAACTTTTTCTTTTTCGTCTCAGCTTTCTTACTCTATTATGGGGCAACTCGCGAAAACATCAGTAGAAAGATGCGAAGCCGAGTTAACTCGCTATTAGTTCCTTTTCTTTTGTGGCAAGCAGTTGTCTTTTTATATTTAATATTTTTCAAATCTGAACAAGCTCGAGAGTATATAAACCCCTTAAATCTTTTTTCTTTTCGCTTAGCTCAGGGCCGCTATGGTATTTGATGGCGCTATTAATTTATATGCTGCCCGCCTATTTCATTGTAAGAATAAAGAATAAACTGGCTATAACGATTATTTTGGCAACTATCATCAGCTATTGGACGGTGCGTTATCTTGGTTTGGTACCGCCATTGATCACATATTCAAACTGGTGGTGGTATGAGAACATGATTCAGTATGCGCCCACTTATTGTCTGGGCGCGTATCTCGCTATTGTTTTTCCCAACATAATTACCAAACCAAAAACCAATATCTTTATTGACCTCTTGCTTGGCGCTTTTATTATCAAATGCACGCTATACCTGTGGAATTATCATGCTCAACTCTTGCCTGCCCCTATTTTTGGATTGCTTATTATGGCCGGCATGTGGGTTGGATTAAACCATCAACTATTCGTTTTCAAACCTCTCAAGCTCTTTAGTTGTGCGTTCTATATTTACGCACTTCACAACCCCGTTCTGATACCATGCTTTGACGAGCTTGTTATGCCTTTAATTAACCCTTATGGCCCTTTTGGAATCCATACTGTGGAACTATTGAAAGGCTTCGAGATTTGTTTAATAGTGATCGCTGCTTGGCTTATCAAAGCTATTATTGACTTTTTGTTGCCTGAGCGTATGGCAAAAATGTTCACAGGGTCACGCTAGTTTTATCCGCCACTTAATTGCTATCGACTTCCGGCGACGATGTTACGATGAGAAAGCTATCAAATAACGAGAAAATGAGTGCACTATGAATTTTAATTCGCTTCGAGCTGTTAAGAGCCGACTTTCACTGAAATGGCATTTACGGCGGAATCGAGCCATCGAAAATCGGGATGTGACGATCATTTCCAATAACTGCATCGCAGGAGTGATTTATCACGATTGCGGCCTCAAATTTCAATCCCCCACCATTAATCTTTGGTTTCCCACCGAGGATTTCTTTCGCTATGCTGCACATTTGCGAGAATACTCAATATCGGGAGGGGCTATGCTTAGCGAAACATTCGAAGATGGCATTGAATACCCGATAGGGATGCTGGCTTCATCCGATAGCAACTTGGAGCCGATAAAGATTTATTTTCAGCACTACCATTCATTCGCACAGGCAAAGCAGAAATGGGCAGAGCGGGAGCAGCGCATAAATTTTGAGAATATCTGTATGATTTTCGAATATTCTGCAGTGGCTGATTCTGATAACCAAGTGCGCACACTGTTTGATGTAGCTCCCTACACACATAAAGTGATGGTGACGGCGCAGAGCTCTGCTGCTGGAGAGAATATAGTGCACTTACCGGTGTATTCCAAAGCAGACTATGCCCCGGGAATGGTTTTCAATACGAAAACTAAACTCAGTCTCGTCCGTTGGCTTGACGATTTCAACTATGTGGCTTTCTTGAATGCTGCTCGCGGTAAGTACTTTTCAGATTATATTTGATAAATAAATCAATCCCATAGAGTTTTATTACCGATGGCATATAGAGGAATATTTCTCATCCAATCCTGATTGCGAAATCCTGAAAGGCTGAAACGTAGTGCGTGTATCTCAGGATTGGCGGTTTTAAAAGCACTGAGACTTTTTGCGCGCAAATTTTCGGCAGCTTTCACTTCAATGGCATAGGTTTTTCCTTCTCCTGCACTAAAAAATCAATTTCACCAGAAGAGTTTTCTGCTGACCAATAATAGGGCTGCAACTCAGCATTAGATAAGAGCTGCTGGCAGACGTACTGTTCCGTGAGTGCACCTTTAAACTCAGTAAATAGCGAATCGCCAGCTAGTAAGCTCTCTGCGCTGAGTTTAGACATAGCTCCAAGCAATCCCACATCGAGCAGGAAAACTTTAAAAGATTTGTTGTCGTTGTATGCCTCCAGGGGTATGCCTGGCTTTGTAATTCTCGGCACGCGATAGATGAGGCCTGCTTCGGTAAGCCAAATGAGTGCATCTTAAAAATCAACTGCTCGCGCCCCTTTACGTATCCTCCCAAACACATACTTTTTGTTTTCTTGCGATAAATGTGCCGGTATTGATTTCCATGCTTCAAACATCCGAGGTAAAGCGCGATTCGGGGCATGTTTGGCAAAGTCACGTTGATAATCTTCCAAAATCTGTAGTTGTGCCGTACGAGCGGTTAAATAATCCTCTGTTTGAGCAAAATTTGCCACTACCTCAGGCATACCGCCAACGAAATAAAATTGTTTCAGTGCTTTTATCTCTTTATCAGCAAAGACGTTGATACTTTTAACGTCGCCGTTTTCTATCATTTGTCTGAGTGTTTGATTTCCTGTGGCATCCAAAAACTCAAAGAACGAAAGCGGATAAAGATTTAGAGTCTGCACTTTTCCCACTGGGTAACCTGACCCTGATGCGGTAGTAATGCCTAATAGTGATCCCGCAGCCGCCACAACATATTCAGGAGCGTCTTCATAAAAATATTTGAGGGCGGTTAATGCTTTGGGTGCCGATTGGATTTCATCGAGAATAATTAAGGTACTTTCCGGAGAAATATTAACGCTGGTGAGCAAGGAAAGCTCCGAAACAATACGATGAACATCAAAATCGCCGTCAAATATGGCTCGTGCTGTTTCGTTATTATCAAAACTGACGTAGGCGGTGTTTTTAAAATATGTTTTGCCAAAATCTCGAAGCAGCTAAGTTTTGCCAACCTGTCGTGCGCCATTTAGGATTAAAGGCTTGCGGTTGGCGCTGTTTTTCCATTCGACCAATTTTTCACTCAAAAACCGTTTCACTTGAATCACCTACAAAGACATTTTACCCTATTGCACACTTTTGAGTGCGCGAAAGTGGAGTTTTCTGCACTTTTAAGGCGGTAAAAATGGGAAAGTTTGCATTTTTTAGGAGATAAATCTGAAATTGCATTCACATTTCCTTCATCGCTTGATAGACTCGCTCGCAATTGCTGGTGTCATAAAGCGGAAAATATTTGGCGTGCTCATTCTCGAATGCCGCATCTACTTTCAAGCCACCAGATAAAGCGAGCTCTAATGCATCAAGTAAAGAATCTAAGCTGCCATGCCATGAACCGAAAGCCGTGCGGTGATAATCGAAATAGCCTTGCTTATATTGCCCTTTGCGGAATTTTGCTTCATCAAACTGATAAAAGAACGTGGGCTTTTTCATGTACGCCATATCGAAGAATACACTCGAATAATCAGTGATCAGCATTGCAGAGGTTTTCAAAAGCTCTTGCACATCAGCTTTAGTGCTAGAAAGTACTTCAAGGTAGCTGTTAGAAGCCGGAAAGAGATGTAGATACTTTTGCATTTCATGGTGGGGATAGAAAGTAAAAGTGACCCCATATTTTTCTGCTAGCTCAGCTAAGCATGGTGAGCGCAAAAACTCATTCCAAGCCAAAAAATACTCGGTTTTAGTAATATCGTTTGTGCCTTCAATGGTTGCCATTCGCCCGTCTTCATCAGCAATCCATTCCCGCCAAGTTGGCATGATGAGCACTTGGCGGCTATGCGTCGCCGTCTCGTCGTGTAAAGCGTCAAAACGGCAAAAACCAGTGTAAAAAACCGCATTTTCAGGATAACCGAAACATTCTTGTACATATTTATACTCAGGCTCAGCGCCACAAATAAAGCCAGAAAACTTAGTTTGGTCGAAATACAGCCAAGGCATATCGTCTTTAGTGATGCCATGCTGCAAAAATAACCGTTTCGTGCGTAATAGCCCAGAAACCTCAAGAGCATAGAAAATAGCTGCATTAGGATTACCGGCCTTTTGGTTTGAAGCACGTTTTTCAGCAGCTAGATACATCACCCAATGTTTTAGCGAGCCATAAGCCACAGTGGATCCGAGTGCTTGCACCTTTGCAAGCTCTGGTGAATCAGCGCTAATGACATATACACATTCTTGCTCTGGGTGGTGAGTGCGCAGATATTTAAAAAACCAGTAGCCATTATCGTGAGCTGAGCTGGGCGCTTCGCTAACCAGCCAAAGGTGAGGGTGACTGCGGCGATAAAAAGGGGCAGCAGTTAAAGCTAGCGGCAGTTTCCACAGCTGAGCTAAATCACTCAATTTCACTCTCCGAATCCGTTGCAAGATCTTCTTTGTGCTGTTAATCATCGCTGCACCAATCTTTTATAGTGCTCCATGAGTGCAGGCGCAGCATACGTAATATCAAAGCCATGCTCAGTAACTTGCTGCGGTGCATTCAAATCGCGTTTACTATCCGAAGCTAATAAGGCTTCAGCCCACGTTTTCGGCGAATTATCCAAACTCAGGCAGCGATAGCTGGGCAAAATAGCGGCTTCTGGAGGTACATTATTGGAAGCAACGCAAGCTAGCCCATTCGCTTGTGCTTCAATCAATACGATTCCGAGCCCTTCAAACCTTGAGGGCAGGCAGAAAGAATCCATCGCGCTGAGCAGAGCTCCTATATCATTGCGCAGCCCAGCCAAAATCACGCTATCTTCTATTCCGAGCCTAGCTGCTTGAGCTATTACCGCATCTCGAAGCGACCCGCCGTCACCCACCAAAAGCAAACGAGAATCAGGGCGCTGGCACTTCAACTCAGCAAATACGCGCAACAAAAAAGCGTGGTTTTTTTGGGGAACGAAGCGGCCAATATGGCCGAGCACGAAATCATTCTCGCCAATACCAAATTCTGCGCGTATCCGCGTTCGATCTTCCGTGTTAAAAATGAAAGTATTTGGCTCGATAGCGTTGCGAATCACTGTGAACTGATCACTTTCCGCGATTCTTTTACCGAAAGCACTAATCCCAGCCCAGCGTGACGCACCCCAAAAATCAGTGGCAAGCCAAGGCAGTGAGCGATAAAGCAGCCAATTTCGCGCCACTCCCAGCGCGTGTTCTGAGAGCTTATTGGTATGCGAGTGAGCGATACGTACTTTCACCCCGTGTTTCTTCGCGAGCGCAAATATCACTGGGGCGAGATAGAGATCATGCAACTGCACCGCATCATAATCGGGAGCGTGAGCAGCGAAAAAATTATCTATTTCGTGCCAGTATGAGCGCAAATGGCGCACGCTGGGCTCTGTAGTGAGGAATACCCGCCCACCAAGGGAAATAATCTCATCTCGAAAGGTATCGCCTTTATCCCAATACACGAGAAAATCAAAAGTGACATCTGTGCAGATATGGCGATAATAATTCATAACCGCTTGCGCCACTCCAGACACTCGAGCAGCAGACGCCATCACCTGCAAAATTCTCATAAGCTTTAGTGTTCGATTTCAGGTGTGGCAGTTGCGCCTTTTACGAGCTTTACTTCGCGAAGCTTAATCACTGGTAGCCTCATAGGCGAAGACGCAGGGCGAGCAATCAAGAAACTCATAATCACGAGCAACACACCAAACATATATTCAAACCCAAGGAATGAATCGGTGAGGAGCATTACGCCAGCCATGATTGTGAGCCACGCTGCACCAAGCAAGAAATCAGCCCAATCGGCGTGGCGCGCTTTCGATACTTTAACGTATGAGACCAAGCAGCCGATGAAAAACACTACATAGATTCCAAAACCGAGCACGCCGTAGCTAATCAACACGTCTAGATAGGAATTGTGTACGTGATATCCACGCTCTAAGCGATGTTGCTCAGTGGGTAAGTGCTCAGTTTTAGCATATTCATCAGTGTTGTATGGGCCAATACCCACTATTGCGTGATCTTGCCAAAGCTGGAGAGTTTCTGCCCAAATGTATACGCGGGCAGAATGAGCAGCATCGCCTTTTTCAATGCTTAGCATATTGATGTCGTCAAGCATCTTCCAGTCTGCATTATCGTCACTATCAATATTATGAGTGATTTTAAAAATAGCTGAATAGTAGCCAATCTCGCCCTCTACTATTGCCTCGATTGCAGAATTCACCGCGAGATATCCCACGCCGCCAAAAAGCAATACCCACACAAAAAGCACCACCTTTGCCTGCTTTTGCAGATATTCACTTCGGCGATAATAGAACACAAAAAGCCATATTGCTACTATGGCCAGAGCGGTAAAAAGTGCCACTTTTGCACCACGCGAATTAGCTGCCGGTATTGCGAGCACAAGCAATGCCAGATTTATCCAATACAGCAACTTAAATACTTTTTTTCCGCGCACTGAGGTAAATATTTTTTCGCGATATACGTATGCCCAAGTGGTGACGAAAATGCTCACTATACCGAAAAGTGCAGCATGGTTTGAATCCACATTCATACCAAATACTATGAACACTCGATTTCCGCCATATGTGAGAGATTGCACCCCAAGGTGGCGAGTGACTCCCAAAAACTTATCTAAAAATGTGTAGCCCACCCCTATCATCACCACCGAAGTAAACGCCTGCAACCCCGTCACTATTTGCGCGGGCAAGAGCACTTTAGCAAGCTCGCGATGTGGGTTAGCGCTGCGCGCCACGTGTGCTCCCGTGGGATAGACCAGCAGCAAAGATACTGCCAGCAAGATTGCTGATTTAACTTGAGTGACGGGGTTTACTGCGAAGTTTACCGCCAAAGTAATTGCCGCAGCAGGCAGCAATAATACGAGCACTTTTTGCCACGGCGCTGAGAAGAACTCTCGTTTACGCAATAGCGAATATCCAATGATTAAATATGCCCATGCCAGCAATGGATATTGCAGCGGGCCAAGATAATCAGCAACGATAGCTATTTGGCGTAGCAGTAAATACACCAGATAAGCACTCACGCAATACACCGGATTTAACGCCGCGCTTAGCAGCCGGTTACGATTTGCCTCGTTCGGTTCTTTAGCGGATTTCGCTTCAGTAGTATTCTCGCCCACTAATTCCACCTTTTCTTCACTTGATCACAGTATCTGTACGCGATTTTACCGCAGTTGATTCCAGAGCCTCATCAGCGCGGTAAGCTTCGTGTGAGATACTGGGCACATGAAACTTAGCGTGATTGTGCCTTTCTATAATGCTGCACAGTTTTTGCCGCGGTTAGAGAACACTTTGCACGCACAAAACGATGCTGATTTTGAAGTAATCGTAGTAGACGATTCTTCTGAGCCAAGCCATCTAGCAAAACTTCGCGAAAGCGCATCCGCAAACCACTGGAAGTTGGTGGAACTACCTGAAAACACCGGCCCTGGCGGCGCCCGTAATGCCGGAATTGTTGCTGCTCAAGGTGATTATCTGGTGTTTTTAGATTCAGATGATGAACTGATTGCTGGCGCGCTCGCAAGGCTTTCCGCCGCAACTACAGATAAACCTTGCGACGTATTGCTCTTTGATTTCACTATCGTTAATAGCGCTAATGAACAGCGGTATACTATGTTGCCGCATCAGCCAAACGAGCTCGATTATGTAAGCCCCGAATATGCGCTTGCTTTTGCTCGTGGTGCCACCGTGGGCAAAATGTATCGCACTGGTTTTGTGCAAAAGCATCACCTAAAATTTGGCGCTGGAGTGCGGCATGAAGATACCGTCTTTACTAAAAGCTCATTGGCATGGGCGGATAAAGTGACATATTTACCCGAAAGCCTGTATCGTTACCAGATTCACGAAGGCTCACTGATCGGCAACAAAAGCAATGCTTCTTTTGAGGCGTCTTTTGCAGCGCTGAATGCAATACGTGCGGCTGCTCGTGGCAGGAGGGAGCAAGAAATTGAATACGTATATATCGTGGAAGTGATTATTTCTTGCGTAATGAAATTTCATTCGCTGAGAGTTAATCGCAAAAAGGCACGCGAACTTTTCGCTCGTTTCGATTTGGATTGTCCCAGCTGGCCAAAAAATCCTTATTTGCGTCAAGCATCCCTGCGCTACCGTCTATATGCAGCGTTGGCTCGCCATCATTCCTATTTCGGCTTGAAAACCTTATCGATGGCAGAAACAATTGCACGTAAAATACTTCACCGTGAGCACTGATAAATACACTCTAGGGAGAAATAATGGTTGATGAACATACACTCACTATAGCCATTCCTTTATACAACAAAGAACACGCTATTGATTCATGTTTGCGCTCAATTCTCGCCGCCGGGGGGGGGCGAGCCTTGGATAAGAATATTGATTGTTGACGATGGCAGCTCCGATTCTTCTAGAGAGCGGGCGTTAGCTTGGATGGATAAGTTTTTTCACTTTAGGGTAATATCTCAAGGCAATAAGGGGCTTAGTGAAACTCGTAACGTACTTATAGACAATGCGGAGAGTGATTTCATTTGGTTTGTAGATGCAGATGATGAAATCACTAAAGATTCATTAAATATTATTAAAAATGATCTAGAATACGCTAGCTCACAAGCTGACCTTTTCCTCTATGGAGTATTTTCAAAAGTGGGTGAACAGGTTACGAAATATGGAATAGTTGATTACGTATTTACTGAGCAATATGGAGATAATATTGCTCACATCAACCGCACAGTGACAGATATTAAAGAATGCCCGGAATTGCTGCTTTGTTATCCTTCAAATTGCTGGTGCGTTTTCCGAAAAAGTCTCATCACAGATAATAATTTGAGATATCCTCAAGGAATTTGGTACGAAGACTTATCGATGAAGTTGCGGCTATTAGCAGCAGCCAAGAATATATTTATCAACATTGCGCCTATATACATATATAAAAATGATTTGCAATCAATTATGCACACTGAGGATCTTTCCAAGAATCTCGATATCATAGTCGCGCTGGAAACCATGTATGCCTATTGTAAAAAGAAGGGTTTGACTCCCGAAATGATGAAATATATTGAAGCTGCATGCATTTCTCAAATTACCCTTTCTGCCTATCAACGCATCTGGAAAATAAATCCGCAAGCGCAAGAATTGAAACAGATCACAAAATGGCTAAACGAAAAATATCCTAATTGGCGCAGAAATCGCGTAATTAGGCGCTTGCCTTGGAAGCGCCGCTTGTTGGCTAGATTAAACGGCGAAAATATAAGTTTCCTAAACAGATTTGCTTAAAAATCAAGTTGATCTATTTTATAGCGCCGAATAACGCCTCTTTTATCTGTCAAAATGCGTGAACTTTTTGAGTCTTGCCAAGTGTAGGCTGGATTCGGCACAATCCAATTTTCGCCATAATAGAGCTCCATAAATTCAATTGCGTTGCTAGGCACAGGCACCGCCACTCCCGCTAATTCTATATAGCTAGTTCCGCTTATAGGTGGGGCAATACTCAGACTAACCGAATGATCAGTATCATCCGCATATTTTTCGTGCGCAAAACGGTTGAAAAGATACGTGCCAAATCCTTCATCTTTTTCCTCTAGCACTGTAATGTCAAATCGCACGCCTTGATAGCCCCAAGTGCTTTCACATAACACTCCTTCGGCAAGAAAGTCATGAAAATGCGTAAAACCAGCTTCCGCTAAAGCAGTATGAGCAGTATTAAGATCCGCACTTTCATTCGGCAATAGGTAAAAATCCATATCCAAATCGTGCGATATGAAATCGCCGTTGCGCAGCGCGCCCAAACATGTACCATAGGCTAAAAACCACTGTGCATCAATGCCTTCTAGCGTTTGTTTAAGTTTTATTAACACTTCAGCGCCATGTTTTTTTAATCGCGCACTAGTGTTTCGTTTTTTCAATTTAATCTTGAACGAATAAAGCTTTTGATATAGACCACGAGTTATTCTTGAAGTACGTAAATATTTTTTTATGCTCATGATTGTTCTCCTAATCAATAAGTCTGCGTTCACTAGTATTTCTTCGCTTGGAGTGCGGTGCGATAGATTCTGGTGGCTAGTGCGCCGTTGATTCGAACAGCAAGCACTGTAGCCAAATCTTTTTTGCTCAATGAGTTTAATTGCACTCTATTGGCCAACGCTTTTACTCGCTGTTGTAGTTTGCGATAACGAGGATCTTTTCGATAGTTGTGGTCAGCTGAATATTCAGCTAGGCAAGTGAGCCCCGCTTTGAAAGCTGCTAATAGCGCTAATTCCGCGCTCGGGCTGCCAAGTGATTGGAGCAAAGCAAAATGCTGCTCATAAAAATCCACGCCGTCAATGTGCCGCCAAGAAGGAGTGTGCATAATCGACACATCGTTGCGCCGATATAGATAAAGCGGAGCATTAGTGATTGCTATACGCTCAGAGTGCAAGAGCACCTCAAGCGCTACTGCCACATCTTCATGTAGCCGCCCTTCAGGAAAAGTAAGGGCTTCATATATTCTGCGTGGATATAGTTTTGAGCATGCTACCGTGAGCTCTTGCATCTGAGCGCCACCATAAAGCTGCCTTATTGCATCTGCCTGTGAATAAGTTTGCCAATGCGCTATCGTAGGCTGCGCATTTAGCTGCAACAATTCTGCGTCACTCGCAAATCTTGCTAGCGAGCAAACCGCCAGATCAGAGCCTTTTTCCTTTAGTCCTTGCAGCAGCGAGCGTATAAAATCGGGATGCAAAGCATCATCAGAATCCACGAAAACTAAATACTCACCTCGAGCTAGTTTCAGCCCAAAGTTTCGCGCGCTCGAAAGCCCTCCATTTCTTTTGCTCACCACTTCGAGGCGCGAGTCTTTTTCAGCGTAGCTTTCAGCAATCGCCGATGATCCATCCGGCGAACCGTCATTCACCACTATCACCTGCAGATTTTGATAGGTTTGCGCCAACACCGAATCTAGGCAAGCAGGCAAATATTTCTCTACCTTATAAACCGGAATAACTACAGAAACTAGCGGCTCGCTCATAGCGGTTCTAGCCTAGTTCCCTGCGGCGCACCGCAGCTTTACGCTCGTCGAAACGCCCGTTAGTCATGTATTCCTGATATGGAGTATCAAGATCCATAAAATACACCGGATGCTCCGG
>R16__coassemble_907_pt1 | contig 96471 bp, 84 predicted proteins | sample R16__metabat2_low_PE_013 | metagenome-assembled genome bin R16
GAGCGTGCCCTCCCGCCCCGAAAGGTCGCCCACGATCGCGCACACGTCGCCCACCGCCACCCCGCCGCGCGGAATTTCGCGTGCTTTCACAGCCGTGAGCTGCACTGGCGCGGCCTGTGATTGAGCAGGCGTGGGGGGCAGGGGCAGGTGTGCATTTTCCGGTTGCTCCGCCGTTACGCCTCCCCGCTGCGCCGCTGCAGCTGCGCCATCATCGAGCAACTCCACGGCGTAGCGCCCGCGATCGATCGCCGTCACTCGCCCGCGGCGCGCCTTGGAATAGTCGGGGCGAGTCTTGGTGCGCGGGCGCGAACCCTTGCCCGGGCGCACGTGCACGCGCGGGTCGTCGGTGCCAATATCACGCCGACTCATCGCGAGGCTCCTTGGCTCAAAGTGCGCCTGCTCATGCCGTAGCCTCTACTACTGTCGATACGCCGGATCATGCTGTGGCCTCGCTTGCTGCCGATGTGCTGCCCTCGCTTGCTGCCCTGGCCTCGCTTACTGCTGCGCCCGCGCTTGCGGCCGATGCGCCGGCCTCGGGCAGATCTCTCTGCGCGCCTTCGCTAGGCTGGTAAACGCCGTCACTGCGCTGCGCCAGCATCTCGCCCCAAAGTGCCGGGAATTGCGGCAAGGTCTTGGCGGTGGTGGCGATGTTTTCCACCCGCACCCCCGGCACTCGCAGGCCGATAATCGCGCCAAAAGTGGCCACGCGATGATCGGCGTAAGAACGCAAATCGGCGGCGCGATATGGATGCTGGTTCGGCGGCGTGACTGCGGGCGGCGAGATCACCAGATCGTCGCCATCTTCGCGCGCGGGGCAGCCGATCCGTGCGAGCTCGGCGCAGATTGCGGCGAGGCGGTTGGTTTCATGCCCGCGCAGCTGGCCAATATCGCGCAATCGGCTCTCGCCATTCGCAAACGCCGCCACCGCTGCAATCGTGGGCACCAGCTCGCCCACTGCATGCAGGTTCATATCGAGCGGCGTGACGGCGCCGCCCGCCGGCCCGGTGAGTTCCAGTATCTGGGCATCGCCGTCACGAATGAATCGCACTTTTCCGCCCATTGCCGTGAAAATATCGGGGAGGGCTGCGCCGGGCTGGGTGGTGTGCGCGGGCCAGTTTGGGATGCGCACCCGCCCGCCGCTCACCATCGCGGCCGCCAAAAACGGCGCGGCGTTAGAGAGATCGGGCTCCACGATCACGTGCGGTTGGTGAATCGGCCCGGGCGCCACGATCCACTCGCTGGGTGCCGCCGCCGGATCGGAAGAATCGCAGATCGCGGTGATGCTCACCCCGGCCGCCCGCAGCACATCGAGGGTCATTTCGATGTGGGGGAGGGAGGGCAGTGCGCCGCCCGCGTGGCGCAGCCGCAAGCCGCGCTCGAAGCGGGGCGCCGCCAAGAGCAGCCCGCTCACGAACTGCGAGCTGGCCGAGGCGTCGATCGTCACCATGCCGCCGGCTACCGCGCCGGTGCCATGGATTTCAAGGGGCAGGCTTTCGCCTTGCACGCGTACGCCGAGCTGGCGCAAGCCCTCAGCCACCGCTGCCATCGGGCGCGCCCGCGCCGCGGCGTCACCATCAATCACGCTCACCCCGCTCGCCAGCGCCGCCACCGGCGGGATAAAACGCATCACGGTGCCAGCCAAGCCGCAGTCGATGTGGGCGCCGCGTAGCTCGCGAGCCGGGTACACCTCCCAGTATGCGTCGCCGTCACCGCGCACGATGCGGGCGCCGAGCGCTTCGAGGGCGGCGGCCATGAGTAGGGTGTCGCGCGCCACGAGCGGGGCGGTGATGCGGATGGGGGAGCCTTCAAGGCGGGGCTCCGAGAGCGCGGCGAGCACGAGGTAGCGGTTGGTGAGCGATTTGGAGCCGGGAATCGCCACGGTGGCGCAAACTGATTGAGCGGCGGCGGGCGCTGGCCATAGCGGCAGTTTTTCTGCTCCGTTCGAGCTCTTCTCCCAACTCTTTTCTGCTTGCTTCAAGCTTTTCTCCCAACTCGGTGTATCTGGCGCAATGCGCGCATAGAATCGCACTGCGCGCATAGAATGAGGATATCTTGCATCTCGTTTGCGGTGCTCGCCTTCTTATTTTAATCGTCTAGTTATTTTAAATGCCTTGAAAGGATTTCCATGAACTTGCTTCGTTTGATTGCCCGCCCGATGCTCGCGGCGCCTTTTGTGCTTGCTGGTTTTGACGCTGCTCGCAGCCCGGAAAAGCATAGGGAGCGGGCCGCCAGCCTTTATGCTTTGGCGTCTAAGTTTGGCGCGCCCACTCCGAGCGCGGCCAACACGGATTTGATCACGCGCGCCACCGGCGGAGCGATGATGGCTGCCGGGGCGGCGCTGGCCACCGGCAAGATGGCACGGCTTTCGGCGGCGGTGCTAGCGCTGGCGGAGGTGCCGCTGGCGCTGGCCAACAATCCTTTCTGGGAGCATTCGGGCGAGGCGCAAAAGCAGGATTTGCTGGGCTTGGCTTCGGCGGCGGGGCTGGTGGGCGGCGCACTGATCGCTTCGGCGGATCGCGTGGGCAAGCCGAGCCTTGGCTGGCGCGCGAGCCGGAAAGCTGGAGAGATTAGCGATGCCGTGACGGCGGGCGTGACGGCGTGGAACCAACGCTCGGAGCGAATGTTCCAAATATCGAGGGGTGAGGAGCCGCTTTTGATTAGTGCTTGCCGTTAGTGTTTTGCTTGTCCGCTTCGCCGTCACTAAATACTTATAAATACTTGCAAAAAAAGTGATACACTTGCAGCTACTGGCATTTTAGTAGTAGTTCAGATTGCATTATGCACATTGAAGGAGCATCTCATGGCCGCGCAAAACAAAACCACCGCCGTCAATTTTCGCATCAACACCCAGCTCAAGGAAGACGCCGAGCGGATAATGCACATGCTCGGCATTGCCCCTTCGGCGGCGGTGCAGATGCTTTATGCCCAGATCGTGCAGCGCCGTGCCCTGCCGTTCACCCCGGCGCTTGCGATGCGCGCGCCGCTCGACGAAAGCAAGCTCACCCGCGAAGAGCTGGATGCCGTGTTGCAGGAAGCTTGGGAGGAGGCCGAGGCTGGCATCACTTATAGTGCAGCTGAGGTGGAGCACATGATGCATGAGGAGTTTGGGCTATGAGCGGGGATGCGAGCAGCGAGTACGCCATCGAGTATGATCGCTCAGCGCGCTCCGATTTGCGCTCAATATACAGGTACGTTTCGTTTAAGTTAAACTCTCCTCGCGCGGCCAAGCGGCTCTACGGAAAGTTGGTGAAGCAGATAAACAAGCTCAATGAGTTTCCGGCGCGCCACCGGGTGGTGGATTGGGAGCCTTGGCACACGCGCGAGCTGCGCCGCATGCCGGTGGAGAATTACACGGTGTATTACCGCGTGATTGAGGAAAAGCTGCTGGTGACGATATTTCGCGTGCTTTATCGCGGGCGCAGCGCCGAGGAGCTTTTTGAGCAGTGACGGCGAGGAGCTTTTTGATCCGAAAGTTGGCTTTCGAGATCAAAAAGCGACTAAGCCGTGCGAAAATGCGAAGCATTTTCAAGTACGGCGTGACGGCGTGGAACAAACGCTCAGAGCGAATGTTCCAAATAGTGGCGATACTTAATTGTTAAATTCGTGTTAATTGAAAGAGCGATTTTTCCTTGAGATGCCGCCGATTTAGTGTGCTACCCCACAATAAATTATGGAATAAATCGAAAATTTATTAGACAAAATCTATTTACCTTTGTTACAGTTGACGCAGGGTCGAGGCATCGCCCGCCGGGGAAATTGAATATTAGCTTGGCGCGCAGCGCGTAGGGAACGTTGCAGCTCAAGCAGAGAATCCAAAGCAGTTCCCGCCGAGTGATACCTCGAGAAAAATAGTTCTGTGCACTTTGGGTTTGTGCCCGCATTCAGCGCAGCTTATATCGCTTTAAATCGCTCGGTGCGGGCTTTTTGTTCGCTAATCCCGCCCGGCGCACGCGGTAGGCGGCGAAGAAAGCGAGCCGCAAACCCATAGGGGGTATCTATGGGGAAGCTCACTAGGCCTGTTGCGGCATTGCTTGCCGCGATGCTTACGTTTACTTTGGCTCTCACCATTTCGTTGGGGGGGGGTCTTTATAGCCCGTTGACGCCGAGTGCGCAGGCCGCACCTTACAATTCCGGCGTTGACCCGATTACCGGGCAAGCCGTCTCCACCGATACCGTCTATCAAAGCATCGCCTCTGGCACTGGCGAAACTATCGTCATTACCCCCACCACCTTGGGTGCGGGCGGCTCCGCTGACTTCCCGGACGCGATTGCCACTATTGATAATTATGCCGATCTGGATACCGATGGCAACCCCAAGGGCGCCTATGGTGCCGATGCGAATCACCGCCTGAATGTGGGCGACCCCCTCTACTCTGGCGCTGTTGAGGGCAACGTGATCTTCCAGCGTTGGGGCAACTCCAACCTCGGCCGTGAAAACGATCAAACGATTGAGCAGGCGAAGGAGAGCAAGTCTCAGCCGATCACCATGCAGGGCGTGCGCGTCTATGCGCAGTATCAAAAGACGTGCGGCCCGCACAAGGGCTTCGTCTCTAAGGTGTACACCGACGTCACCGATGCCAATGGCGCCTATCACATCAATATGGGTGACGAGGTGACCACCGGCGGCGTGGTTGGCTTCAGTGCCGACCCCACCAGCTCCGGCGGCTGTGAGAAGTGGAAGATCTGGGCAGAAAACCCCGATCAAGCCCGCTTCCGCATGCTGATGTCGCCAGCCTACGGGCAGTTCTTCCCCAAGGCGATCGTCTCCGACACCACCTATTCACTCCAGGATCTCGATATCGCCGGCGAGATTGGCGGTGACGATACCATCCACCACACCAAGATTGCTTTTGGTGAGCATATCGACAATCAGGCGATGCACCTCACCGATGAGAATGGCAATATCGACGCTCTCGAGGTGAATGACCGCATGGAGGGCGGCTATGTGCACGGCTCGGTGGGCTGGAACTTCTCCTACACCCAGGGCGTGCTCACCTGGGGGCCGCAGACCCTGTTGGCTTTCGACACCACGATGGACACCCCCGCCCCAGATGTGACGGTGTATGGCTCCTATTTGAGTGACTATGCGGTGTGTAAGATTCACTCCGACGGCTTGGCGTATTTGAAGCAAACGCACCAGTATCAGGCGCTCAATGGCGGCACTATCAATGCCCAGTACCCGGGCACGCGGATTCGCTACGACGACGCGTGGAATAACACCTGGGAAGCGCGCCTGCAAAACTGGATTAAGAATCAAATCGCCGCCGAGGATGCCAACCCCACCCCCGTGCCCGCCACCGACAACTGCTACTCCTATTGGGACGGCAGCGCCACCGGCCAGCGCAAGTGGATTGCTGAAACTTCGAAGACCAAGGTGCTCATCAACACCCCTGGCGCTAACGGCGAATATACGCTCCACTTCCGCGGCACCTACGGCTATTCCTGGGAGACGGGGCTGCCGGGGCAGCCGAAAGCTGAAGAGCTCGGCCTGTGGCACACCCTGGCGCAAAAGCCTGAAGATGCCGGGTATGGCCCTGACTGTAAGCTGAACGCCCCCGCCGAATATCAGGGGCACTGGGCGAATGTGGCTCCCAACTATACGCTCGACGCTATCGCCGCCGGTGACGGCTGCGGTGAGACTGGTTTGCCGGTGCATGGCTTCGCCAAGCACATCAACGGTGACTGGCTCTTCGTCTCTATTGAAGACACCGCGAATGCTGCGGTGGCCACGCCGATGCACGCCAACTGGTATGGCTCGCTGTACAACCAGGTGGCGTATGGCAACAACGAAACTGCCGGCTGGGTGGGCACCGCGTGGGACGATCAGGGCGACTCCACCAAGCGTATGGACTTCTCGATGTTCCCCGGCTCGCCGATCTTCTACACCACGCCCTACAACAACGACACCAACCTGGCAATGGCCGGCGAGGTGCAGCACACCGTGGCGGAGGGTTTGCCCTCGAAATACCTCGATAACGTTTATTTCACGATCGTCTGGACGGATGACACCGGCAAAGAAGTGAAGCGGTGCGGCCCGCAACACGCTAATAGTGGTGACGGCACCTTGCCGGATTGCCCCTTTATGGTGCCACAAGATTTGGATCGCGACACTCAATACACCGCCACCCTGTACCCCACGGATTCTGCTGGGCGGTGGGAGACGGCGATCGGTGCCGACAGCTTCACCGCCGTGCCGGTGGTGCCGCCGTGGATGAGCAAGTATGACACCTACACCAATGACTCCACGTGGAAGAACGCTGCCGGGCAAACCCAGAAGGGCTATCGCATCACCCCTGAGAAAATGGGCATCAATGCCTCCTCTGGCACCACCCCGATTCACAACGTGACTTTCGCGAAGTGGAATGGCACCAGCTTTGATGCCCCGAAGAACACTGTGGACTGGATTGAGGGCTTGAGCGTGGACACCTCCACTATGAATGTGGTGGGTACCCCCACGAAGACGGGGCGCTGGCCGGTGCAGGTGAGTTTCGAGCGCTGGATTAACGCTGCCGGCAACCCGGTGAACCCGGCGGGCGGCTGTAAACTCACTGACGACCCGAAGTGCTACACCATCCCGTACTCCTACGTCACCTATATTGTGGTCACCGACGACCCAGTGCCCGATGGCACTACCGGCGAAGAGTATGAGTTTGACGTCGCCAGCTATCTGAATGACGCCATCAAGGGCAAGGACTACCACGGCGAAAAATGCGCCGGCGACATCACCGCTGACGCGTGCAACACCGAGGCAGTGCGCAACGACGACACGGGCGCGCCGGAGAACTTCACCGGTGGCGCCACGTGGAAACTGGTAGCGGTGGATTCCATCGAGCTCGGGCAAGACTTGAAGGATGCGCAGCTCTATATCGAGAAAGACCCCGACACTGGTGAATCCACCTCCACCATCAAGGGTGTGCCCAACCGCAAGGTGTATGCCAACCAGCTAGCCGGCACTTGCGACCTTGACCCTGCCACCAATCAGCCGGTGCCCGGCTCCGGCACTATTGATGCTGCCACCGGAGCGGTCAACCCCGCCACCTGCACCAACGGCCCCAACGTCACCATCACCTACACGGTGAAGAAGGTGGACGCCAACGGCAACGATATGCTCGACAACGCCGGCAATGTCATCACCAAACAGCACACCGATCGCGTGCCGCTGCGCATCACCGGCGAGAGTATCGCTGCGCAAATTGGGGGGCACAAGGCATTTGAGGGCAACCGGGCACCTAATGCGCAGCCGGTGTGGACTGCAACTCTCAACGCCTCAGGCGCCACTTCCACATGGGATGACACGGTGCCATCCTGCCGGAGCGGTGCTACTGACCCCACGTGGCGCACCGGCGGGTTCGTCAACTGGAATATGGCCACAAAAGCACGCTTGGGAACCAACTGCCCGAACCCATACGGCAACTATGAGATTGAGGTGGCTTCCAATAACGCCTCTGCCGTGATTAACACGGATGGCTCTATCGACGTCACCCCACAAACACACTCCCAGGGTGAAGACATCGTATTGAAGGTGTGGCGTCGCGGCGAGGCGGTGGAGCAGCGCGACGGGCAGTTCCGATTCACACTCACCTTCGATGGCAACTCGACTGCGATGAACACCGGCGGGCAGGATAGCTTCTCGGTGAGCAGTAACTCCTATGCCTATAACTCCTGGAGTGATGGATTTGATGCGGAAGGCTATTTTGATCGCGATCCAGAGGATTTCCAGCCCAACTACAACATGGATGGCAAGCCTCAAGCCGAAGCGGATTGGGACGGCGAAAATGGCCACGCCAGTGGGTATATCACCGTCACTACCGTGAAAGACCCAGATGATGGCTCAAAGGGCACCTTCCTCTTCCCGTCTCCCACTTTCACTAAAGCTGGTGTGTATCACTTCACCGTCACCGAAGAAGATTTGGGTGAAAACCTCGTCACCTATGCCACCAAGAGCTATGACCTGATTGTGCTGGTCACCGGTGACGATGTGCTCGGCTACCAGCAGAACATGTTCTATGCGCCGGCTTTTGAAAACCTGGTGGCGCAGTGCAATACCTACGGTATTCAGAGCCACTTCCACCTCAATAATCGAGCATTGTTTGACCCAACCAAGTTTGGCGGCACAGTAGCAGGTAATTATCGCGAGACGTTGACCACTGACCAGGCTGTTACCCCCGAAATCTTCGACACGGCCTTCAGCGAGGCAGTGCGGGACTGCTTCGGCAAGAAGAACGGTGTGAACGTGCTCTACCCGCAGTTTGAGACGGGCACCTTGGATTTCACCAACCGCTACGACACCTCGGCGGGTAGCCAGATTTTCGAGGGCAGCAAGACGCTCAAGAATGACGCCGCCGACGACCCTGCGCAGACGGTGCGGGTGCAGGAAGATGACCAGTTCAGCTTCACGCTTGCCTGGGGTGCGAAAGATGAGCAAGGCAATGCCTACACCAGCTTTGGGGTGAACGATGCCGGCAACAGCTTCGTTACCAGCGAGACTGCCACTGGTTTTGGTTTCGATACCGCAGGATACTTCGCGGACGCCAGCGATGCCGACAGTGAAGCGGCGAAGAATCTGCGCGCCCAGGGGTTCAACGGCACCAATCAGCCCGCAGCTACGCCGAATGTCACCGCCAAGACGATGACAGTGACGAGCTACCTCGACCCAGCCGACCCCACCAATAAGACTGGCAAGTTCGCCTTCCCGCGGCTCGACTTCAAAGCTCAAGGTGTGTACTACTTCACGGTTACTGAGGCAGAGCTTGACGTTAATGGTGCAGTGAGCCCGCAAGGGGTGATTCACACTGATGCCACCAGTTATCCGCTGGCCGTCTATGTCACCGGTAATGCCACCGACGGCTACAGCGTGGCGAAGGTGCTGCGTCCGCAGCTGGCGGCTAACGCCAGTGGGGCGAACGCCACCACCTGGGAGGCCGCTGGGATCGCGGCGCCAGATAGTGCGGCTACTGCCGTCTTCAAGCAGCTCGGCGATAAGGGCGATCTTTCGTTCGTGAACATCTTCACCGAGCTTGATTTGCCGCCGCTGCCACTCACCGGCGGCTTGGGGGCGTACCTCTTCTGGATTTATGGCGGCGTGGTGCTCGGGGCTGCGCTCGGCGCAGTGGCCTACACGGCGCGCCGCCGGCGCCAGCTGGCGTTTGCTGGCAGCGCGAGCAGCATCACTGGCAAAGGGGGTGGTGCGTAGTTGAGAATGCGTGCCTTCCCAGTTTGCTTAGCCGGCCAAGCCGGTTGGAGGGGAAACCGGCTAGCTGGCCGGTGAGGGCACAAAGGGATATAGAAAAGAAAAAGAAGAGAAAAAGATGATTTGCGGTGAATCGCGCGGCCAAAGAGCCAGCAGCCAACAGCCAACAGCCATTAGTGCCATGTACCAATGGCCTAAGGCCATTGGTACATGGCACTAATGGCAAGCATAAGCACATGGCACTAATAGCAAAAGCTAATCGGAGCCATCAGGCTATCGCGATACACCAAACCAAAAAGTAAGAAAAGTAAGTAAGAAATAAAAAGTTCATTATTCACTAAGAAGGGGAATAAAGAATGAAAACCAAGAAACTAATTGCTGCAGCTGCTGTGGCTGGCCTGAGCCTCATGGGCTTGGCTGCGCCGGCGTTTGCCGAAACCTCCACGGCTGAGATCGACACGACGAAGGAAGCGGATTCCAAGATCGTCCTCACCAAGTACGAGGGCCCGAGCACCACCGGTACTGCTGGTGACGGCACCGCGGCCAACCCAGCACGCAAGAAGCTCGGCAACGTGAAGTTCGAGGTGCGGAAGCTTGCCTACACGCCTACGGGCGGAACGCTTCGCGCGGTGGACCTGACCAAGACGGAAGACTGGACCGCCATTAAGGACCTTGACTGCTCCGATGGCATTCCTGATACCTTCTCGGCAGATGCCACCTATGGGACCAAGGAATACACCACTGGGCAGAATACCGGTACGGTCGACATTCCAGTTGGTGATTTCTCCGTCTACTACATCACTGAAACCGCCTACCAGGACGCCGTTGACGCCGCTGATGGCGCCACTGCGGTGAAGGTTGTGACCCCGGTGGAGGACTTCTGCGTTACCGTTCCCTTCCCCAAGGCTAGTGCGACGGCGGGCAATGAATGGCTCTACACTGTCAACGTTGAGCCGAAGAACACGAGCTCAGCTGACACCAAGACCGCTGGCGAGATTACGGCTGCGCAGTCCCAAGAGGATGCCACTCTCGAATGGGACATCTCGCTGACTGTTCCCCCGCTGCAGGCTGGCAAGACTGTCTACACCAAGTTCGGCATGGTGGACGATCTTCCCGATTCCCTCGTCTTCGTAGAAATCAAGGACGTCAAGCACGAGGGTACCGACCTTGCAGCTACCAACTACACTGTGACCGGCAGCACGACTGAAGCTGGCGCTGTGGTGAAATTCGACGTTGCTGAAGGTTATATGGCCAGCCTGACTGCTGGCGATCAGGTGACCCTCACGGTCGTCACCAAGCTTGCTGAGGGCTACACCGGCGCTACTGCGGTGAGCAACGACTTCTACCCGAAGAACGACAACTACGATCCCTACGGTGACGGTACCAATCCCGGCACACCTACCGAAGGCGAAGACGCAGCTTTCGGTGGCTTCCAGCTCACCAAGAAGTCCAATGACACTAAGGCCGAACTGAGTGGCGCCGAGTTCAAGATCGTGGATCCTGGCGCCACTGCGACCGACTGCACGGGTGTTACCGCTGAGAGCGAGGCCGTGCTGACGGCTGCTCAGGATAGTGGTCTGATCTCCGATGCCAACGGCAAGGTTGCTGTGGATAAGCTCCTCGTGGCCAAGGGTAAGACCATCGCTGCAGATGCCAGCAAGGTCTACTGCCTCGTTGAAACCAAGGCTCCGGCTGGCTATGCCCTCAATGAGACCCCGATGGCTCTGACCATTAAGGCCAACCAGGTGTCTACTGGCTACACCATGGGCGAGTTCCTCAACACGCGCGTCAACAAGGATGACATCCCGTCCCTGCCGCTCACCGGTGCTCAGGGGCGGGTGCTCTTGATCATCGCCGGCTTGGCAGTGCTTGGCCTGGCTGCTGGCTTCGGCCTGCGCACGGCTCGCAAGAATCACTGATTCTAGCCAAGGGCGGCGGAACGCCCGCTTACAGCGGCGCGGCTCCGTCACCACCCAAAAACTAGGGGCGGGAAGGCTGCTCCCCCGCAGCCTCCCGCCCCGCTTCTATTCCCATATTTAGGTGCCCAATTAACTAGCTGCCCAAGTGATTCGAAACACGTACACACGCTTGGAGGCTGGTTCTGGATAGTAGAAAATCGTGTAGCTTCCCACCGAAAGGTAGCGTGCTTTCCGGCTACGCCACGGTTCGCGTGGATAGATTTGATGCCGATAAGGCATTATATTTAGGTTCGAAACTGCTTTCTTTATTGCGGTGACGTAGCGCCGCCCACTTTGTGGGGCAGCCAGATTGCTTGAAACGTAAGCGTAAATAGCCGTCAAATCGGCCTCAGCTTCCGGCGTCACTATCACCTCGTAGCGCGCCTCTTCGTTCTGGCCAGCACCGGCACTTGGCTTTTCATCCATCAGAAGCCAAACTCTTGATCAAGCCGCGCGAAAACTTCTTGAGCAGGTATGCCGCTTTCGGCAGAGGCGCTGCGCCATCCTTCTTCTAGAATCTCGTCTTGCTGCTGCTCGCTCAGTGCGCTGAAATCCGGGAGCTTATGCGCCACTTTCACTTCGAAAGGCAGGGCTTTGCGCATCGCCACCTGCTTGTAAAACATTGCAATCGCCACCGAAGCTGGCACGCCCAGCTGGGCGAATACCATATCTGCCGCCGCTTTCACTTCTGGCTCAATGCGCGCATATACGCTTGCTGTTTTCGGCATAGAATCTCCATTCTAAACATCGGCTAATATGGCTATTGTATCGCGTATCGCAATTCATTCGCCCCTCTAATGCCGGATTTATCAGGGACGGAGCACGGCGCTGAGCGCCTTACCTCCGTCCCAAGAGTTGCTCGGCCTCGCGTCCTCCTCGCCGTGTGCGCTCGCTGCGCTGGGAACTTTGGGACGGAGGTAAGCCAGCTTGCTGGCGCCCTCCGTCCCTTTTGGGTTGGTATTGCAAGGACGGAGGACGGCGCTGAGCGCCTTACCTCCGTCCCAACAAATTGCGCTGCGCTTCCTCCGCTCCAAAACAGCTCGGCCTCCTCGCCGTCACGCCCGTCACGCCGCTACTAGCGGGCGAATATCTGCGAGTTCAGATTCAATGGCATCTCGGGCGATTGCCGCATCATAATCAAGCTGCAAGCCCACCCAAAAGCTATCGCTCATGCCGAAAGCACGCGAAAGGCGCAAGCCAGTGTCGGCAGTGATGCGGCGCGTGCCGTGCACGATCTCGTTGATACGGCGTGGCGGCACGTGGATTGCGTGGGCAAGCTGGTATTGCGAAATGCCCATAGGTTCCAAAAACTCAGAAAGAAGAATCTCGCCGGGATGAATTGGTTCATGCGCTTTAGGGCATGCGATCTTCGGCATGGTGTTACCTCACTACTTGCTTTAATATGTGGATAATCATGGAATCAGTGATAATCAACGATTTCTACGTGGGTGGGGCCAGCGGGATCCCACTCGAAGCAGATTCGCCACTGGCGGTTTATTCGGATTGAATACTGGCCGGCTCGATCCCCGCGCAATTGCTCAAGCATATTGCCTGGCGGCACGCGAAGATCTTGCAGCGTGACGGCGCGATTAAGCATCAGCAGCTTGATGTGAGCTCGCCGCTGCAAATCAGGCGCAAACTTCGACACTCGCTCGCGCTCCCACACCTTGAGAGTGCGAGCGTCGGCAAACGACTGGATCATTCACCAATAGTAACGCATGGCGTTATTATTGGCAAGTGTTATTGGCAAAAGGCGGCGAATCGTGCGTGGCCAATGGTGCACGAGCCTATAGCGTTGAGCTGTTGAAGCCATCAGCCGTTAGTGCCATGTAACCATCAGCCGTTAGTGCCATGTACCATTGGCGTGTGGCAATTGTTACATGGCACTAACGGCAAGTTTTTAATAGCAAGGCTAGTGGCAAGTATTAATTTAGGCAGTGCGCCGCTTCGCTGTGTTAGCTCGCTGTGCTGGGAACTTTTGGGCGGAGGTGAGCCGATAGGCGTCCTCCGTCGCTGCGGGATCAAGCGTTAAAGGGACGGAGGACGGCGCTGCGCGCCTTACCTCCGTCCCAACAAATTGCGCTGCGCTTCCTCCGCTCCAAAACAGCTCGGCCTCCTCGGCGTGTTAGCTCGCTGTGCTCGCTTCGACGGCTTCGTCGCTTTTTGATCTCGAAAGCCAGCTTTCGGATCAAAAAGCTCCTCGCCGTCACGCCGTCACGGCTTATTTATCGAACTCCATGAATTGGCGCGGGGAGAGAATGATTGGATTCGATATACCGGATTCAAGGAAATCGCGGTCGCCAGTGAGTATGATGTTTGCCCCGGCTGCAATTGCAGCCCGCAGAATTGGCCGGTCGTTGAGATCGCGCACTGCGAGTTCAGGGGCAATAGCTTCATTTGGTATATCAACTAGCATAACTGCATGCATGCTCGCCAAAAAATTGTGCAGCACCAGCATTTTATCTGGGAATTTTCTAGTGAATACAGCACTTAGTTCAGAAATATTCTGCTGCGAAATCATCGGCTCGAATGGTGCAGCCATTGCTTTTTCGTAAGCGCGGGCAGCTTGGCCACTAGGAAAGAGTGCAGCAGAAATTAGCACATTAGTGTCGATTAGTATGCGCATCGTAGCTCCACACCTCCGCCTAGCATAAAACGTTTGTTGGGTATTGCTAAGTGCCGGCTGGGATAGTTCGGTGCCGCGCTCAGGCGCTAGCTCGGCTGCGGCGAACTTCTTTCACTAAGTTCACCACATCTTCTTCGCTATAAATGCCAGCTTTTTCAGCTTCGCCAGCCATGGCAGTTTGCAATGCCCGCATTGCCCACACCGCGCTGTTTACCAACGAAACATGGCCATTTTCCACCACAAAAGCCACGCGATCTCCGCTTTGAAGCCCGAGCAGCTCTCTTACGTCTTTTGGAATGGTCACTTGCCCTTTGGCCATTACTTTAGCGTTGTCCACAAAAGTGGCTGGTACCATAAGTTGCCTCCTTCGCGATGGAGCTTAAATTATGTTGGCTACAGAATAGCATAAGTAGGGAAAGTAGGGATAGTAGTGAGATAAATAGCTATTTCCGTGACGTTGGTAATAGCAATTGTGGAGGCGTTAGCTTGCGAGCGGCACGCCCGGGTCACGCCGCTACTCTTAGCGCACATTTCGCTCTAGCTCGCTGGGCGGGGCTTTGCTAGAGTGAAGCTAAGAGACAAGGAGGTGAAGCAATGCCTGAGTTGGCGCGTTTTTATGGGCTGGTGGTGAAGCTTATTTATTTCGATGATTCGCAGCATCACAAGCCGCACGTGCACGTGTATTACGGCGAGTATGAGGCTTCGATTGGTGTGGACGGCGAGGTGCTGGCCGGTGCGATACCTACTAAGCAGTTACGGCTGATTCAGGCTTGGTTGGTGCTTCACGAAGACGAGGTGTATGCCGCTTGGAACAATGCCGTGGCGGGCAAAGAATTTGGCAAGATTGCGCCATTGAGCTAGGAGAGGTGAATGTTTGAAATCGATGGGGTTACCTTTGCTAGCGCTCCCGTGCGAGATATGCGGGTGACGGCGGCGCAGCCGCTTAGCGACTTTATGATGCTGGTGACTTTCTCCACCGGCGAGCAGCGGTTGGTGGATGGCTCGCAGCTAAGTGCTTATCCAGCTTTTTCGAGGCTCGCCGAGGCGCAAGTTTGGGCTAATCCGCAAATCGATCACGGTGTGCTCACTTGGGATCAAGGCAAAATCGATATCTCGCCAGCTAAACTCTATGAGCTCGGCTACGAGTATGCTCCCGCGCTAGTGTAAGAGGCCACAGGGTGAGCTGCTGTGACGTGGCCTGCGCAACTCACCGTAAACGAGATAATTCAAGGCTCAAGAGTTCGCCGCATTGGCTCGCTGCGCTGGCTTCACCGGCTTCGTCGCTTTTTGATCTCGAAAGCCAGCTTTCGGATCAAAAAGCTCCTCGCCGTCACCCCGTCACGCCGTCACCAGAATCAATTATTGTGGCGCAGCTCGGGATGAGTCTTCAAGCGCTTAGCTGCCTCCCTATACACCTCGGCATCTGCTCGTGCGCCTACGATCACGATGGTCATTTTGCCGCGCACTTTTTGCAGCACGTAGAGCACGCGGAGGCCGGAGCTGCGCAGCTTGATTTTATAGACGCCGGTGAGATTGCGGCCAAGCTTGTTGCCGAGCGGCTTGCCATAGCCGCCCGCTGATTCCGATTCTGGATTAGTGCTTACGCGCCGCAGCATTTTCGCCACTTGCTTTTGTATGCTCCCGTCGAGCCGGAGGTATTCACGCCGCGCTTCGGGTAGATATTCTATAATCCAAGTTTCCATAGCTCACCGCCGCTATATCTAGGTTTCAACACGTGGTCACTCGATTTCGATATCTTCCCAGCCTTCAAGATCGGCCTCCGTGATACCTACTTCGGCGTAAAGCTTTTCGGCGGGAATGAGCTTCGATTCGTCCATATTGGCAAGGCGATAGGCGGCGAGTGCCTCCAGCTCAGCGTCTTCAAGATCGTCGATAAGCTGCACGTAATCTTCCGGGGAGAGGATCACGGCCTCGGCTTCGTTGTTTTTCATCACCACTTTCGGGCCGCTATCGCGCACTTCGCGGAAAATCTTGCTGGCCTGGCCGCGATTCAGCTCAGAAATCGGCACCGTGGCTCGGATGGCGCTCACTACGTTCATGATTACTCCTTAGGTTGGGCAGCTTTGGAAGCTGCGGGAAATGGGAGGTTACTGCTTGCGATAGTAGGTATTTTAGTGTTTATCGCGATATTTAGCAATAATTTAGCGTCAAATTAATCGCTATATTTTTTGCTAATAGTGTCGACGCTGTGCGCGCTCGCTGTGCCGGGAACTTTGGGACGGAGGTGAGCCAGCTTGCTGGCGTCCTCAGTCCCTGCAGGATCAAGGGCCAATTCCGATGCGGCATGCTGCTTTTTCCATGCCTTCAGATCCTTCAGCGCTGAAGGAGAATAATCGAAAACAATCTCAGCTGCGCTTTTGTGGGCTCGGCTGCCGGCTCGGCATCGGCGCTAAAATCTGGTTCGTGTGCCATAATTGCTAATCTCGCTCCGAGCTCGCTAAAGGCTTTCAATCAGTGAATCAAAATCGCTGGCAGTGGCGCTGGCGGCCACCTCTCCAGCTGCCTCTTCACGCAATGCGGCGCGCAACGCTGATTGGTTGGGCGTTGAATAGAAAGGATCGTGAGGGGTAAACGGCAGCCCTCCATTGATCACGGATTGGTGCAAGAAAATACTGATTGCGCTCGACAGGCTCATGCCGAGCCCGGCATAGAGCGAGGCAGCTTGCTCTTTCGTGGCTCGATCCACCATTGCTTTCACCGGTACCGTATCTATTGCAGCGGCCACAATTCCCTCTCCGTATCCATAATGGCATTATCTAGGGCATAATCTAGCCCTATTATGGCGCAATTTCAAGGGAGATTAGGTGCTTTTCTAGGTGCTAAAGGGCGCAGGTGGTGGTGTTCACACCGCCACGAAGAATCGCGCACATTATTTCGACGGGCAGTTAAGCGTGGCGCCCCCCTATTGCTACAATTATTTCTAGGGAAAATCTGTGCAAATGCCCAGTTTGGGCGGGTAGGGGATGGCTATGCGCCAAAAAATTATGGCTTGGGTGACGGCAGTGCTGGTGCTGCTTGGGGTGGGGCTGGTGATGTATCCCACGGTGGCGAGCTGGCTCTCCCAATACCGCCAAAGCCTCGTGATCGACAACACTCAAAAAGCTATCGAATTTGTGGAGCCAGATCGCGAAATCCAGCTCCAAGCCGCCCACGATTACAACGACGCCCTCAAGTCGGGCGCGCTGGTGAAGCCCGGCGAGCGCAAAGCGATCGGCACCGGCACCATGGTGGAGTCTGGCGGCAAGCTCTGGGATTACCACGATATCCTCAACGGCGGCGACGATTACGGCTTTATCGGACGCATCAAGATCCCCACCGCCGAAGTGGATCTGCCGGTGTATCACACTTCCTATGACGACGTGCTGCTAGTGGGCGCCGGCCACTTAGAGGGCACCTCGCTGCCGGTGGGCGGCGAGGGCACCCGCGCGGTGATCACGGCGCATCGCGGCATGGCCAACGCCACTATGTTCACCTACCTCGACCGGGTGCAGCCCGGCGACCTTATCACCCTCGAAGTGTTCGGCGAAGTGTTGGTATATCAAGTGTTTGAAAGCAAGGTGGTGGCGCCTGAAGACACTGAATCGATCCGCCCCGATCCGGAGCGGGATTTGCTCACGCTCGTCACCTGCACTCCGTTGGGGATTAATACCGAGCGGATTTTGGTGACGGGGGAGCGGATTTTCCCCACTCCGCAAAAGGCTGTGGACGAGGCGGGAAAGCCCAGCGAGCTGCCAAGATTCCCGTGGTGGATATTCGTGCTGCTTGGCGCGATCGTGCTCGACGTGCTGTGGCTGGTGTGGAACTATAAGGGCGCGAATCGGGCGGAGCGGGCTGCGGCCGAGCGGGATAAGGCGGCGCGGGAAGATCGAGACACGGCTGGGCAGGGTTCGAAGAGCAGTGACGGCGGCGGCTCGGCTGGAAGTGGCGGTGACGGTGGAGCGGTGGATGGCGTGGCGCAGTTTGCCCCGGTTCGCGCGAAAGGGAAGCACGCGGCGTTGCCCAGCCGCTCCGAGCTGGCTGCGGCTTCGGGCGGCGCCTTGGGTGCAGGAATCCTCCCGCCGCGCTCGCTTTTCGATTGATTTCTCCCTGGCGCCGAAGTTACTCCATAGTTTGGAAATAATTGGGTGGAATGCGTCGCAAAACCAAAAAGTGCGGATTATTTCCGCAAGCCGCAAGGTATGCTTTTACCCGTAGCAATTGACGCGCGCGCTCGGCGGCGGCTGGCGCGCTAAACGCCTTAATTAATGGCTGAAAAGGAGTGGGAATGGCTGCGAAATTTCGGGGCTATTTGGCGGCGGTGACGGCGGCGCTAACGCTCGCGCTGGGCACGCTTTTCGTGCCTGTGCTGGCGACGCCCGCGGCGGCAGCTGATTCGCCGCGCACAATCAACTACCTGGGGGTGTTGATTGAGTTCCCCGGCCTCGAGGTTGAGATGGACTCCCCCGAGGTTTTGCAGGTGGTAAACCAGGTCACCAAGACCGGCGGGAAAGTCATCACCGGCACCCGCACAGTGGGAGTAATCGGGGGCACCAAGACCGAGAACATCTATAAACCGATAACCTCCCTGGAGCAATACATCAACAAGTACTCCTACGGCACTATTGCCTTGAACGTGGATTTCTTCCCGAAGAACACCGCAGGCACCGCGCCGGTCGCGTATCAGGCACCCCAGGCTCGCGGATATTACATGCCGAAAAGCGCCACCAACCCGGCCGGCTACACCTCGGTCGGCGAGGGCGATACCCGCCTAAAGGGGCTTTTGAGCGGGGCAGTGGCGGCGATTAAAAGCCAAGTGGAGGCCGTCTATACTCCGGTACAGCTAGATTCTGATGGCGACGGGCGCCTCGACGCGATCAACTTTTTTGCCGCCGGGGGCTGGAACTATACCGTAGCCTTGCCGGGAGGCAAACAAACCGACAAGCGCGGGGACGCCCTGTGGTCCCACCGTGCCTACGATTACCTGGGCACCCTGGGCGGTAAACAAATCACTGATTACACCCTGGACAACGCCCAAGACCCCGCCTCGGCCGGCTCCATGTTCCACTACACCTACGCGAAAAACGCCGACGGCACCGATGCCTACAACGCCGACGGCACCCGGAAAGTCGAACCGAACCGCGCGGCCTATACCGTTATCCTGCACGAATACATGCACATTTTGGGGCTGAAGGACCTGTACCGCGGCAACGCGAACGGGGAAACCTCCAGCGGCTATCCAGTAGATTTTTATAGCTTGATGGCTTCGCAAGATCAGTTTGTACCGCAAGCGCCGCTCGCTTGGGAGAGTGCCAACGTGCTGCAATGGAGCGATCCGATTCCGGAGCTAGCAGCAGGGCAGGAGCAAGAGATTTGCAAGCCTGCTTATGTTGATCTGGCTGAGCGCCGCGCGCTCGTGATCAAGAGCGCTATCAAGCCAGCCGAGTATTTCGTGGTGGATTATTATGCCAAGCCCGCTGATGCGATTAAGGCTGGTGCCAGCGATGGAGTGATCGTGTATCGGGTGCAAGATCAAAAGCTCAACAATCTTGAAGGTTCAGTCGATAATCCAGCTGGCGATGCGGTGTTTATTTATCGCCCCGGCGAAACGGCGAATGGCCAAGCCAATGCTTCAGGCACTAATCTAGCCGATGCGGTGCGTACGGCTGGTACTACGATCGGCAAGAGTCTCAATGAGGCTAGCGGTTGGGATGCGGATGCGCTCTATTTCACCGACGGCTCCAACTCGGGTATCAAAATCCAAGTGGCTGCGGGCTCTAGCGCTGATTGCCTCAAGATTTCCTACACTGCGCCCACGGTGCAGGGCAGCGGTACTCAGGCTGATCCGTATCTGATTCATAACGCTGCCGAGTGGAGCAACTTTGTGCAGCCAGGTAAATACGCCAAAGTGGTGAATGATATTGATTTTGCCAGCGCGAGCGTGCCCGCGATCAGCGGCTCCGATATTCACCTTGATGGCGATGGGCACAAGCTTTCCAATTTGGTGACTACGGGTGGCGGGCTCTTCGGAGATCTCACGAATGCTGATATTAAGAATCTGAAGATCGAAAACATCACGGCCCAAGGTGCAGTCAACAATCACGTGGGGGCTTTCGCAAACTCGCTAAACGGCGGCACAGTGAGCAATGTGCAGGTGCTTTCCGGGAGCGTGCAAGCTGGTGCACCCAGCAAATATGGTTATGACGGTGCCGGTGGATTCGTGGGCAATATGGCTGGCGGCACGATTACGAACAGTTCCACTGCGGCCAATGTGAGTGGCGGCAAGAACGCTGGCGGATTCGTTGGCCTAGCGCAAGCAGGCGCGATTCGAGATAGCTCTGCAAGCGGAGCAGTGGCTGCTGCTTCTGCGCAGAAATCGGGTGGTTTTGTGGGGGCCACCATGGATCAACTTTGGGCTGGCTCTGGTTCCACCACTTTTAAGAATGATTTGTATCTGGTAAGCGATGATGCGCTGGGTAAGGCCAGCTCCGGCGGGGATCTTACAGGCGTGATCGGCGTGAAAGTGGCGCCCGATTCGCTCACTATCGATGCTGGCGATAGTGCGGCATTTACCGTGAGCTATTGCATGAATGATAACGGTTGCGCTGCCACTTCGAGCGTGGCCGCGCTTGCGGTGACGGTAAAGAGCACGGCAGTGGCCACTGCTAATGGCGTGAATATCACTGGCGTGGCTGCTGGCAGCACCGATGCAGAGCTCGCCTTTACTTGGGGCAGCGCGCGGCTCGCCGTCACTCGCCCCGTTACTGTGAATGGCACGGCAGTGGATCCCAGTATCCCCACTTCGCCTCAGCCTGATGATGACGTGAAAGTGACTTTCGGGGCAATTAGTGATTCCACTGCGGCAGATGCTAAGGACTGCGCGGCTGGCACGGTGGCTCAAGTGCAGGAACGTACCACTACCACTACTCCCTACAAGTGGGATGCTACGGCGCAAAAGTGGGTGCTGGATACGGCCAATGCAGCCCCAAAGACTGACACTGTGGCAGCGGATCCGCGCCAGATGACGGATGCGGAGCTGCATACATGCGCCGGGGATGCGCCAGCCGATCAGGTAGAGCAAACAGATTGGCAAGATGGCCAAGATGATATGGATTGGGATTATGATGCTCGCAAGGTCACTCAATATCGCACGGTGACTACCACGCCCTATAAGTGGGATAGCGCGCAGCACAAATATGTGCTCAACACTGCGCTTGCGGCCTCAGTGCAAGAGACCCAGCAGCGCGATATGACGGCTGAAGAGATCAAGGCCGGCACGCCGAAGCCAAACGCTGAAGTTAGCTACAGCGATTGGAAAGACGTGGCAAGCGAGGATGCAAAGAATTGTGAGGCGGGCACAGTGGCGCAAGAGCGCACCAAGACCGTGGTGGAATACATCTGGGATGCTGTCGCGGCGGATTGGGTGAAAGATAGCAATAATCCGAGCGTGAGCACGGAGCAGCAAACCCGCCAAATGACGGGCGCCGAAAAGGCTGCCTGCCCGGCAAAGCCAGTGGATCCGGCAGTGATCGGCGAAAGCACCGGCACGCCCACTGCGCCCAAATGGGTGGTGCCTGATGCGAGCGACCCAGCGAGCTGCACGGTGCAGCCATACGTCACTATTCCAGACAGCGATAACTTCACTTACACCATAAATGGCGAGGCTGCTGCAGCTGGGGATCATAAATACGATTATGGAGCCAGCGTGAAAGTGGTGGCCGCCCCGAAGCAAGGAGTGAAACTTGCCGATGGCGCTCAAACTAGTTGGGAATTTAGTGCGGCGCTGCCAACAAACTGTGGCAGTGAGAGTAGCGAAGGTGAAGCAGGCGAAGGTGAAGGTGGCAATGAGGGCAGCGGCGAGGGTGAGAACCCTGAAGTGGTAGATCCGGGAAGCTCGGATTCAGAGGTGACGCAGCCCGAAGCTAAGCCCGGGCAGCAGTCGGTGCAAGTGGGCACCGAGCAGGCGCGCCAGATGCCGCCCACGGGCGCAAACGGCAGGCCGCTGTTGATCGCCGGCGGAATCGCAGTGCTGGCAATTGCCGGCGGCGTGGCACTCTCGGTGTATCGCAAGAATCACCTCGACGACGAGTAGCGAATATAGCAGATAGTTTGGGGTGGGTTAAACCGCTGCGCGGTTTAGCCCACCCCAAAAAGCATAGCGAAGTGATTATTTTGAGACGGAGGCTAGCTCGCTTGCGGGCGGCCTCCGTCCCTTTATGTATGCTGAATATAACTAGCGCCGGCGATTGCCAAAGATAGAGCGGAAAATTGAGTTCCCCACATTGCGCGCTACTGAATTAATCACATTATCCACCACCCGCTCGCGGCGCTTCGCTTGGCGTTCGGCCTCGCGCTCCGCAGCGCGCCGAGCCCGCTGCGCCTCCTTTTCGGCCTCGCGCGCGGCTCGCTCTGCCTCTCGTGCTGCTGCTTTCTTTTCGGCCTCAAGCTGTTTTTCGAGCTCCCGCGCGAGCCGCTCTTGCTCTTTCGCCTCCGCTTCCGCCTGCTTCGCTGCCTCGGCGGCAGCTTGCTCCGCAGCGATCCGCGCCGCGAGCAGTTCCGTGGCCGATTCGGGATCCACTTTCTCGCCGTATTTCGCAGCCAGCGGGCTCGCCGCTGCCAGCTGCCCAATATCCGTATGCTGCGCCACCCCCATCACGCTCGCCGGTGCCCAAACCTTGGTGGGCGCCACCGGGCTCGGCCTGCCCTTCTTATCCAGCACCGTCACCACCGCCTCGCCGGTGCCTAAGCTCGGCAGCAATTCCTCCAGATCAAGCGGCGAATTCGGGAAAGTCTCCACTGTGGCGCGCAGCGCCTTTTGATCCTTTGGCGTGTGCGCCCGCAGCGCATGCTGCACCCGGGCGCCCAGTTGGGCGAGCACGTCTTCGGGAATGTCTTTCGGGGTTTGGGTGACGAAGATGATGCCGATTCCTTTGGATCGGATCAGCCGCACCGTGCGCACCACGGCATCGAGGAAAGCTGGCGTGGCCTCGTCGAAAAGCAGGTGCGCTTCGTCGAAAAAAAACACCAGCTTCGGCTTTTCCGGATCGCCCACCTCAGGCATCACCTCGAAAAGCTCAGCCAGCAGCCACATGATGAAAGTGCTGAAAAGCGCCGGCTGCGCGCTCAGATCGGGCAGCTCCAAAATCGAGACCACGCCGCGCGTTGCCGTTGCGCCGCTCGCCGTCACCCGCATAAAATCATGCACATCAAAGCTGGGCTCGCCAAAGAAATCATCTGCGCCTTGCGCCTGCAGTGCGCTAATCTGGCGCAAAATCACCCCCGCCGTGGCCGGCGCAATCCCGCCAATTCCCTCGAGCTCATCGGCGCCCTCCTCACTAGTGAGATACGCCGTCACGCTGCGCAAATCCCCCAAATCAATCAGTGCCAGCCCCTGCGCATCGGCCCAGCTGAAAATTAAGCTCAGCGCCGATTCTTGGGTTTCATTCAGCTGGAGCACTTTAGCGAGCAGCAGCGGACCAAAATCCGTGACGCTCGTGCGGATCGGAATGCCAGTGCCTGCCCCGCCGAGCGAATAAAACTCGCAAGGAAAACTGGCGGGCGCCCACGCTTGGCCTTGCGCGCCGGTGCGCTTATCGAGCGCTTCGGAGCGCGAGCCGGGCTCCACCATGCCGGTGAGGTCGCCCTTGATGTCGGTGAGAAACACGGGCACGCCGGCGTTGCTCAGCCCTTCAGCCATGAGCTGCAGGGTGCGGGTCTTGCCGGTGCCGGTGGCGCCAGCCACGAACCCGTGGCGGTTGAGCATTTGCAGCGGGAGAGTGACTGGCACGCTTGGCACAGGGGCTTCGTTTTCAAGATAAACCCCGATAGGCAACGCATTTTCGGTGCTGTAGCCAGCGGCCACTTCTTGCGCATACTCCGAGGTGACGGGGGTGGGCAGATCGGCAGCTGCGGGAGGAGTGGACAGTGGGGTCGAGTCCGGGTGTCCACTCTCGCCACTTGAGGTGGCGCTCTGCGCTAGCGCTGCCTCGTATGCTGCCTGCGCTGCCTCGGCTGCTGCTTGAGCCGCCGCCGCTTTTGCTGCTGCCGCCTCGGCCGCCAACTTCGCCAATTCTGCTTTGCTTGCCATAGCTGTGCTCCTCGCTTATCCATCCCTGTGGCACCGATGCCGCTAAACTAGTCTTATAGTAATCATTTATGGCGTTGGTGCGAGCATTGGAGGTTTTATGAACATCGGATGGAAACTGATCACCCTCGGCCTTGGCGCCGCAGCCGGGCTCGCCGCGAAAGGCGCCGTGGATCTGGTGTGGGAAAAAGGCCTAGGCAAACGCATCCCCACCGGTGACGATGATGATCTAGAGCAATCTTTCGCACAAATCATAGCTTTCACCGCCGTCACCACCCTCGCCACCACCCTCGCCACGGAAGCTGTGCGGCGCGGAGCAGCCAAAGCTTACGGGCGATCGGTGGCAAAGAAGGCATAAACACTGCATTGCCCCAGGCTGAGTAGCTTTCGGTGAAGCCTTTTTAGTGTTGAACTATAGTCGCATTTCGGTGTTGGCTAATGCGTGTTTGCTGGTAGCTCCAGCGTTGCCTGCTGCGCGGGTGCGGGCGCTATACTGAAAGCACGACAGGGGAGCGCGCAGCCGATTAACTGATAAATGTATCTGATCAACTGCGAACGCTGAGAGTGCTAAGGGTGCAGCGCAGCTAGCGATGCCCCACTGAAAGGCAGACCCTCGCACCTGATCCAGGTAATGCTGGCGCAGGAAGTCGAGTTCTCTCCGCAGCCGTAAGGCGCGGCTGTGCCTCCATCGGAATGGAGGAAAATCAATGAAATCGCTTAAAAAACTTACGGCGGCGTGCGCCATGGCAGCCCTCAGCTTAGCGGCTCTCGGTGCCTGCTCAGCGGCCGATCAGGCAGCGAGCAGCAAAGCTCAGGGCGGTGAGGGCAGTGACGGCGGAAAGGGCAGCGTCACCGTGATCACTCACGATTCTTTTGCGCTCAGCGATGAGGCTAAAGCCGAGTTCGAAAAAACCAGCGGCTACAAGCTGGTGCTGAATCAGCCTGGCGACGCTGGCCAAATGCTGGCAGCGCTCAAGCTCACCCCCGAAAAGCCGGGCGCAGATGCATTCTTCGGGATCGACAACTATTCCATCGCAGATTTGGCGGCATCGGGCGCGCTTGGCTCTAGCAAAGCCGATGAGGTGTGGGGTGACGACGGCGAGGCAGCCACGCTGATAGATCCGCTCTTCGAGGGGGACGGAGGGGTTTCGGCTGTGCCAGTGGACCGCGCTGACGTGTGCCTGAATGTGGATAATGCCTGGTTTGAAACCAATGGTGTGCCGGCGCCGGCGAGCTTCGACGATCTTGTGAAGCCCGAGTATAAGAGCCTCACGGTGATCACGAATCCGGCCAGCTCCAGCCCGGGCTATGCGTTGCTCACTGGCACGCATGCGCTTTATGGCGATGGCGTGGCCGACTGGTGGCGCCAGCTTTTTGCGAACGGCGTGAAAGTGGCGGGCGACTGGACCGAAGCCTATTACACTGATTTCACTGCGGGCGCCGAGGATGGCACCGGCACTCGGCCGATAGTGCTGAGCTATGCGAGCTCGCCGGCCGAGACGGCGGGCGGCACCAGCGCTCCTCAGGCCACTTGCGTGCCCCAGATTGAATATGTGGGCGTGCTCAAGGGAGCCGAGAATCCCGAGGGGGCGCAGGCGTTTGTGAATTTTATGCTCTCGAAAATGGAGCAGGCCGAGATGCCCGAGCAGATGTATGTGTATCCGCAGCGTGACGGTGTGGCGCTGCCGGAGGCGTGGGCGCAGTACGTGCAGATTCCGCGCCAGCCTATCCAGGTGGATGCAGCGGCCGCTGGCGCCAACCGCGAGCAGTGGATCACTGATTGGACTTCCTGGTTTGAGGCGGCACAGAGCTAGCGAGAAACACCTACCAATGAGAAGCGAAAGCAAGATTCGCGCCAGCGTATGGATCGCCATAATTGCGGCGATCCCGCTGGCCTTTCTTGCGCTCTTTTTCGCCTGGCCGGTAGGGGCAATGCTGTGGCGCGGGCTCAGCAGCGGCGTGGCTGGCGCTGGCGCAGAGCTGGCTAGCTCGCCGCGCACGCTGCGCATAATCTGGCAAACCGTGTGGATGGCGCTCGCGGGCACGGCGGCCTCGGTGGCGCTCGGGGTGCCAGGCGCTTATGTGCTCTACCGGCTGCGCTTGCCCGCGGCAGCGCTCTGGCGTGGCATCGTGACAGTGCCCTTCGTGCTGCCCACAGTGGTGGTGGGCATTGCTTTCCGGGCGCTATTTGAAGGCCCGCTCGCATTTTTGGGGCTACAACAAAGCACTGCCGCTGTGGTGATGGCGATGGTGTTTTTCAACTATTCGGTGGTGGTGCGCACCGTGGGCTCGATGTGGGCTGGGCTCGATTCGCGCCAAACCGAGGCTGCCCGCACGCTGGGTGCCTCGCCTTGGCAAGCTTTCCGCACCGTCACGCTGCCTCAGCTCATGCCGGCAATCGCCGCAGCAGCAGCGCTCGTTTTTCTCTTTTGTTCCACGGCCTATGGGATCGTGACGGCGCTGGGCCGCCCAGCGCAAGGCACGATTGAGACCGAAATCTACGTGCAGACCGTCACCTATTTCAATCTCGACAAAGCCGCGCTGCTTTCGCTAGTGCAATTCGTGCTGGTAGCGGCGGCGCTGCTGGCAAGCACGCGGCTCACGGCCCGCACCGAAACGGCCCTCAAATCTTCCACCCGCCCGCCAGCACGCCCGCGCCGATCCGATGAGCCCGCGATCGCCGTCACTGCCCTAGTGATCGCATACCTCATTGCTCCGATGCTCACGCTCGTGCTCCGCTCGCTACGCTCTGGCGGCGCTTGGAGCCTCGCAAATTACCAGCTCCTCGCGGCGCAAGGCTTGGATTTTGCGGGCGGCATCACAGTGGCTCAAGCGCTGCGCCACTCGCTGGCGATCGCCGCCGACGCCACGCTGATTTCGCTCGCCGTGGGCATACCGCTGGCATACGTTCTCTCTCGGCGAGTGCAGCCAGGCAGTGGGGCAGCTCTCGCGCAGCGCCTCATGGATGGCTTCGTGCTCTTGCCACTCGGGGTGAGCACGGTGACGATGGGCTTCGGCTTTTTGCTCACCTTCGCCAGCACGCCGCTAGCGCGCTCACCCTGGCTGGTGCCGCTAGCCCAAGGAATTGTGGCCTTGCCGCTGGTGGTGCGGGCAATAGTGCCAGCTGCTCGGGCGATTGAGCCGCGGATGCGGGAGGCGGCAGCCACGCTGGGGGCGAGCCCGTTGCGGGTGGCGCTCACGATCGATTTGCCGCTCGCGCTGCGCGGAATCGGGCTAGCTGTAGGTTTTGCTTTCGCCACCTCACTAGGGGAGTTTGGTGCCACCAGCTTTTTGGCTCGCGCAGATTACCTCACGCTCCCGGTGCTGATAATCAAGCTGCTAGGCCGGCCTGGGGCGCATAATTACGGAATGGCGCTGGCGGGCGCAGTGATTTTGGCGGCCGCCACAGCGCTGGTGATGATGGCCGCCGAAATTGTGGCCGCAAGGCGGAAGGAGCGGTGCGATGCATGATGCACTCGCGATGAAATCGGTGAGCCTGAAGTACCCCAACGGCTATGAAGCGCTGCGTGGGGTGAGCCTCGCCGTAGCGGCCGGCGAAATAGTGGGGCTGCTCGGCGCGAGCGGCTCGGGAAAGTCCACTATTTTGCGAGCGGTGGCTGGCCTGGAGCCAATAAGCTCCGGCGAAATCTATATTGACGGCGTGCTCGTGGAGAGCGCGGGAGGCGCAACTGGTGCTGGCAGCCCAGCTTCCGCTGGCAGTGCTGAAGGCTCGGCCGCGCGCCGGGTGCCCACGCACCAGCGCGGCGTGGGCATGGTGTTTCAAGATGGCCAGCTTTTCCCGCATCTAAACGTGGGGCGTAATGTGGCCTATGGCTTGAAGTTTCAGCAGCCTGCGATTCGGGGCGCAGCCGCCGAGCAGCGCGTGGCAGAGCTGCTCGATTTGGTGGGGCTGAAAGGCTACGAAAAGCGTATGATCCACACGCTCTCTGGCGGCCAAGCCCAGCGGGTGGCGCTGGCGCGATCGCTGGCGCCAGCGCCACGCCTGCTACTGCTCGATGAGCCACTATCTGCCCTCGATGCCGATTTGCGCGAATCGCTCTCACTAGAGCTACGCGAAATTCTAAAGCGCACTGGTACCGCCGCCCTCTACGTCACGCATGATCACGCTGAAGCAGATCGCGCCACAGATCGCATTATTCGTATTGAAAACGCAGCAGTGGCCTAAACTAGTGCCTTCGAAAGATATGTGCCCGCGCTACGGCTGCAGAATTTTAGCTAACTTATTGCGCTGATCGCGCGAGCGCACAAGCTGCACCATTTGCTTCGGGAAATCAGTGAAAATGGCATCCACGCCTTCGTTATATAGCCGCGCTGCTTCGCCAAAATCGTTCACCGTCCACACCCGCACACCCATGCCGAGCTGGTGCGCAGCCTCCACAAACTTCTGCGAAAAATCAGAATCGGCCATCACGTCACGCTCAAAATCCCGCCAAGCAATATGCACCCAGTTGGCCACGTGCAGGCTCGGATCAGGCTGCGTGCCTGTGCGCACTGCCCGCACCAGCTCCGCCATCGTCTCCCAGCCCAAATTGCGCTGCAAAAGCGGCGAGGTGCGATCCCGAATCTCTTCGAGCCACGAATCCCAAGCGTGCGTCACGCAGATACGCCCCGCGCTGTGTGTGGAGTTAATCAGCTTCACTAGCGGATCAATCGCTCGCCCATCCTTCACGTCGATCACGAGCTGCGCATATCTAAATTCACCAATGAGTTCGGCCAGCCGCAAAATCGGGGCTTGGCTCTCATATGGCCCGCGCACCCGCGCTTTTTCCTGCAGCTCAGCGAAATCGTAATCGGCCACAGTGCCGGGCAGCCCCGTCACCCGCTCCAGCGTATCGTCATGGAAACATACCACCACTCCATCCGCCGTCACCTGAGCATCAGTCTCCAGCACGTGGCACCCGGATTCCCAAGCGTGCGCGAATGCCGGCATTGTATTTTCCGGGTGGGTGCCGCGCGAGCCACGGTGGCCTATCACGCGCTCAGTGGGTTCGCTTCGGTTAAAAGGCGGCAGCCGAAAGCTGAGCCGCCGGTTGCGGCCCAGCACTTTCGGCACTGCGATTGGCTCCGCCACGCGAGCGGATTTTGGCACGGCCTCTTGTGAAACGTCCATTACCACAATGCCTTATTGTATTGCAGTGAGTTCACCGTGCAGGTGCATTCGGTGGCAATCGAGATATTTGCGGCAATATCGCCTGCGGCGCGCAACTCAAGCAGCCGTGGCACCACGCGATTGCGCAAATGCCACGGATCGATAGTGTTCACGTAAATCTTGGTGCCGCCCTCGAAGCCAGCGAGCGTGCTCACACGCCACTTGATCAGCACCCGCCAAGGCATATTCACATCGGAATCGATTGGCTTGCAGTGCCATTCTTCGTTGCAAGGCACGAGCGGGCCGGTGGCGGCATGCATGGCGTGGATTAGATCGCTCATGCCGCGGAGCTCTTCGCGGCTGAGCTCCCAAGGCTGGCCAAAGCGCGAGCGTGAATATACCTCGAGGGTGGGGTAGCGGTGCCCGAAGCCGGCGATGGCCACGGCGTGCTTGTTTTCGGCGATCACGAGGTTTTGATAGCCAGCGTAATCCACGGCGGCTTCGTTGTAGAGATTGGGGTTACGGCGCACTTTTTCCACTTCAAGCTCGCCATTCACGGAGCGCTGATCGATAGCCACGAGCTGTTTGTGCAGGTGATCGAAGGAGGCGCCGGCAGGCTTGAGCCAATTTTGAAACACCTGCACATAGCGCGCGTAGCGGTTTTTGGCGTATAGATCGTGCATTGCATCCACAGTGAGGCGAATATACCATTCATGCTCTTGCGGGGTGAGCGTGCCAGCTGAGGCGAGCTGCGAATCATCGGCAGCGCCATCCACAAAATGCCGCCGCCCCACGATCAGATCGTGCCCGCCGCCAAAGAAACAGCGCGCTGTTGTCGTTTTCTCAGCATCAGGCAGAGCGTCAAATTCTTCTGGGCTGAGCGTGGCTTTCAGCTTGGCGCGCAACACCGCCATCACGTGAGCCCGCCCAGCGGGATCGGCAAGATAGAAGTCCATACGCTGCTGGGCTTCGCGCACCAAGCGATAATCGTAGTTCTTCTCCCAATATTCAAAAGGCACGATCTCGAAGAGATTCGGGATGCGGCGAAACTCCCACTCGCGCGAGAGGTCGTCAGCGCTGGTGCCGTGTTTGATCTCCGCGTCCTCCCCTTTGCGCACGAGGCGGGCCTTTTCTGGCGGCGTCTCAAGCACGCGGCTGGCGCAGAATGCGCAGTGGTATCCAAGCTGATCCGAAAGCACAGGCTGCGGCTCGGGGCGCTTCATTTCGAGGGGCCGATTGGCGCGGCCGGGCACTGTCCACACTTCGGTGCCGGAGAAGGGGTTGATCTGCTTTACTGTGCCGTCGGCCATCGTGGTGAGCGGGGGCATAAATCCAGGGAGGAATTCGTAAGCCATGCGTCCATTCTAGCGAGGTGTGACGGCGGTGGCGAAGTGACGGGGTATGCTTCGGGGTGTGAAAAATGAGTTTGCTGCAGGGGTAAAGGCCGGTCTGCCGATTGGCCTGGGCTATTTCGCGGTGGCGCTTGCGGTGGGGCTTTTCTGGATGCAGGGCGGTTTCTCGCCGCTGGCCTCGTGGCTTTTTTCTGCGCTGAATATGAGCAGCACCGGCGAATTTGCAGCGCTCAAGATCATGGCTGCGCGCGGTGGGTTCTTCGAATTGGCTCTCACCACGGCGCTTGTGAATCTGCGCTACATCTTGATGAGCACCTCGCTGGCGCAGCGCCTCCCCGCCGGCACCGGCACTGGCACCCGCCTCGGGCTTGCCTTTGGCGTCACGGATGAAATCTATGCCGTAAACATCGGCCGCCCGCGGCTCACGCCAGCTCACTACTTCGGTTCGATGGTGTTGCCGATTCTGGGCTGGAGCACCGGCACGCTCGTGGGCGCGCTTGCGGGCACGTTTATTCCTGATTCGCTGCAGGCGGCGGCTGGTATTTTGCTCTATGCGATGTTTGTGGCGGTGGTGGTGCCGCCGATCATGGGCAGCTCGAAGGTGGCTGCCGTGGCTGGAATAGCTGCGGGGATTTCGGTGCTGCTGGCGTATGCTCCAGTGACGGCGGGGCTCGCTTTTGGCTGGCGAGTGATTGTGGCCACGGTGGCGGCTGCGGCGCTGGGGGCCACGTTTTTCCCGCAGCCTGGCGATCAAGGCGCTGGCGCTGATGAGCAATCGGATTTGACGGGCGGTGACGGCGAAGCATGAGTTATCTCTTTTGGGCGATTGTGGTGACGGCGGGCGTCACGTATGGGCTGCGCGCGGTGCCTTTGCTGCTGCTGCGCGGTGAGATTAAATCGCGCTGGGTAAATTCTTTTCTCTATTACGTGCCGTGGGCGGTGCTCACGGCAATGGTGATCCCAGGAGTGTTTACGGCCACAAGCTCGCCCATCTCGGCAGCGATTGGCCTGCTCGGAGCCATAGTGCTCGCGCTTGCTAAGCGTTCGCTGATCACGGTGAGCCTTGGCGCTGCGGCCCTGGTCTGGCTCGCCGAGCTCATCTTGATGTGAGTATGCAGGCTTTTTTCTGGCATGGAGTGGCCACCCGTACTCGACCCCACTGTCCACTTTCGGCCCCATATTCGCTCCGTCTCTCTTACGGTATAGTGGCCAGGCGCTGAGCGCATCCATTTGGCTGTGATTCTCCTATTGTGCACCCCGGCTTTAGAATAGCCACATGAAGATTTGCAAAACACGATCAGAGCTAGCCGCAGCGCTATCGGAAATTGGCGCGCAGGAATCTAAGGCGCTGGTGATGACGATGGGTGCCCTCCACGATGGCCACCTCTCGCTGGTGCGAGTCGCGCGCGATGCGGCCGATCGCGTGATCGTGAGTATTTACGTGAATCCGCTGCAGTTTGCTCCCGGCGAGGATTACGAAGCCTACCCGCGCGATTTGGAGAAAGATACCGCCGCCCTTGCCGCCGTCACCCGCGCCGATGGCTCGCCCGCAGTAGATATCGTCTTCGCGCCCAGCGATTCCGAGATGTATCCGCGTGAGCCGCTAGTGCGGATCGATCCTGGGCCAGTGGCGAAAGTGTTTGAAGGCGTCACCCGCCCCACCCATTTTGCGGGCGTGCTGCAGGTGGTGCATAAAGTGTTTAATCTTGTGCAGCCCAATATAGCCTTTTTTGGGCAGAAGGATGCCCAGCAGTTGGCGCTGATCCGCACGATGGTGCAGGATCTGGATATGCCGCTTGAGATTCGCGCGGTGCCGATTAAGCGCGCGGAGGATGGCCTTGCGCTCAGTTCGCGCAATTCTTATTTGAGCCCTGAGGAGCGCGAGCAAGCCCTAGCCTTATCGGGTTCGCTGCGCGCCGGCGTCGCGGCTGCCGAAGCGGGCGCGGATGCGGCTGGCGTGCTGGCGGCGGCGCTCGATGCGCTCGCGGCTGCGCCTGGAGTGGAAGTAGATTACTGTGCTTTGCTGCATCCCGATACTTTTATAGAGTTTGGTGACGGTGAATGTGGCGCGGGGCTGCTCGCGGCGGCGGTGTGGATTGGCTCCACGCGTTTGATTGACAATATGGAGGTGCAGATTGGCTGAGGTTGCGCAAAATGCGAAGGAGAGTGCCACGCGCATGCGCACGATGGTGACGGGCAAGATTCATCGCGCGATCTGCACCGGCGCGGATTTGGATTATGTGGGCTCGGTGACGATTGACCACGTGCTGATGCAGGCGGCCGATATTTTGCCCGGTGAACAGGTGGATGTGGTGAACGTGACGAATGGCGCGCGGATCACCACTTATGCGATCCCGGGCTCGCCGTGCGCTGGCGAGGTGATACTCAATGGCGCTGCTGCGCATCATTTTGCTGCTGGCGATGTGGTGATCGTGATGTGCTATGGGCAGATGAGTGACGCCGAAGCGCGGGCGTTTGAGCCGCACGTGGTGTTTGTGGACGAGCACAACCATATTGTGGAGCAGGGCGCAGAGCTAGGCATGGCGCCGTGTGGGCGCGGGTTGAAGAGCTCAGGCATCCCGGTGGCGCCGCTGCGCAGTGAGTAATGCCCACTCCACCCCAAAGCCCCAAGATCTTGATGCTTGTGGGGGCTATTATTGCTGCGGTATTAGCGAGCACGATGAAAGGGATCGCTGTGGGCAAGAAAGAAAAGAAAGAGAAGAAAGAGAAGAAGCAGGCGAAACGGCTTGGGCTTTTTTCGGCGCGGGTGGAGCCTGAAAAGGCTGCCGCTGCGCCAGTAGTAAAGGAGCAAGTGCAGCCAGATCGCAATCGCTTGCTGGCTATCGAGGATCTGCCGGTGATGGTGCGCGAGACGCCGCAGCACGTATACGACGCTTATGTGATGAATCTCGCAGGCACGCTGCTGCAGGGCGATCTGCTGATGCCAGGTGTGGATAAAGTGTTTGAGAGTCTTGAGGTGATGCGCCGGCCAATCTATTTTATGAGCAGTAATTCGCATACCGCGCCTTATGATTATCAGCGGATGCTGGCTGGGCTAGGCATCGAGGCGCCGATGGAGAATATTTTCACGCCGGTGCGCGTGGCTGTGGAGTATCTCAAGCGCGAATTCCCTGGGGCCACGGTGTATTCGATTGGTGATAGCAAATTCCATTTCCATCTTGAGCATGCTGGCATCAAGCTCAGCAACGATCCTTCGGAAGTGGATGTGGTGATAGTTGCCCATGATCGCAAGTTCTCTTTCGACAAGCTCAATATCGCCTATCAGGCCATCACAGGCCGGCGCCGCGCAAAGCTGGTGACCACCTCGATGGTGCGTTCTTGGCCACGAGCTGAGGGCGGCACTGAGCCAGGAACGCGCGGTATTGTGCGTGCGATTGAGAGCGCGGCCGGCACTCGTGCGATTCGTAATCTGGGCACGCCTGAGCGTGATTTTATTGAGTGCATGTTTGAGCATATGGACGCACCGCCGCGGCGGGTGCTGCTCGTTTCGGATTCGCTCACTGGCGATATTCGGATGGCGAAGAAATACGGCATGCCCACGGCGCTTGTGCTCACTGGCGAGGCTAGCTTGGCGCAAGCGGAGGCGGCAGCGCCTAAGGATCAGCCTAATTTCGTGCTCGATACGGTGGCTGGCGCTATTCCTTCTTACATTATGGGGCAGCTTTAAGCTCTGATTTTGTGAGTGCTTTCGGCGGCTTGGGCTGGTGGTATAGCCAGCTTGGGCCGCTGATTTTCGATACGCTGGCGCCGCCCTTATGCTTGAAGGGTGAGTAATGTGAATGAAAATCCCGAAATGATCGAAGATAGCGTGCCTGAGCAGATCAAGGTGCGTAAGGAGAAGCGTGCGCGGCTGCTGGAGCAGGGCCACGATCCGTATCCGGTGCAGCTGCCGATCACCACCTCGATCCATGCGATCCGCGCGCAGTATGGCGATCTTGAGCCTGCCGTGGAGCTTTTTGATCAGGAGGTGGGCATCTCTGGGCGGGTGATGCTGATGCGCCCTTCGGGAAAGATTGCTTTTGTGGTGCTGCAGGCCGGTGACGGCGAGCGGCTTCAGGTGATCTTCTCGCTGGCAAACGTGGGCAAAGAGAGCCTCGATTCACTTAAAGCTAATGTGGATCTGGGGGATTTCCTTTTTGTGCATGGTTATGTGGGCACTTCGAAGCGTGGCGAGCTGAGCGTTTTTGCTAAGCCGAGCGGGTGCGGTGACGTGGAATTGAGCGGTGACGCTGAGGCGCGCAGTGACGCCGAGACCGCCGTCACGCCTATCCCGGCCTGGCATATGGCGAGCAAGGCGATCCGCCCGCTGCCAAAGACTTTCACCAATGAAGCGGGCGAAGAGATGAGCCTCAATGAGGAGACGCGGGTGCGCAAGCGTCACCTCGATCTTGTCACGCGCCAGGCGGCTCGCGATATGATCCGCATCCGCGCGGCCGTGATGCGTTCGATCCGCCGCACTTTTGAAGAGCGCGAGTATATTGAGCTGGAGACCCCGATCTTGCAGACTTTGCATGGTGGGGCGGCGGCTCGGCCTTTTACCACCCACATCAATGCTTATGATGAGGATCTTTATCTGCGTATCGCCACTGAGCTCTATTTGAAGCGGGCCGTGGTGGGCGGCGTGGAGCGCGTATATGAGATCGGCAAGAATTTCCGCAATGAGGGCGCCGATTCTTCACATTCGCCAGAGTTTTCGGCGCTCGAAGCCTATGAGGCTTATGGCACGTATGACTCGATGGCGGAGCTCACGCGCTCTATTGTGCAAAATGCGGCGCGCGATGTGTTTGGCTCCGAGGTGGTGAGGCTTGCCGATGGCACGGAGTATGATCTGAGTGGGCAGTGGGATGAGATTGAGCTTTACCCTTCGCTGAGTGAGGCTGTGGGTGAAGCGGTGACGGTGGATACGCCGCGTGAGCAGCTGGTGGCGCTGGCTGAGAAGTATGGCGTGAAGGTGAAGGATTACGCCGTGAATGGCAAGATTGCTGAAGATATTTGGGAAGAGCTGGTGGGAGCTAAGCTTTATCGGCCTACTTTTGTGCGGGATTTCCCGGAGGATACTTCCCCGCTCACGCGATATCACCGCTCCAAGCCTGGGCTCACAGAGAAGTGGGATCTCTACATTCGCGGCACGGAGACGGCCACGGCGTATTCGGAGTTGGCTGATCCGGTGGTGCAGCGCGAGCGGCTCACGGCGCAGAGCTTAGAGGCTGCGAACGGCGATCCAGAAGCAATGCAGCTAGACGAGGATTTCATTGAGGCAATGGAGCAAGGCTTCCCGCCGAGCGGCGGCATGGGCATGGGTGTTGACCGTTTGCTGATGGCGCTCACTGGCCTAGGGATTCGCGAAACCATTGCCTTCCCGTTTGTGAAGCCCGCGGCATAGCGGTGTTATAGTGCTCAATTATTGTGCATTAGCGTCAAAGCTGTGAAATAAAAAGGCGATTTCGCCAAAGCAAAATCGCCTCAAACGTCACGCATCAAAAGTGAGGTAATCCTCTATACGCAGCGCTTGCGCCACCAGCACCTTCAGTTCAGCGTCGGAGAGCTCCGGCTTGTTACGCATCACAGCATTTACACCTTGAAAAAGGAAATAAAGATACGTCTCCAGATTCTTAATCATCTCGGCTTCAGCGTTCGGGCGCTCCGCACAAGCTGCTTCAAAGAATCCTGGCACCACTCTTTCCACCACGAAGCGCGCTATCCTATTAGAAAACTCATCCATAAAGGCGCTATAAAGATCACCGTTACGCCGATGCGGAGATGGCCCGCCAAAAAGATGCCCAGATTCGTGCACGCTGCGCCATATTCTAATTCCGGAATCCACGGCATCATTGAAATCTCCCGGGGTGTAGGTGCTAGCCCACTTATCGAGTATCTTTTGATACTCAGCTATCTCCATTTCCAGCACGAGATCAGCCAGCTCATCCATATTGTTGAAATAGTGATAGAAAAGCGGGCGCGGGATTTCAAGAGCTGTAGTGATAGTAGCAGGAGCTGTGGCTTTGAGCCCATTTTCCATAATCTGCTTGCGGGCCTCGGCAATAATTTTGCCTCGCGTATTTGCGCCGCGATCGTTCAAGCCCGCGCTACGAATTTTCGCGCCGGCACTGATTTGCTGCTGGTCTTGATTCATTGCCCCCCCAGTTGTTGCCGCTTTTAAATCGGCAATCACTTAAGCTTTTGTGGTCTTTTCCATTTCAAAAATACAAATTATTTTAAGCATAATAATTCGACAATTGATAATTGTATTAGATCAGTGATTGCGCTTGTCTAAAACAGTGAAAAACTGGCTGAATAAATATCATTTAAACACCGGCTGTGAGGTGGCGAATACTGCCTTGTGTGGCACTCGGCGTGGGAATCTGCCGTTTTGGGGCATATCGCGCTACGGTGTAAAACGTGGCAGAAATGGGCGATGGTACTCGAAAGAATCGCGGCGGCCAGGCACCGGCGCGCCGTGGCGTGCTGCGCGCTGTCCCAAATCCAAGCGAGGCTCCGTCACGGCAGCGAAACGGGCAGCAGAGCCAGAATAGGGTGGCGGCATCGCGTGCTAGCCAAACCCGGCGCGCGGGCGCCAATTCTCGAAATCGTTCCGGGGCAGCAACTGCACGCCCAGCCCGCGCTTGCGTGCGAGATGCAGCTGCAAGCAGTGCTAAATCAGGCCAACGCGCCGCTCAAGGCAAAGTTCGGCGCGGCGCGCAAAGCGGGCGCCAGCGTGGCCTCGAAAGCCCCAATCGGCGCGCTGGGCAAAGCGGGCGCCGGCACTCAGTGCGCCAGCGCCCACCCCAAAAGCGGCTCAGCCCAGCTCAAATTGCGGCTATCGAAGAGCAAAGGCGTAAAATTCGAGCTGGCCTACTTTGGGCATTCATTGTTGTGGTGGCGATTGGAGCGGCGATAGCAGGGATTATGTTGGTGCGTTCCTCAATCAATGAGATTGAAGAAAAAACTAGCGGCCCTGATCCGACCGAGCAGTTCCGTGAGGTGCCCTGCACTACGGAAATGATCTCTGCTAATCTCAGCAAAACAGCTACTTTTGCTGGCGAGCCAGTAGATTTCGCCAGCGTGCTTACGAATGGTGATAAAAAGCGGCCCTGCTATTTAGATTCGGGATATCCTGAAATATATCTGCGGGTGACTTCGGGTGAAGAGCTGATTTGGGATTCGCAAGTGTGCCAGGTGGGGGCCGAAGAAAAGCAGTTGCTAATCGGCCCTGGCCGTGAAGGTTATTTCACTGTGCAATGGCCTGGGATAGTGGCAGGGCCGAAATGCGAAGGCACTAACACCGCTACTGCAGGCACCTACCACGCGCAGCTTTATTGGGGTGAAGAGCCGCTCGGAGAAGAAGCAGTGTTTGAACTCACGGCACCTCCGCCGCCCCCTGAAGAAACCGAGGAAGCTTCTAAAGAAAGCTGAACTGGCCCATGAATTAGATTCAGGCAGGCATCGAATAGCCGCAGTGCAAAACGCCAAATAATCGCAACGCCACGGCCCGAATCTGCTGGCGCTATCACGCTATTGGTAGCACGCTCATAGCGGCTTCACGTACATTAGCTATAGGCCGCACCTCTAAACCTTTTGGAGAGTTGATACGATCTGGCGATACTGGCACGAGTGCCACCGTAAAACCCAGCCTAGCTGCCTCGTTCACGCGCTGCTGCAAACCAACCACTGGCCGCAGCTCGCCCGTAAGCGACACTTCGCCAATAGCTACTAATCCGGGAGCGAGCGGCAAATCAGCTGCTGCAGAAGCTAGCGCTAAAGCTATCGCCACATCCGCAGCGGGTTCGCTAGCTTGCGCTCCACCCACAGTAGATACGAAAACATCGCGCTTCTCAAACTCGATTCCGAGCCGCGATTGCAGCACGGCCAACATCATAGCCACTCTTGAACTATCCACCCTAGATGTAGTGCGCCGTGGTGGGCCTGGAGCTGGCACCGAAAGACCCTGCACTTCCACCGGCATTGGCCGCCGCCCTTCAAGTGCCACAGTGACGCAGGTGCCAGGCACCGTGAGATTACGCGCCGAGAGAAAGAGCCCAGAGGGATCAGCCAGCCCAACAATCCCATCCTCTACAAGTTCAAAACAGCCCACTTCATCAGTGGCTCCATAGCGATTCTTTACGGCCCGCACCAATCGCAGCCGCGAATGTTTGTCTCCTTCAAACTGGCACACCACATCCACTAAGTGCTCCAGCACTCGCGGCCCTGCTATCGATCCATCCTTCGTCACGTGCCCCACTAGCAGCACCGGCACATCTTTAGATTTTGCGAGATTCACGAGGGCACTCGCCACGGCCCGCACTTGCGCCACACCCCCGGAGGCCCCCTCTACTTCAGGATCAGCAATAGTCTGCACAGAATCAACAATCAGCATGCTAGGGCGCTCAGCTTCTACATGCCCAAGCACCCTGGCCAAATCGGCTTCGCTAGCGAGCAGTAGGTGCTCATGCAGCGCCCCAATGCGCTCAGCGCGAGCCCGCACTTGCGCAGCGGATTCCTCGCCCGTCACGTAAAGCACCGGAGCATTTCCAGATCGCTGTGCCTGCGCTGCAGCTTTCGCAGCTACATCAAGCAACAGTGTGGATTTGCCCACCCCAGGCTCACCCGCAAGCAGCACCACCACTCCGGGCACGATCCCGCCTCCCAGCACACGATCAAACTCACCCACTCCAGTGGGGATTTTATGCGAGGCACCAGCAGATACGGCAGTGATTGGCTGAGCGGGAGCGATCGGCGCCAACGCCGGCAGCGCAGCCCGGCCAATCTTACTGCCGCGCACTCCAGCCTCCACAATCGTGCCCCACGCTTGGCACTCGCCGCAGCGCCCCACCCATTTCAGTGAGCTCCAGCCGCACTCAGTGCACACGTAAGGATCGTGTTTTGATTTTGTAGCCATGCTCTAAGTTTAAAAAACACCTAAGCCAAATTTTTTAAAAAAGGAAGAAGCAGGGTGGGCATGGGGCGTGTTTAGCTGCGGTTCGCAAACTGCTCGAGCAGCCCCGGCTCGCCCGAGACGATTATTACGTCGCCCACAGCGATCTTCGTCTCTTGTGTGGCGTATTCGAAAGGCTGCCCTGGAGATTTCACGCCCAGCACCCGCACTCCGTAGCGCCCCAATACGTCACTCTCGCCCAATGTAAAACCCACTAGTTCTTTCGGTGGCACCATCTTTACAATCGTGAATTCGTCTTCCATCTCGATATAATCGAGCATCTTGCCTGAGAGCATATGTGCCACGCGCTGGCCCGCGTCGTTTTCTGGATACACCACGTGATGTGCACCAATGCGCCGCAGAATCGTGCCGTGCTCGCGCGAAGTAGCCTTTGCCCAAATCTCGCGCACCCCAAGATCCACAAGATTCGCAGTAATCAGCACTGAAGCTTCCAGCGATGTGCCCACCCCCACCACGGCAATCGAAAAATCCTCAGCGCCAATCTGATCTAAAGCTTCAGGGGAGCTGGCATCGGCCTGCACCACCCGAAAGCGGTGGCTCCAATTTTGGGCTCGCGCAGCATTGGTTTCAACCGCGAGAATGTCTTTGCCAAGATGGTCCAGAGTGACTGCGATAGCGGATCCAAAACGCCCCAGGCCAATCACCAAAACCGCTTCCTTTGTGGCTTCATTTCGTGCCATGGCTGCTCCTTACCTCTTAATGTTTAAGAATAGCTCAAAGCAAAGCTATTAGTGTTGGCGCTAATCTCCTCGCTAGCCGATAATTGGCCGCTCCGAAGGAAGCCGCACCACTCGCTGGCGATGCCGTAGCGCCAGTGCTGCAGCGAAAGTCATCGTGCCCACGCGGCCCAGATACATCAGCACAATAATCACCACCTGCCCCAGTGGCGGTAGCGCTGCCGTAATACCAGTGGAAAGGCCGCAGGTGCTAAAAGCGCTCACCGTCTCGAAAAGAATCTGTGAAAGTGGAAAATCGGTGATCTGCAACAGCATCAGAGTGGCCACCCCCACGAGTGCTGCACCGAGAGAAGTGGCCGAAATTGCGAGGCGAATCACGCTCGAGCTGATCCGCTTTCCGAAAGCTTCGGCGTCACGATCGCCACGCGCCTCAGCAATAATCGCCAAGAGTAGCACGGCGAAAGTGCTCACTTTAATGCCGCCGCCGGTACTAGCAGAGCCACCTCCAACAAACATGAAAGCGTCAAGCAGCCACCAAGTAGATTCGCGCATTGCGCCGATATCCACTGTGGCCAAGCCGCTAGAGCGGGCTGTAGCCGAGTGTGTGAGCGCCACGAGTAGTTTCTCATCGAGGCCCAAAGCTCCTAGTGTGCGGGCATTGTTCCATTCGAGCACAAGAATTGCTAGCGTGCCTACAGCAAAAAGGCACGCGTAGGTGATGAGAGTGAGTTTAGTGTGCAAGCTCCATTTCCCAGGCCGGTGCCACTGTTGTGCCACCCCTAGCACCACCGGAAATCCCACTGCCCCAATTATTGTGCCCAGGATAATAGGGATGCACAGCCCCCAATCGCCCACGTACCCTTCTATTCCTTCTTCTAGCGCCACAAAACCACTGTTGTTGAAAGTGGATATGCCCATGAAAAGCGATTGTGCGAGAGCTTCAAGCATGCCTTTATCGCGCTGAAGGAAGGTGGGTAGATACGCGATAGTGAGCACCGATTCCACGCTCACTGAGGTGATAACTACGGCGCGTAATAGGCTGCCGACTTCGCCTAATCGGCTCTTCGTCTCGGCCGCCGTGAGTAGGCGCTGGGTGAGGCCGATGTGGCGCGAGACAGCCATGCCCAGTAGTGAGGCGATAGTCATTACGCCAAGGCCACCAATTTGCATGGCTAGGGCGATCACGATTTTGCCGTAGGTGGTCCAATATGTGGCGGTGGTGACGACGTTAAGGCCGGTGACGCAGACGGCGCTGGTGGCGGTGAAGAAAGCTTCGATGAGTGACGCTGAGCCAGGCCCAGCTTTGGCGTAGGGCACTAGCAGTGCCGCTGTCACAGCCAGTATAATCGCGGCAAACACCATGAGAGCGAATAGTGCTGGGGCTTGGCGTGCTAGGACGTCAATGCGCTCGCGGAGCGTATGCCGTTCGCGGTTTGTGGCGATTTGCCCATTGGTTTGCTTTGTTTTATGTGCTGGCACGTGGGTTATTTTACGGCTATTGTGCGGTTGGGGAAAGAAGTGAAAGGCCGTGGGGGTAGGTATGTGCGCCAGAGGCCAAGTTGTGCTAATTGTTACGAAACGTTTAAAAAGTTGCAGCGTGTTATTTATGTGAATATGTGGGTTGTTCGCTACACTTATCTCAGTGCATCGCTCAACTAATATGCTTTCATAAAGCGCCCTAAGGCAATGAGATGAGAGCAGAGCGGTTGCGGATTTGTTCGAGAGAGATTGTAAAGGCGGCGCTGATGGCTCAGTTCAACCCGGGTGCTCCGCAGTTCTACACTGTGGCCGAGGTGGCGGATATTATGCGTGTTTCTCGCATGACCATCTATCGTATGGTTCATTCTGGTGAGCTTCCAGCAGTACGAGTGGGTAAGAATTCTTACCGAGTGCCAAGCTCTGCTCTCGATCAGCTTTTCGCGATGGGAATCGAAGATCAAGAAGACGATCGCCGGATCGCTTAGGGCTTTAGTGCCGCCTGCTGAGGAGTGTTTGTGGCTTTTGCCATAGCATTGCCCACCTAGCTTTTCTGCTTTTGGCATTAATATCCTTTGAGCTATGATTAGGCTCGTTACGCGCAGCTAGCAAGAGCTTGCTGCGGGCACGCATAAATACAATTAGCAAACCGGAGGTACCTGTGGGATCCGTGATTAAGAAGCGCCGCAAGCGCATGAGCAAGAAGAAGCATCGTAAACTCCTGCGTAAGACTCGCCACCAGCGGCGTAACAAGAAGTAAGAGAGGTTGAAGGTGAGCCCTGAAGAGCTAGATGCTTGGCGTGTGTTTTCTCGCGGATCCACGCTTGTGCAAGACCAGCTCAATCAAGATATGGAGCGGGAGGCGGGGCTCTCCGTCAACGAATTCGAAGTGCTGAGCATTCTCGCAGCTGCTCCCAATCGGCGCGAACGCATGTCTAAACTGGCCGACGAATTAGTGCATTCGCGCTCGCGGCTCACTCACACTGTGCGGCGCCTCGAGCGCGATCGCTTCGTGAAGCGAGTGAAGTGCGATGATGACGGCCGAGGGATCTACTGCTTGCTTACGAAAAGTGGGCGCGAAAAGTACGAATCTTCCGTGGCTATCCACGAGCAAGCAGTGCGCGAGCGGCTCTTTGCTAAGCTCAGCAAAGCAGAAATCGGGCAGCTGAGTAAAATATTTCGCAAAGTGCTTCGCGAAGCCGAAGCGCGCCGCAAAGCCCTCAATGTATCATATGGCTCTGATTGCCGCGGCGAATCTGAGGATTGTTGCCTCGAGGGCATTGAAGAAAGCTCTTGCTGATACATATAGGCAGCAATAGTTTCTATGAGCAGCGGCAACCTATAGAAGCGGTTAGGCAAGCGCATGGCAGCTGAGATCACAACTATTCATTTAGTACGCCACGGCGAAGTGGACAACCCCTCGGGAGTGCTTTACGGGCGTGCCCCGGGATTCCACCTCACGGAGCTCGGCCATGAAATGGCGCGGGGATTGGCATCAGCCTTCTATCCACGCCATGATGTGCGGGCCGTGATCACCTCGCCTCTGGAGCGGGCCATCGAGACCGGCACTCCCACTGCTCAGGCCTTTGGGCTGGAGATTCAGACCACCCCTGATCTGCTCGAGTTTGATAATTACTTCGAGGGCCTACCTATTAACGACAATAAGCTTATGCTGGCCCATCCGCGCTTTTGGCCCTGGTATCGCAATCCTTTTAAACCCTCCTGGGGTGAGCCATACGTAGATATTGTGGCGCGTATGAGCGCTGCTGTTCGCTATGGTTTGCGACTGGCCCGCGGCGGGGAGGCAATCCTCGTCTCGCATCAAGCACCGATTTGGACGCTGCGCCGCTTCATCGAAGGAAAATCATTGGCGAGCGACCCACGCAAACGCGAATGCTCGCTGTGCTCCGTCACGTCGCTCACTTTTTCTGATCGCCAGCTAATCTCGCTCGATTATTGGGAGCCGGTGAAGCACTTACTCTCTCGCGCCCACGATATGGTGCCAGGCACTTCGGCAGCGGCAGAGAAGAAATCTAAATAGTGCCATACCTGGGCTTTACTGCTCAAGCTAAATCTTGCTCAGGATCTTCATGATCCGAGCGGCCTTCTTCCTTTTTCTCTTCCTGAGCTTGCGCTTTTTCTTCAGCTTTACGCTGCTCATAAGCCTTACGGCGGGCTTGCGCATCCAGCCGAGCCAGAAAATCAGGATCGTCATCGGGCGCAACTGGCGCTTGTGGGCCACTCTTCTTCCCTCGAAAAGCATTTGCAATATCGCTCGCGCTCATCGGCGCAATCTTGGTATCGGAGCTGAGCACATCCTGATATTTGAAGTAAAGCCAAATCGCAGGGCCGAAAACAGGCACTAAAAGAATTAGCGCCAGCCACGAAGGCTTCGAGATTTTCGCTGGCGTATCGCTCGCGGGAGTGATCGCACAATCTATAAAGGTATAGACAGTGAGTGTCACTAGCAATAAAGCGATGATAATTCGAGCCACGCCACTATGCTAACTACTCGGCGCTAGTTTTGCTCGCTAGCGCACCAGTGGCTTCGCTGGGCGCTGAATTCGATTCTGGATCCTTAGCTGGCTCAGCCGCGATAGCCGCATCTGTATCAGTGTCGGAGGCTACAGTTGGCTCTGGCGTGACGGCGGAGGCTGTTTGCTTCGAGCGAGCCACGCCAAGAGCGATCTCCACCAGCACAAACAAAATCCAGGCCGCGCCGGCAATCCCCCAGCCAATCGTCACCCAATATTTACACGGAAAATACACGCTGCACACCAGCCCCGCCGTCACCGCCACGGCATAAACCAGCTCAAAAAGCCCAGTATTGCGCAGCACTGGAAGCAGCTCGTGGCCTTGCGCGCCGCGAATCACTGGGCGGCTCAAATACACCACCCACACCAGCATGGCGAGCATGCCAAAGAGCACAGTGAATCCCCACAAATACATCGAAGAAGCGAGCACTACCGCCACGGCAAGCATGCCATAGTAACTCCAGCGCGCCCTATTTTCACCGAGGCGAACAGCTAAGGTGCGTTTTCCGGCTTGCTCATCGGTTGGAATATCGCGGATATTGTTTACCATAAGTAAGGCACAAGCAACGAGGCCAATACCGGTAGCGAGGATCCAAGCTGCGAGCGGAGCTTTAAGGGTCTGCGTATACACCGTGCCCACAGTTGCCATATAGCCAAAGAAGAGGAGCACAAAAAGCTCGCCAAGCCCCGCGTAGCCATAAGGATGCTTGCCGCCAGTGTAAAACCAGGCAGCGAGAAGTGCGCCAGCTCCAGCGGCGAGCAGCCACCATTGGCCACATAGTGCCACCAGTGCGATTCCGCAAGCACAAGCGAGCGCGAAACTACTAAACGCAGCACGCTTCACGGTGGCTGGAGTAGCTTTCCCACCGCCGGTGAGCCGAGGTGGGCCCAGGCGATATTCATCGGTGCCGCGCACTCCGTCGGAATAGTCGTTGGCAAAATTCACGCCGATTTGGAAAAAGAGCGCCACGCCTGCCGCCAAAAGCGTGAGCAGCCAAGAAAACTCTCCCATGGCTGCACTGATGCCGGCGCCGATAACTACGGGTGATATTGACGCCGGCAGCGTGCGAACCCGGGCTCCCTCAATCCAATCTTTAAAAGTAGCCATTAATCTGCCTCACTGCGTTGCGATAGATTCTATTTCTTCTTTACTTACTGTATCGCTAGAGAATGCGTTTCTATCGCATCAAAAACGAATTGTCGGTGAGGGTTTGCTCACGCCTTCATGTGGCGCCACTGCGCGCGATGCATATATTCATCACTAGATAGATAATCCCAAAGAGCTATGGTTTTCAGGAAGCTTTCAGCTAATATCCATTCAGTAGCTAGAAGCAGCACCTACACTTCCTCTTAAACGAATTCTTGATGCAGTTTTATTACTTACTGATATTAAAAAGGGAAGGTCAGAGCACAGATGAATGAAGATCCGGAATTGAACAGCAAAGAGAGCATTCCTAGTGAGCCGCACCATGAGCAAGCACAGCAACTAAATCCTACTGAACCTAGCGAGCGGCAGCATACGTCACTGTGGGAGTCAACGGCCGGGCCGCGCATCATCATGCCGCGCGAAGCAGTAGCTACAACTAAGCCAAATCAGAGGAGTGAATCTACCCAGCTTAACGCTAATGCCACCGCAGGCGAACACTTGCTCACCAATGAGCCCCAGCCACAATCAGCCCAAAAAGATACGGAAGACGCGCCAACATATGGCGCTCCAAAGCCGCAACCACAGAAATCTTATGGATGGGCTCCTCCCCAAACATTGCATGGAATAACGCCTACGAGCAGCTCCGCAACCCCACCCAGCTTCGGCGTCACTCCCGAGAATACAGCAGCCAGCAATGGAAGCCAACCAGCCTACGCTAAATCTGGCCAGTCCGGAGCCGCGCTTCCATACCCTGGTGCGCCCACTTCTGCCGCTGCTCCAATTCCGGCACGAGCCAAAGCCAAAAGTGGGCCAGGCTGGATGGCCGCAATAGCAATGAGCGTGGCAGCAGCGCTAATCGGCGGCGGCATTGGTGTAGGAGGTAACGAAGCATTGCGGCCCTCCACATCGATGAGCACATCTTCCCCTGCAGCGCCTCAAAGTACGGCCACAAAAGTTGTGCAAGCCACTGGAGAAGCACCAAATTGGCAGCAAGTGCAACAAGCTGTGGGCGACGCTGTGGTGGCAATCGATACCCAGCTTGAAGGAGGCACTGCAGCAGGATCAGGGGTGATTATTGACGCCGAAGGGCACGTGCTCACGAATGATCACGTGATCTCTGGAGGCACAAACATCTACGTTACTTTGGCTGATGGCCGCCTCTACAAAGCTGAGCTTGCTGGCACTGATGAAGCCACTGACTTGGCGGTGATCACGATCCTCAACCCGCCCAGTGATCTCACAGTGGCCCAACTTGGAGATTCTTCAAACCTGCATGTGGGGCAGAATGTGGCCGCGATCGGCAACCCGCTAGGGCTCAGCTCCACCATGACCACCGGCATTATTTCGGCCCTCAATCGCCCTGTGACTACGCAGAAAGAAAGCCAAGACAAAGGCTCCGGCGGAGCAAATAGCCTTGAAGAGCTATTCGGGCATGGCGGCGCAGGCCAACAAAACTCAAGCCCACAGGTGGTTACTAACGCCATTCAGCTCGATGCGGCCGTGAATCCAGGCAATTCTGGTGGGCCAGTATTTGATTCTTCCGGGCGGGTAATCGGCATCGCTTCATCCATAGCCACAATTTCAGGCACAAGCGCAGAAGGATCAGGATCTATTGGTCTCGGCTTTGCTATTCCGATCAATTTGGCGAAAAACGTGAGTGCGCAGTTGATCAAAAACGGCGTGGCTGAGCACGCCTTCCTCGGCGTCACCGTCACCGATGGCATAGCAGAATATGAAGGGGCAGCGCGTGTGGGGGCCGAAGTGAATAGCGTGAGTGAAAACACTCCAGCGGCAAAGGCCAAGATTCGCAAAGGCGACGTGATTCTAAAAATTGATGGTAATGACGTCTCTAGTGCCACAGCGCTCACTGGATTTGTGCGGCAATATGCTTCGGGTGACGTAGTTACGCTCACGCTCGAGCGCGACGGCGAACTTCTCGATGTAGAGGTAGAGTTGGCCACCCGCCAAGATTAGCTATAAAAGCGAACATGAGGTTTGCTAAGTGGCGGGTGGAGTGGATAGCGGGTTTGTTCGCTCCATCCGCCCTGAGCAAAATCAGCATTTGCGCAATCTAGTTTGTGCAGTATTTGCATGCAGTATGAAGCGTGGTTAAATGCAAGGTATGAAATCATTTAAGCTCAATCACGCCAGCCGCCGCGCTACCCTAGCGAAAGAGGCCGCCGATGTTGCCTCAATGTTTGATGAGGTAGCACCTGCCTACGATCTCACTAATACCGTGCTCACCGGTGGCCTCGTGCACGTGTGGCGTACCTCCGTCACCGAAGCTCTCGGCGCTGCCCCCGGCATGAGCATCCTCGATGTGGCCGCAGGCACCGGCACCAGTTCCGCAGCCTACGCTAAAGCTGGCGCCTCCGTCACCGCCTTCGACTTCTCAGAAGGGATGATCGCCACTGGCCGTAAGCGCCACCCTGAGCTCACTTTCGTGCAAGGCGATGCGATGAATCTGCCTTTCGCCGACGCCAGTTTTGATGCCACCACAATCTCGTATGGCCTGCGCAATATCAACGATCCGATGCAGGCACTGCGCGAAATGCTGCGCGTCACCAAGCCGGGCGGCCAGCTCGTGGTATGCGAGTTTTCTACCCCCACGAATGGTGCCTTTCGGAGCCTCTACAATTTCTTCCTCGGCACGGCTTTGCCGGCGCTTGCCCGCGCGGTGAGCTCCGATCCAGCGGCCTATTCGTATCTCACCGAATCGATCCTCGAATGGCCCAATCAGCAGCGCCTGGCTGAAATGCTTATGGATGCTGGCTGGAAGCAGGTGGAATACAAGAACCTCACTGGCGGGATCGTGGCGCTGCATCGGGCCCAGAAAGCTTAGCTACTAGCAGCTACTTCCCGTATGCTTCGAAAATCGGGTGATGTGCAAAATAATCACACATATCCGGATATACGTAGAGAACGGGAAGTGGAGCAAAGTACACTAGCACCGTGAAGTTCCAAGAAGAAGCAGATGTGCTAATCGTGGGCGGTGGCCCAGCTGGCGCTAGCGCGGCGCACTACCTGGCGCAGCAGGGGATCGATGTGCTGCTGCTGGAGCGGGCCGAATATCCGCGCGATAAAGTGTGCGGCGATGGCCTCACTCCGCGGGCCGTGAGCGAATTGATTCGCATGGCGGTGCCAATCCCGGAAAATGAAGGCTGGGTGCGCAATTATGGGCTGCGCGCAATTGGTGGCGGGCACACTATTGAGGTGCCTTGGCCTGAGCTTGAATCGCAGCCGAGTTTTGGCACGGCGAAGCCTCGCAAGGAATTTGATCACTTGCTGATTCAGCATGCGCAGGCTTCAGGGGCGCGGATTCGCCAAGGCGTGACGGCGCTGGCGCCAATTGTGCATGAGCGCAGCGGGCGGATTATTGGCGTGACGGCGAAGCCCACGGCTGGCTTAGGTGGGGCTGGGGCCGAAGCATGCGCCGGCGCAGAGTTCGCTATCAAGGCTCGCTTTGTGATTGATGCTGGTGGCGTGAACGCAAGAATCGCCAAAGCCGCTGGGCGCCCTAAAAACGAGAAGAAGCCGATGGGTGTGGCGGTGCGCACTTATTTTGAATCGCCGCTTGCCAGCACCACGATGATGGAATCGCACCTGGAGCTGTGGAGTGGAAAGGCTGGCGAATCGGAGCTGTTGCCAGGCTATGGCTGGGCGTTCGCAGTAGGGGGTGGATTGGTGAATGTGGGGCTTGGTTCGCTCAGCTCTACGGCGAAGCCCACTGGAATAAACTATCGTAAAGTGTTTGAAACCTGGCTGGCTAATACCCCGCCGGAGTGGGAGCTCATTGCTGAGAATCAGCGCGGCCAGATTCGCTCTGCCGCGCTGCCGATGGCTTTCAACCGCAAGCCGCACTACGCTCACGGTTTGGTGCTGGTGGGGGATGCTGGCGGGATGGTAAGCCCTTTTAATGGTGAGGGGATCGCTTATGCGCTCGCGAGTGGGCGGATTGCGGCAGATTATATTGGCCAGGCGCTGGCTCGCCCGCAGCTGGGGCAGCAAGATCGGGTGATGCGCGGCTATGTGCGCGAGCTTGAAGATGAGCTGGGGGGCTATTACACGTTGGGGCGGATTTTTGCGGCGCTGATTGAGAAGCCAGAGATCATGCATATTTGTGTGAAGTATGGTTTGCCCCATCCGGTGCTGATGCGTTTAGTGATGAAGCTGCTTTCAGATGCCTACGATAAGCGTGGCGGCGATTGGATGGATCGGCTGATTACGGCGCTTTCAAAGGCAGTGCCGAAGGCTTAGTGTTTTGGCTGCAAGGCTGAGCTGAAGGTCTGGTGCAAGCGAGTTTCACCATCGCGGCGCAAAGCAGTGCCGAAGGTTAAGCGCCTCGGGTTTTCCGCTATTTAAGCGCCAATTGTGTTGCGTAAATGGATGCAAACCAAAGTGACTCACGTGCGAGCAAAAAGGTAAGGTGAAGGATAGCGCTGCCCAGGCAGTGCGGCGGTGCCCTGCCTGGGCGCCGAGTAGATCGTAGGAGATCTGCCCCGAGACAGGCAAAAGTGCCCGCCGCGTGCAAGCTAGCAGCGATTTATAGGAGGATAGGAACGAGCATGAACAATCCGTATGTGCCGCTTGTGGTGATGATTATTGCAGCGGCAGTGATTGCTTTTGGTGGGCTGGGCGCAAGCGCAATCCTCGGGCCGCATAAGCACAACCGGGTGAAAGAAGCCAACTATGAGTGCGGCGTGGAAGCCACTCCGAGCGCTGGCAAGAGCGGAAAATTCCCGGTGAAGTATTTCTTGACGGCGATGACTTTCATTATTTTCGATATCGAGGTGGTATTCCTCTATCCGTGGGCGGTGGCGCATGAATCTCTAGGGCTGTTCGGGATCGTGACCATCGCTCTCTTCGTCTTTCTCATCACTGTGCCTTTCATATACGAGTGGCGCCGTGGCGGTTTGGAATGGGAGTGAAGCATGGGGCTTGAAGAAAAGATTCCACAAGGCGTGGGCCTCACCACTATGGAGGCCGTGCTGGGCTGGGCGAAAGCGCGCTCGCCGTGGCCGGTCACAATGGGCTTGGCCTGCTGCGCAATTGAAATGATGGCTTTTGGTGCGCTGCGTTACGATGCGAGCCGTATTGGCATGGAGGTGTTTCGTTCCTCGCCGCGCCATAGCGATTTGATGATCGTATCGGGGCGGGTAAGCCAAAAGATGGCCCCGGTGGTGCGCAATATTTACGACGAAATGATGGAACCCAAGTGGGTGATCTCGATGGGTGCCTGTGCCTGCACCGGCGGTATTTTCAACAACTATGCGCTAGTGCAAGGGATTGACCACGTGGTGCCGGTGGATATTTATCTGCCTGGCTGCCCACCGCGCCCAGAGATGCTGATCAACGCTGTGTTTGAGTTGCGCCGGCAGTTAATGGAAAAGCAACCGATCGGCAAGCATCGCATCGAGATGGCGAAGGCTGCTGAGGAAGCGGCGCTGCAAGCTGCTCCGCTTGAACTACGAAAGGGGCTGCTAGCGTGAGCGAAGAAGAAAATGGCGTAGTGCCAGTGGGTGGCGATTTAGCTGAGGCTGGCAGTGGCGAATTTGCGAGCGTGGGTGCCGAGCGAGTGACCACCCGCACTGGTATGTGGGGTGTGCGTGACGGCGGGGATACCACTGGTTTCTCGGGCGGATCCACGGTGGCGATGATTGCTCCTCCGGCGTCACGCCCCTATGGTGGCTGGTTTGACGAAGTGGTGGATATCATCATTGAGCTGCTTGAAGCTGATGGTATTGATCCCCAGGCGGTGATTGAGAAAGTGAGCACTGAGCATGATCAGTTGGTGATTTTCATTAAGCGCGATTATTTGCCTAGGGTGGCTAAGTATCTGCGCGACGATCAAGATCTGCGTTTCGAAATGTGCCTAGGCGTCTCTGCCGTGCATTATCCCGAAGATAAAGGCCGCGAATTGCATGGCTATTTCCCGTTCTTCTCGATCACGCACAATCGCCTGATTGCTTTGGAAGCGACGGCGCCAGAGCAGGATCCGCACATGCCGAGCTTGGTTTCGGTGTATCCGGGCGACGATTGGCCAGAGCGCGAAGCCTTCGATTTGATGGGCATTATTTTTGATGGCCACCCTGGCTTGGCGCGCAGCGTGATGCCTGAAGATTGGGTGGGCCATCCGCAGCGCAAGGATTATCCGCTGGGTGGCATCCCAGTGGAATATAAGGGCGCCGTGATCCCGCCAGCTGACACCCGGAGGGAGTACAACTGATGAGCGAAAAACTACCTCACGCCACTAAGGCAATCACGCCGGAGGCGGAAACCTATTCTGAGTATGAGGCGCTGGGCGGCGACTGGGATCAGATTGCTAGCAAAGTAGAAGAGCTGGGCGAAGAGCGCATTGTGGTGAATTTGGGCCCAGTGCATCCAGCTACTCACGGCGTGCTCCGCGTGCAGATCGAGCTTGACGGCGAAACCGTGAAAGAAGCACGCGCCGCCACGGGCTTCTTGCACACTGGCATCGAGAAAAACATGGAGTATCGCACCTGGCAGCAGGGCGTGGCTTTCGCCACCCGCATGGATTATGTGGCGCCGATTTTCCAGGAAGTGGCGTACTGCTTGGCTGTGGAGAAACTGTTGGGCATCACTGATCAGATCCCAGAGCGCGCCAATATGATTCGCGTGCTACTGATGGAGCTGGGCCGCATCAATTCGCACATGGTGGCGATTGGTTCGGGCGGCAACGAGCTCGGCGCCACCACCATGATGACGCTCGGCTTCCGCGCCCGCGAAGATATCTTGCGTATTTTCGAAGACATCACTGGCCTGCGCATGAATCACGAATTCATTCGCGTGGGCGGTGTGCTGGAGGATCTGCCCGAGGGCGGTGTGGAATATATCCGTGAGCTGCTGCCCAAGATCCGCCTCACCATTTCAGAAATGCAAGATCTCACCATGCAAAACCCGGTGTTTAAGCTTCGGCATGTGGATGTGGCTGTCTCGCCGCTCTCGAGCCAGATGGCGCTTTCGATGACCGGCCCGCACGTGCGCGCGGCGGGCTTGCCTTGGGATTTGCGTAAGACGCAGCCATATTGCGGCTACGAGAAATATGATTTCGATATTCCGGTGGCTGATAAAGCCGATGCGTACAACCGCGTGAAGGTGCGCTATGAAGAGTGCTACCAGAGCCTGCGCATCTGCTACCAGGTGCTCGACGAGCTGGAGCGCACTGCTGGTCAGCCAGTGATGATCGAAGACGGCAAACTCGGTTGGCCCGCAAAGCTCAGCATTTCCACCGATGGCCAAGGCCAGAGCCCGGAGCATGTGCAAGAAATGATGAGCGAATCGATGGAATCACTGATTCATCATTTCAAGCTGGTCACGGAAGGCTTTAGGGTGCCAGCTGGGCAAGTGTTCCAACTTATTGAGCATCCAAAAGGCTTGATGGGCGTGCATTTGGTGAGTGACGGCGGCGCTCGGCCGTATCGCGCTCACTTCCGCGAGCCCAGCTACAGCAACCTGCAGAGCCTCGCCGTCATGGCAGAAGGTGGGCTCTTGGCTGATCTCATTATTTCCCTGGCAATGATCGACCCCGTGATGGGAGGCGTGGATCGCTAATGGCAGATATGGCACAGAAGGCAGATATGCCAGAAAACTACACTCCAGAAGCAGAAGAGCGGCTTCGTAAAGAAGCAGCTGAGGTGGTGGCTCGCTATCCGCAGCCGCGCTCGGCGATTATGCCGCTGTTGCACCTCATTCAGAGCGAAGATGGCTTTGTCTCGCCGCGCGGCATTGTGCTCGTGGCTGACGTGCTCGGCTTGAGCCGGGCGCAGGTATCGGCCATTGCCACTTTCTATTCGCAGTATCGGCGCAAGCCTAACGGCGAATACAACGTGGGCGTGTGCACCAATTCGCTGTGCGCCGTGATGGGTGGCGACATGATTTGGGACGCCGTGAGCAAGCGCTGCGGCGTGGGTGACGGTGAAACCACGGCCGATGGCAAGATCACGCTCGAGCGGCTCGAATGCAATGCTGGCTGTGATTACGCACCGGTGATGATGGTGAACTGGGAGTTCTTCGACAATCAGAGCCCAGAATCAGCGATGCAGCTCATTGATGATATTGAAGCGGGCAAGGATATTCACCCCACGCGCGGGCCAGAAAAAGTGCACACCTTCAAAGAGATTGAGCATGTGCTCGCTGGCTTTGAAGATGGGCATGTGGATGAAGGCCCGGCGGCTGGTGAGGCCAGCCTCGCGGGCCTGAAGATCGCCCGCGAAAAGGGATGGACTTCCCCCAAGTCAATCAATGAAGGAGGTGCCCAGTGAGTAGCGAAGTAAATGGCGCTCCCGAGCAGCCAGCCGCGCACTTTTCGGCGCCCAGCACGCTCACCCCAGTGCTTTCTGATTTGTGGGATAAGCCGCAGAGCTGGAAGTTAGCCACATACAAAGCCAACGGCGGCTACCAAGCCATAGCCAAAGCCTGGAAGATGCTCGAAGGCGATCCGGCCGCCGTCACGAATTACATTAAGGCTTCCGCCCTGCGCGGGCGTGGTGGTGCTGGCTTCCCCACGGGTTTGAAGTGGAGCTTCTTGCCTCCGGCCGATGGCGGCCCGCGCTATCTCGTGGTGAATGCCGACGAATCCGAGCCCGGCACCTGCAAAGACATCCCACATCTTATGGCAAATCCGCACCTACTCATAGAGGGCATTATTATCTGCCTGATGGCTGTGGGCGGGCATCACGGTTTCATTTACCTGCGTGGCGAAGTGGTGCACGTGTACCGCCGCCTGTTGGCGGCCGTGCGCGAGGCTCGCGAGGCTGGCTATCTCGGCAAAGGCCTAGGCCCGAATGGCGATTACGATCTGGAGATCACGGTGCACGCCGGCGCTGGCGCATATATTTGCGGCGAGGAGACGGCGCTGCTCGATTCGCTCGAGGGCTTGCGTGGCCAGCCGCGCCTGAAGCCGCCATTCCCAGCAGCTGAGGGCCTGTATGCTCGGCCCACGGTGATCAACAACGTGGAATCTATTTCTTCAATTCCAGGCATTATTAACCACGGCGTGGAATGGTTCACGGCGATGGGCGCCGACACAAAGAATTCCCGTGGGCATGGCATTTTCTCGCTCTCTGGGCACGTGAAGCGCCCAGGGCAGTACGAGGCGCCTTTCGGCGTCACCATGCGCCAACTGCTGGAGCTTGCTGGCGGTATCCGGGAAGGCCACGAGCTGAAGTTCTTTGCAGTGGGTGGTTCTTCGGCGCCGTTGCTCACGGCTGATCATCTGGATGTGCCGCTCGGCTATGAGGAAGTGGTGGAAGCAGGTTCGATGCTCGCCACCCGCGCGATCCAGATTTTTGATGAGACGGTGAGCGTGGTGCGCGTGGTCTCCCGTTGGGCTGATTTCTATCAGCATGAATCGTGCGGCAAATGCACGCCATGCCGCGAAGGCACTTTCTGGATGAAGCAGATTATGCACCGCTTCGAGGCCGGTAAAGGCACTGAGGCCGATATCGATTTGCTTTACGAAATCGCCAACAATATTCAGGGCCGTTCCTTCTGCGCTCTCGGCGATGCGGCAGCCACTCCGATTAAATCGGCTATTGATCTTTTCCGCAGCGAGTTTGAGGCTGGCTGCCACACCCCAGCGAACGAGCTTTTCCCGATTGAAAAATCGGTGCTCTTTCCCGTGCCTGATAGCGAGGTGAATGCGTAATGACTGCAGTTGATACTGCCACTGATCTCATCACGGTGAAGGTCGATGGCCAAGAAGTGGCGGTGCCAAAAGGCACGCTGATTATTCGCGCTGCGGAGCAAGCCGGCATCTATATCCCGCGCTTCTGCGATCACCCGCTGCTCAAGCCAGCGGCCGCCTGCCGCCAGTGCTTGGTGGAAGTGGCGATGCCGAATCGTGACGGCGTGGTGAGCAAGATGCCAAAGCCGCAAGCAGCCTGTGCCATGACGGTCTCTCCTGGTATGGAGGTGTATACGCAGCGCAGCTCGGAGGTGGCGAAGAAAGCCCAGCAGGGCGTGATGGAGTTTATGCTCATCAACCACCCGATGGATTGCCCGGTGTGCGACAAGGGCGGCGAATGCCCGCTGCAAAATCAGCAGCTTGAAGAGGGCCGCACCCACAGCCGTTTCGTGGATGTGAAGCGCACCTATCCCAAGCCGGTATCTGTGAGCGAGCAGGTGCTGCTCGATCGGGATCGCTGCATCTTATGCCAGCGCTGCGTGCGCTTCCAAGATCAGATCGCCGGCGATCCTTTTATTCAATTGCAAGGGCGCGGCGGCGGCACGCCAGGCTATGGTATACACGGCTTGCATGGCTCGCAGATTGGCAACTTCGACGCGGGTGTGCTCGATTTTGCTGGCAGTGACGGCGAAGCCAAGGAGTGCGTGGCCAACGATTATGCTGGCCCGCGCGGCGAGGCCGGGATGAGCGCTGGCTTCGCGGCTGGCCCTGTAGGCAATGCCGAAGCAGACGTAAACGGCAAACCTTTCAATTCCTACTTCTCTGGCAATGTGATCCAAATTTGCCCAGTGGGTGCTTTGACCAGCGCCAGCTATCGCTTCCGTGCTCGGCCTTTCGATCTGGTGAGCGTGCCGAGCGTGGCTGAGCATGACGCTTCGGGCAGCGCGATCCGCGTGGATTACCGCCGCGGCGAAGTAGTGCGCCGCATGGCGTGGGAAGATCCGGAAGTGAACGAAGAGTGGATCACTGATAAGGATCGTTTCGCTTTCCGTTGGCAACAGGGCCAGGATCGCTTGCGCTATCCGCGCATGGCTGGTGCCCCCGCTGATGCTCCGATCTCGTGGTTTGAGGCGATTGACGCCGCAGCCGCGGGGCTCAAGGGCAAGAAGGTGGGCGTGCTGATCGGTGGGCGTTTGCCACTCGAAGATGCTTATGCCTACAGCAAGTTTGCACGCGTGGTGCTGGGCACGAATGATATTGATTTCCGCACTCGCGCTGGCAATGGCGAAGAAGATGCTTTCTTGGGTGCGATCGCTGGCAGTGGCTTCGGCGTCACCTATAGCGATGTGGAGCACGCGAAGCACGTGCTCACTGTAGGGCTTGAAGCTGAAGAAGAATGCGGTGCGCTCTTCTTGCGCTTGCGCAAGGGAGCTTTGAATAAGAGCACAAGCGTGAGCGTGATTTCCGCTTATCGCACGGCTGGCACGGCCAAGATGTTTGCTCGCTTCGTGCCTGCAAAGCCAGCGGAGCAAGCCATGATTTTGGACGGCATCCAAGAGGGCGTGGGCGGCGAGCTCGGCAATATTTTTGCAGATCTAAATGGTGACGGCGGCGTGATCCTGGTGGGGGAGCGTGCAGCTCGTACCCCTGGCACTCTCAGCGCAGCGTTGCGGCTCGCGCAGCGCACTGGCGCGAAGCTCGCATGGGTGCCGCGCCGCGCTGGCGACCGCGGGGCAGTGGATGCCGGAGCAATGCCGAACCTGCTGCCAGGCGGGCGCCCAGTGGCTGATTCCGCAGCTCGCGTGGATGCGGCGGCAGTGTGGGGCGTGGCTGCGCTCCCTGCCGAACCCGGCAAACGCACCGGGGAGATCTTGGCAGCTGCCGCTAGCGGCGAGCTCGATGCGCTGCTGCTCGCGGGCGTGAGCCTCGATGATTTACCTGCCGGCGCGCAAGCGGCGCTAGAAAAGGCGTTCGTGGTGCAGCTCGAAGTGCGAGATACTGCCACTGCTGCTTATGCCGACGTGCTGCTGCCAGTGGCGCCGCCGAGCGAAAAAGGTGGCACTTTCGTGAACTGGGAAGGGCGGATGCGGCCCTTCGGGCAGGTGCTCACCAGCACCTTCCGCCCAGACCGCGCAGTGCTAAACGATATCGCTGCTGCGATGGGCACCGATCTTGGCCTAGCCTCGCTCACCGATGTAGTGAACGAATACGCACAGCTGCGTGAATGGGACGGCGAGCGCGTGGCTGCTCCTAGCGAGCCAGCCTCCAGTGCTGTGGCGTCGAGCGGCGTAGTGCTAGCCACCTGGAAGCAAATGCTTGATGCTGGTGAGTTGCAAAGCGGCGAGCCACACTTGGCGAGCACAGCGCGCAAACCAGTGGCTGTGCTCAGTGTGGCCACGGCTGTAAATGCTGGCTTCAAGGGTGGCGGCTCAATGCTTACTGTGAGTGGCGCTGCTGGCTCAATGGAGCTACCTGCCGTGATTGACGATTCCATTCCAGATGGCATGGTGTGGGTGCCAGAAAATGCCGTGGGTGCCAGCCTCTCCCAGATCGGGGTGAGCGCAGGCTCCAGCGTCACGATTAAAGCTTCGGAGGTGACCAAGTGAATCCGTGGATGTTTACCCTCCCGATGGCTGGCCAAATGGCTGACTTCTCGGATGATACCTGGTGGATTTGGGTGATTAAGGCCGTCTTTATCTTGGTCTACCTGATCTTCTCGGTGATTTTTGCTCTCTGGTTTGAGCGGCGCTTGCTGGCCCGCATGCAGAACCGGCTTGGGCCAAATACGGTAGGTCCGCTGGGTTTGCTGCAGAGTTTCCCAGATGCTTTGAAACTGCTCTTTAAGGAAGATTTCATCCTAAAAGGCGCCGATAAAGTGGTGTATTTCATTGCTCCAGCGATATCAGCACTTTGTGCCTTCACTATCATGGCTGTGATTCCGATGGGCCCAAGCGTGAGTCTCTTTGGGCACGTGACGCCGCTGCAGCTCGCTGATTCGCCTGTGGCAATGCTATTTGTGCTTGCGGTGGCAGCGCTCGGCGAATATGGCCTTGTGCTTGGCGGCTGGAGTGCCAAATCCACGCTCCCGCTCTACGGCTCAGTGCGCAGCGCCACCCAGATGATCTCCTATGAGCTAGCTCAAGGCTTGGCGCTGGTCACGCTCTTTATTGTGAATGGCACGATGAGCGCTTCGGGGATCGTTTCGGCGCAAACGGGCATCTGGAATTTCGTGATTTTGATGCCGGCGTTCCTCGTTTATCTGGTGACGATGTTTGGCGAAGCGAACCGCTTGCCTTTCGACTTGCCTGAGGCTGAAAACGAGATCGTGGCTGGCCCGCACACCGAGTATTCCTCGATGAAGTTCGGCTGGTATTACCTTTCCGAATACATCAATATGCTGAACCTTTCGATGCTTGCCACCACGCTCTTCTTTGGTGGCTGGCGCACTGGCCCAGTGATGGCCTGGATCTTCTCGCTCTGGGGCGGCGATCCAAATATGGGCTGGTGGCCAATGCTGTGGTTCATCATCAAGACCTGGATCTTTATGGGCGTGTTTGTGTGGGTGCGCGGCAGCTTGCTGCGTTTCCGTTACGACCAGTTCATGAAGCTTGGTTGGAAGGGCCTGATCCCGGCATCGCTGATTTGGCTCGGCCTGGTGATGGTGGTGCTCGCTGTTGACACCGTCTATCCGATCAACACTCAAAGCGTGATGATAATTCTCTCGATTGGGTTCTCGTTGATCATGCTGATCTGGGGCTTTGGGGATGACACATACCATCCGAGCCAAGCTGAGATCGTGGCTCAGCGTGAAAAAGAAGAATTTACTGGCTACGAAGATGGCTACCCAGTGCCGCCACTTCCGGGCCAGCATTTGCCGCCGAGCCCGCGCGCCGCAAGGCGTGAGACGGTGACGGTGCTGGCTAAGCCCGCCGTCACGGCAGCTGTGAATGAGGCCAGTGAGAAGCAGGAGGAAAACAATGAGTGAACACAACGAATTGATTCCTGAAGCCGCCTTGCAAGCAGAAGTGGGCCAGCAAGCGCAAGGCGCAGCTCCGATTGCGCAGCCTGACGAGGCGCTGTATAGCCCGAACCATAAAGGCCCAATCGGCAAGATCTTTGCTCCAGTGGCTGGCTTCGGCGTCACCTTCACCACGATTTTCCGGCCCACCGTCACGGAGCAATATCTGCCTTCGTATTTCTCTGACAAAGAGAAAAACCGGCCGCATATTCGCCCGCGTTTTCACGGTATGCACAAGCTGAACCGCTATGCCGATGGCCTCGAAAAGTGCATCGGCTGCGAGCTGTGCGCTTGGGCTTGCCCAGCTGATGCGATTTTAGTGGAGGCCGGCGCGAATACGTCTGAAGAGCAGTATTCGCCTGGCGAGCGCTATGGCCGCGTTTATCAGATCAACTATCTGAGGTGCATCTTCTGTGGTTATTGCATTCAGGCATGCCCCACTCGTGCGCTCACAATGAGCAACGAGTTTGAGATCGCAGCGCAGACCCGCGAAGAGCTGATCTACGAAAAGCAAGATCTGCTCCGGCCGCTCGCGCAAGGAATGCTGGCTCCGCCGCATCCGATGGCTGAGGGCACTTCCGATGCTGATTATTATGCCGGCAAGGTGCAGGCGCCCACCCAAAATCAGATCGATTGGGTGCGCGAGCATCGCCCGGATGATCCTTCACTTGCTGCCCTAGGCTCAGCTCCTGCAGCATCAAACCCTGAGGAGGTGACGGCCTAATGGCAGCAGTCCAGGAGTTCCAGATATCTACTGGTGAAGCACTTCTCTTTGGAGTGATCGCGGTGGCCATGGTGATTGTGGCAATCTATGGCTTGCTCATTGCCCGCAAAGCCGTATACACAATCATTTCAGTGATTTTCGTGATGGTTGGGCTGGCGTTTTTCTACACCATGCTCGAGGCGCCTTTCATGGGCGTGGTACAAGTGGTGGTATACACCGGCGCAATCTTAATGATGTTCCTCTTCGTGCTCATGCTTATCGGCGTGGATAGCGCAGATTCAGGGCACGAGACGCTGCCAGGCCAGCGCGTTGTGGCTGTGATCGGTGCAGTTGGTGTGCTGGCGCTGCTATCGGCGCTGCTGATGAAGTTCTCTCCAATTAAAGCATTTGCTGAATTTGGGATGCCTTTCGGCCTAGAGCTTGCTAATTCTGAAACCAATCCCGTGGGGGTGGCTAAGCTAATCGTCACGAATCACGTGCTCACGCTCGAGCTCACCGGCACCTTGCTTATTGTGGCAGCGCTGGGCGCAATGACGCTCACTCACCGCGATCGGGTGCAGGCCAAGAAGAGCCAAGAGCAAATCGCGCATGAGAAGATGCAAGCCTTTAGCGATGAAGGAAAGGGCATTGGCGTGCTGCCAAACCCAGGCGTCTATGGCGAATCCAACTCTTCAGCGAACCCGTCGCTCACCGCGTACGGCGAGGTGCTCGACAATTCGGTGAGCCGAATCCTGAAGATTCGCCACCAAGATCGCACTCTCGCCCAAGCTTCGCCAATCACGGCCGCGCGCATTGCGGCTGGCGAGCTGCCCAGCGGGCCATCCACATATGGCAAGGTGGGCGCCGCGCAAACCTGGGGTATGCCCGGCGAGGCGGCCCCCGACCACGATGCAGCGCTTGCCAAGTTGCGCAAGCTCGAGGCCGGTCACGGCGCTGGTGCTATTGACGCAACTTCAGCAGCCGTGCCTGAAGCTGAGGGCGCCGTCACCTCAGATGCTTCCAATGAAAGTGAGGCCACCAAGTGAACCTGTTGTTTTACGTGATTGTGGCATTCGTGCTCTTTGCAATTGGGGGAGCCACAGTGCTCACCCGCCGCAACGGCGTGATTGCGCTCTTGGGCGTGGAGGTGATGCTCAATTCGTGCAACCTCGCATTCGTAGCGTTTGCCAGAATGTGGGGCAACCTCGAAGGGCAAGTCTTCGCCTTCTTCGTGATGGTGGTGGCTGCTGCTGAAGTGGTGGTAGGGCTCGCAATTGTGGTGAGCATCTACCGCACTCGAGGCTCGGCTTCGCTCGATTCGATGAACTTGCTGAAGCGATGAGGGAAGGGGATTGATCAATGATTATGAACGCTATAAATCTTCTCTCTGAAGTGGAATATGGAGCCGTGACTCAGGCCACCGGCGCTGCCGCCGTGATGTGGCTCGCCGTGGCTATTCCACTGCTCAGCGCAGGCTTCTTGCTCGTGGCGGGAAAGCTCGCTGACGCGTGGGGGCACTGGCTCGCTATTCTCGCCTCCACGGCGAGCTTCGTGGTGGGTTTGCTGGCCACGCTGCAGCTGCTCGGGCTCGATCCAACGCAGCGCATTATGGAGAGCACCGTGTATTCGTGGGTGCCTGCAGCTGACGTGACGATCAACTTCGGCACGCGCGTGGATCCGCTCTCGATGACCTTCGTGATGCTCGTGACCTTCGTGGGTACGCTCATCCACATTTACTCCGTGGGCTATATGAAGCATGATCCAGAGCGGCGCAAGTTCTTCGCCTATCTCAACCTCTTCGTGGCTTCGATGCTGCTGTTGGTGCTCGGCAATTCCTACTTCGTGCTCTTCGTGGGCTGGGAAGGCGTAGGTTTGGCATCATACCTGCTCATTTCCTTCTGGAATTTCAATCCCGAATATGCCAAGGCCGGTAAGAAAGCCTTCGTGATGAACCGCGTGGGTGACCTCGGCATGCTGATTGCCATGATGGCAATGATTGCTTTCTATGGATCGGTGGAATTCACTTCGGTGTTTGGCCAAGTGAGTGATGTTGTGGGCGCCGCTGGTGGCGCTGCTGGTGATGCCGCTGGCGCAGGCATGATCCCAGCTTGGGCGCCAGCATTCATTGGCTTCTTCCTGCTGCTGGCAGCTTGCGGTAAGAGTGCCCAATTCCCGCTGCAAGCCTGGCTCGGTGATGCTATGGCTGGCCCCACGCCAGTCTCGGCATTGATCCACGCAGCCACAATGGTGACGGCGGGCGTCTATTTGATGGTACGCTCGGGCATCGTGTATTTCATGGCTCCGAATGCGGCGCTCGCTGTGGCTATCATTGGCTTGATCACGCTAGTGTTCGGTGCGATTGTGGGCGCTGCAAAAGACGATATGAAGAAGGTGCTCGCAGCCTCCACCATGAGCCAGATCGGCTACATGATGCTCGCTGCTGGCCTTGGCCCAGTGGGCGCGGCCTTCGCCATCTTCCACCTCGTCACCCACGGCTTCTTCAAAGCCAACATGTTCCTTGGCGCTGGTGCCGTGATGCACGCGATGGCAGACGAAGTGGATATGCGCGGCTTCGGCGGCCTCGCCAAGAAGATGCCGATCACCTTCTACACCTTCTTGGCTGGCTATCTCGCGATCATCGGTTTCCCCTTCCTCTCGGGATACTTCTCCAAAGACAAGATCATCGAAGCAGCCTTTATTGGCGAAGGGGCGCAGCCATGGATCTTCGGTTCAATTACTGTGATCGTGGCTGGCCTCACCGCCTTCTACATGAGCCGCCTGGTGGCAATGATCTTCCTTGGGGATGCTCGCTGGAGCGAAGAAGGGCTTGATGCCAAGCATCCGCATGATCCAGATCCATTCATGTGGCTGCCCATGGCTATCTTGGCACTGGGCTCGCTCGGCCTCGGTGCAATCCTCAATTACGGCGGATTCCTCACCTGGCTCGAGCCAGCGCTCGTGCACGCTGAGCATGGCGAACCAGTGCTGCCACCAATCGCTATTACCCTCGTCACGCTGCTCGCCATTATCGTCGGCGTGGCAGTGGCTTGGATGATGTATGTGGCTAAGCCAGTGCCGGCTGCGGCCCCGCTCGGCAGCTGGATCACTCGCGCGGCCCGCGAGGATCTCTACCAAGACGTGGTGAACGACTATATGGTGGTGAATCCGGTGATGACGACGGCGCGCGTGAGCGCGGGCGCCGACAAGTACGTGGTGGATGGCGCTGCAGAAGGAATCGGCAAACTAATCCCGTGGCTCGGCAAAGTGATGAGCGCCTTCCAGAATGGGCAAGTACGCTCCTACACCGGCTACATGGTGGTTGGCGTAGTAGTGGCCCTAATCGCTATCGCGGCTGCGATGCTGTGAGCGGAGGAGATAGAGATATATGGAAACTCAACCCATTATTGAAGCAACCTTCCCTTGGATCACAATGCTGATCCTCGTAGCGGTGGTAGCTGCGCTCCTACTGTGCATCGTGCGGCCGCTACGCGGCATCGCTCGCGAGTTTGCCCTCGGCGTCTCGCTAGCAATCTTCGTGCTCTATATAGCAGCATTGGCCACCGGGTTCAGCATCATGCCAAGCCTCAGCGAAGGCATGGCAGCAGTGCAGCTCTCCGAAACCTATTCGTGGATACCAACGATCGGAGCCTCCATCGCATGGGGCGTGAATGGTATGGGCGCAGTGATGATCGCGCTGGCCACCTTCCTCGTGCCCGTAGTGGTGCTCGCCGGCTGGCATGATATGCCCAAAGAGCGCCAAGGAGGCTACTTTGGCTGGATCCTCTTCCTTGAAGCGATTATGATCGCGCTCTTTGCAGCTCGAGATGTATTTCTCTTCTACATCCTATTCGAGCTGATGATCGTGCCGATGTACTTCCTGATTGGCAATTATGGCGGCAAGGATCGCAAGAAGGCGGCAATGAAGTTCCTGCTCTTCTCGATCCTCGGCGGCCTAATCATGCTCGTGGGCGTAATTGGCCTGTACGTGTATGGTGCCGGCGGAGAAGGCAACTATCTGATGCTCACGCTCCAGGCAGCGCCAGCTATCGGCGGCACGGCCGAGATGCTCTTCTTCTTGAGCTTCTTCATCGGCTTCGCCATTAAAGCCCCGATGTGGCCGCTGCACACTTGGCTGCCAGACACCGCAGAGCAGGCTCCGGCTGGCACCAGCACATTGCTGGTGGGTGTGCTTGACAAGCTCGGCACCTTCGGCATGATTGCCATCTGCGTGCCGCTCTTCCCGCACGCTGCGGCAGCGGCAGCTCCGTGGATTATTGCACTCGCTATCATCTCCATCTTCTGGGGTGCGCTGCTCGCCATCGCCTCCGACAATCTCATGCGTCTCGTGGCCTACACCTCGGTGAGCCACTTCGGCTTTATGGTGATGGGTATCTTCTCTGGTTCAGCCACGGCTATGGCCGGTGCCATCCTTTACATGGTGGCCCACGGCGTGGGCACCGCTGGCCTCTTCTTGGCGGTTGGCTTCCTTGGGGAGCGCGGCGGCTCGCATCTGATCTCCGATTACGGCGGGTGGCAGCGCGTTACGCCAGTGCTCGCCGGCACCTTTATGGTGGCTGGCCTGGCCACGATCGCCTTGCCGGGCCTCTCGGGCTTCGTGCCGGAATACCTCGTGCTCATGGGCACCTTCAAGGTGAATATGCTGGCGGCGCTATTCGCCGTACTGGGCGTGGTGCTCGCCGCCGTATACATTTTGCTGCCTTATCAGCGAGCCTTTACTGGCCCGAAGCCAGAAGGCGTGGCAGCGAAAGATCTCAACGGGCGGGAGAAAACTGTGATGGGTGTGCTCATTGCAGCAATGCTTTTCCTGGGCTTCTATCCAGCGCCGGTACTGAACGCCGTCACCCCCGTGGCAAACGAGACAGCCGTGATGATGCAACTGAATGGGGATATCACACCGGTTGATGCGGCTGCGAGCGAAGGGAGCAACGAATGAATATGGTGAGTCTTCCTACAATTCAATGGGCTGCCGCTGCGCCCCTAATTGTGGTGTTTGGCGGGGCAGTGCTGGCCACCTTAGTGGAAGCATTCTTTCCGCGTGGTGCCCGCCGGCCAATGCAAGTGATTCTTTCGTTGGCGGTGCTGGCTGGAGCGCTAGTCACCGTGGTGTGGCGCTGGAGCAGCGCGAGTGAAGGCGGCGTGGTGGCCCTCTTTGGCCTCAGCAGTGTGCCCACCGCGCAAGGTGGCGCCACCGGCGTCTCCATGGTGGAAGACGCGGTGTCGGTGGCGGGCCAAGTAGTGATCCTCGTGATTGCTTTGCTGGCCTTCCTCGTGATGGCAGATCGCAGCGAGATCCGTGACGGCGCATTTGTGGCTTGCGCAGCCACACGCCCAGGCTCAGCTGCAGAGCGCGAATCAGTGGAAGCTGGGCGCGAGCACACCGAGATTTTCCCGCTCGCTCTCTTCTCGACCGCCGGAATGATGACCTTCACGGCAGCCTTTGACCTGCTCACGCTCTTTATTGCGCTTGAAGTGATCTCGCTGCCGCTATACGTGCTCTGTGCTATGGCTCGCCGGCGCCGGATACTCTCGCAAGAAGCCGCCATGAAATACTTCCTGATGGGTGCTTTCTCTTCGGCGATATTCCTGATGGGCAGCGCCTTGCTCTACGGAGCCACTGGCTCAATCTTCTACCCTGAAATCACGGGAATGCAGTTTATTTACCCAGCGCAGACTGCGCTCGCAGCAGTAGGCGGTGTGATGGTGGTGATTGGATTGCTCTTCAAAGTGGGTGCCGTGCCGTTCCACTCCTGGACTCCAGACGTCTATCAAGGCGCCCCCACCCCCGTCACCGGCTTCATGGCCGCGGGCACTAAAGCTGCTGCCTTCCTGGCACTGGCTCACCTCGTGGTGTATGCGCTGCAGCCAGTGATCGGCAGCATGAAGGTGTTCCTCTGGATTGTGATCATTTTGACGATCCTGGTAGGCACCGTGATGGGTATGATTCAGCAAGACGTGAAGCGGCTGCTGGCCTATTCTTCTATCGCTCACGCTGGCTTCATCTTGATCGCTGCGAACGCGATCCTCACCATGCAGTTCGATCCTGCTGATTTCCAGCAGCCGGTATCGGCTATCATTTTCTACCTGCTCTGCTACGGCGTGGCCACGGTAGGTGCATTCGGGATTGTGACGCTAGTGCGGGCGCGTGACGCCGCTGGCAACGTGCTGGGAGAAGCCAACAGCTTGGATGCCTGGAAAGGCCTGGGTAAGCGCTCGCCGCTTTCAGCTGCGGCTATGCTGCTCTTCTTGCTGTCTTTTGCCGGCATTCCGCTCACGGGTGGATTCATCGGGAAATTCGAGGTGTTCCGTGCTGGCGTAGGAGCTGGCGAGACCCCACTCGTAGTGATCGCAGTTCTCGCTTCAGCAGCCACAGCCTTCTTCTACTTCCGCCTCGTGCAGATCATGTTCTTCTCTGAACCGGAAGGTGACGTGGTGGCCGTGGTGGAATCTGAAGGGATGAGCACCGTGGCAATCACGGTGGCGGCAGTGCTCACGGTACTGCTCGGTATTCTGCCAGCACCAGTGCTTGACTTCATTCAAGGAATGTTTGCATGAGCGGTGACGGTGAGCTAAATGCTATCGAAGCATTTAGCATGGCTATTTGCGTGAACGCCGACTATGTCTGCGTTCACGCTGGTGCACGTGGCATGATAGGCTCACTCGCGTGAGTGCCTTATCGGATTTACTACAAAACGGTGGTGAGCTAGGCGAGCGCCTGGCTCACCGCCTTGTGGAGCTAGAACGCCAGCTCCACGAAGTGGTGCGCGTGGATGATGCCGTGGTGGATGCTGCCACTTCGCACCTCTCGGATGCGGGCGGAAAGCGGCTGCGGCCGCTTCTATGCCTGCTCACCGCCGAGCTAGGGGCAGCGCCTGAGGATCAAGCCGTATTTGATTCAGCGCTCGTGGTGGAACTCACCCACCTTGCCTCGCTATACCATGATGACGTGATCGATGATGCGCCGCTGCGCCGCGGCGTGCCCTCGGCTCAGAATTTGTTTGGCAACCAGGCGGCGATTATGGCTGGCGATGTGCTCTTTGCGCGCGCATCTAGGATTGTGGCCAAACTTGGGCCGGAAGCAGTGATTTTGCATGCCAGCGCCTTTGAGCGGCTCTGCATGGGGGAGCTGCATGAGACGGCTGGGCCGCGCGAAGGCGTGGACCCGATTGAGCATTATATTCAAGTGCTGGCTGATAAGACTGGCTCCCTGATTGCCGCGGCGGCGCGCTATGGGGTGTCGGCTGCTAAAGGTGCTCCAGAGCTGGCCGATGCAGTGGCAGAATATGGTGAGCTGGTGGGGGTGGCCTTCCAGCTCGCGGATGACGTGATTGACCTTGTGAGTGACGCTGAGGTGACGGGGAAGACCCCGGGCACTGATTTACTTGAGGGTGTGGATACGATGCCCACGCTACTCTTGCGCCAGCGCGGCGCAGCGGCAAGCGAGCGCGGCGAAGATTTCGCCGTTACCGATCCGCAGGGGGCATGGATTTTGGATATGCTCGATAGTGGCAAGCTCAGCGAAGGCGATAATCTTGATCAGGCAGTGGCGCTGCTGCGCCAGCATGAGGTGCTTGAGGCCACGCGCGCTTTGGCTCATGAATATGTGGATCGGGCGCTTGCCTGCCTTGAGCCTGTGCCTGCTGGTGAGGTGCGCTCCGCGCTCGAAGAATTTGCCCGCCTCATGGTGGACCGCATGGCTTAGCCCATTCGTGAGGAAATGCACATCGGGTCTTTTTCTGGCGAGAGCTCCAAAGATCCTAAAGCGTTTCTTGTGGTGTGCACATTTGGTGAGCAGCCGCTAGGCACTGTTAAAATGAAATTCCATGAAGATTGGTTTTGATGCCGAAAAATATATTCAAATGCAGAGCCAGCACATCATGGAGCGGCGCGAGCAGCTCGGTGGCAAGCTCTATCTCGAAATGGGCGGCAAACTCTTTGATGATTTCCACGCCTCCCGAGTGCTGCCCGGATTCCGTCCAGATCTAAAAATCTCAATGCTCGAAGCACTGCGAGATGAGATGGAAATTCTTGTGGTGCTCAACGCCCAAGATCTCGTGCGCAATAAAGTGCGTGCTGATCTGGGCATCACTTATGAAGACGACGTGCTCCGCCTCGTAGACGCCTATCGAGGGCGAGGATTTATGGTGCAACACGTGGTGATGACCCACGTGGAAGAAGGCAACTCGGCAGCCGAAGCCTTCCGGCGGCGGCTCATTTCGCTTGGCCTCTCCGTCTCCCGGCATTACCTCATTCCTGGATATCCCACGAATCTCGATCTTGTGATCTCCGAGCAAGGCTTTGGGCGAAATGAATTCGCTGAAACTACCCGCGATCTTGTGGTGGTGACGGCGCCGGGCCCAGGATCAGGCAAACTCGCCACCTGCCTGAGCCAGATTTATGGCGAATATGCGCGCGGCGGCGCAGCAGGCTACGCCAAGTTCGAGACCTTCCCAATCTGGAATCTTCCGCTAGATCACCCCGTGAACCTCGCTTATGAGGCAGCCACCGCCGATCTAGATGATGTGAACCTCATCGACCCCTTCCATTTGGCGGCTTACGGCGAGCAAACTGTGAACTACAACCGTGACGTGGAAGTCTTCCCGCTGCTGCTCGCCCAGCTCACCCGCCTCTCCGGCGAGTCGCCCTACAAGAGCCCCACCGATATGGGCGTAAACATGGCTGGCCATTGTATCAGTGACGACACTGCCTGCCGCGAAGCCGCCAAGCAAGAGATTATTCGCCGCTATTTTGAGGCCCTAGTGGCGGAAAAGCGCGATGCGCTTGAGCCTAAGATGAGCGAAAGCATTGCGTTGCTGATGGCGAAAGTGGGCGTGACGGCAGAAGATCGAGCCGTGGTGGGTGCAGCGCGCGCCGTGGCAGAAGCGACCGGCCAGCCCGGCAGTGCTATCGAGCTAAAAGATGGCACTGTGATCCAAGGAAAGACCTCAGCTCTGCTCGGCTGCTCGTGCGCGATGCTGCTCAATGCGTTGAAGCATCTAGCCGGAATTGACCCTGAAGTCGATTTACTCGCTCCGCAGGCCATCGAGCCAATTCAAGCGCTCAAAACCCAGCATCTTGGCTCTAGTAATCCGCGCCTGCACACAGATGAAGTGCTCATCGCGCTCAGCGCCTCGGCAGCCCATAGCCAAGATGCTCGCAATGCGCTTGCTAAGCTCACCGAGCTAGCCGATTGCGACGTGCACACCACCACGATTTTGGGCTCTGTGGATGAACGGATTTTCCGTAATCTACGCGTGCGCGTCACCTGCGATCCGGTGTACGCCGCCAAGAGCCTGTACCAAAAGCGCTAGTACAATCACAAATACCCGCCTGGCCGGGTTGGGCGTCTCTGAGGAGCTGCCCGACCCGGCCGCGCAGGTTTTGAAGTAGCCACTTGCTGGCGGATCTAGGCCCCAAGCTTTTCGATGATGGCGTTGAGCGTAGCGCTCGGGCGCATCACCGCAGCCACCTTGGCTGGATCGGGGCGGTAGTAGCCGCCGATATCAGCTGGTTTGCCCTGCACAGCGATCAGCTCTTGTTCGATCTGCTCGGCCTTGGCGCTCAGCTCAGCGGCTGCATCAGCGAAGGCTGCAGCCAACTCGGCGTCACTGCTTTGCTTAGCGAGCTCTTCAGCCCACCACACGGCGATCCAGGCATGCGAACCGCGATTGTCGATCCCGCCCACGCGCCGGCTCGGGCTCTTGCCCTCGTTTAGCACCCGCTCGGTGGCGGCATCAAGGGCATCGGCGAGCACGTCGGCACGCGGGTTGGCATCGAAGCGGGCGAGCTGGCGGAAGCTTTCAGCGAGAGCCAAAAATTCACCAAGCGAATCCCAGCGCAGATAATTCTCATCCACGAGCTGCTGCACATGCTTCGGAGCCGAGCCGCCAGCGCCGGTCTCAAAGAGGCCACCACCAGCCATGAGCGGCACGATGGATAGCATCTTGGCGGAGGTGCCGAGCTCCATGATGGGGAAGAGATCGGTGAGATAATCGCGCAGCACGTTGCCGGTGACGCCGATCGTATCTTCGCCGCGGCGAGCCCGATCGATCGAGAATTGGGTGGCCTCGCGTGGGCTCATAATCCGAATATCCAAGCCCATGGTGTCTTCCTGGGCGAGATATTTCTCCACTTTCGCTTGGATTTGGCGATCGTGGGCACGCTCCGGATCCAGCCAGAACACAGCCGGCATCCCTGAAAGCCGGGCGCGGCGCACTGCGAGCTGCACCCAGTCACGAATTGGCGCATCCTTAGCTTGGCAGCTGCGGAAAATATCGCCAGGCTCTACCTGCTGCGTCATCAACACCGTGCCATCTTGGAGGCGCACCTCCACTTGGCCGACAGCGGCGATCTCAAAGGTCTTATCGTGCGAGCCATATTCTTCAGCCTTTTGAGCCATCAAACCCACATTAGGCACAGTGCCCATCGTGGCAGGATCGAAAGCGCCATTGCGCTTGCAATCCTCGATTACCACGTCATACACCCCGGCATAGGAGCTATCCGGGATGACGGCGAGAGTGTCGGCTGGATTGCCATCGGATCCCCACATCTGGCCTGAGTTGCGGATCATGGCCGGCATGGAAGCGTCAATGATCACGTCGGAAGGCACGTGCAGATTCGTGATCCCTTTATCTGAATTGACCATTGCAATGCCAGGGCCGCTAGCGAGCTCAGCCTCAAAGCTGGCGCGAATCTCAGCGCCACCCTCGAGCTCCTCAAGCCCAGCAAAAATTGTGCCCAGGCCCTTCGAGGCGCTCAAGCCTGCAGCTTCGAGCTTCGCGCCGTATTTGGCCCAGGTGCCGGCAAAGAATGCTTTGAGCACGTGCCCGAAAATAATCGGATCTGAGACTTTCATCATCGTGGCCTTCAAGTGAGCCGAGAAGAGCACCCCATCGCACTTAGCGGCAGCCACCTGCTCAGCCAAGAACTCGTCCAGAGCAGCAGCGCTGAGCACTGTGGAATCGAGCACCTCGCCAGCCAGCACCGGCATACCGCCCTTGAGCACCGTCTCCGAACCATCCGCCGTCACCAGCACGTAATCCACAGTGCCGGCAGCTTCCAGCACCACGCTTTGTTCGTTGGCGCGGAAATCACCGCCATCCATCGTCACCACACGGGTCTTGGAATCGTTGCTCCACGCACCCATCGAATGCGGATGGGCTTTCGCATAGGCTTTTACGGCCTTGGGGGCCCGCCGATCCGAGTTGCCTTGGCGTAGCACAGGATTCACCGCCGAGCCCTTCACGGCATCGTAGCGCGCACGGGCATCTTTCTCTGCCTGAGTCATCGGATTCTCGGGATACTCGGGAAGAGCCACACCCAAAGCTTGCAGCTCTTTAATAGCTGCGAGCAGCTGGGGGAGCGAAGCGGAGATATTAGGCAACTTGATGATATTTGCGGCAGGGTCTGCTGTGAGTGCACCGAGCTCAGCTAAAGCGTCATGCTCGCGCTGCGCTTCGGGGAGCAGATCTGAGAAAGCCGCCATGATTCGGCCCGCGAGAGAGATGTCTCGCAGCTCGAGCTCCACGCCGGCTTTGCTTGCAAAGGCTTGCACAATTGGCAAAAACGAAGCCGTGGCCAGCATGGGGGCTTCATCGGTGTGGGTGTAAATAATCTTTGCCATGTATGAACTCCTACGTCCAGAAAATGCTAATGGGGGGGGATTGGGTGATCCCAATGCCACCAGCGCGCTCGCGCATTCCCTCCAAGCCTAATGCATACGGGCGCGGCCAGCGCGGCTTTTCTTACTATGGGAACAAAGTCCTAAAAATGTGTGATTGTTTAGTGTGACGGCAAGCAGCTAGGCGGTGTGAGCCCGGCTTCCGGGTGCCTATATGTAGCTCAAAACCGGTGGTAGGGGCTATCTCACGCTCTGAGAGTTTGATTCGCTGGCATGGCGCGTGTTTAGAATGCATAAAGACAGCAGGCAAAGGAGATTGCATGAGCACCTGGGATTTGGAGAACGGCGTGGTGGAGCTTCCATCAGGCCGGCGAATCCGTGGGCGCTCTTGGCATGAGCCTATCTCCGAATACGCTGATGTGACTGCAGTGCTCACCACAGCCACGCCCGAAGAATTCGCACAGCGCCAAGCGGTGGGAATCTCGCGTGAAGTGGTCTATATTTCATGGCCAGATTATCGATTGCCAAGCCGGCCAATGCAGGCTCGTGAGCAGCTTGCTCGCCTACTGGAGCGGGCTCAAGAAGAGCGAGTGGAGATCACTTGCGGCGGCGGTGTAGGGCGCACTGGCACTGCGCTCGCTATTCTCGCCATTATGGATGGCATGGATCCCGAGGCTGCTGTCGAATTTGTGCAACGCGAATACAATCCCGACTCTGCCACTAGCCATGCTCAGCGCGGGTATCTTATGGACATGGATGCCGGGCTGGGCTGATTCGAGCGGATTCTATTTAAAGGTGTGACGATAGTGGAGCTTTATGAGCAGCCGCAGCGGGATTGCGCGCATAATGTGCCCGAGCCTGAATTAGGCGAACCTGGCCAGCGAGCTGTGCCGGCTCCAGTTGCTCCTGAATGTGGCCCAAGCAGCGCTGAGGCTGAAGTGGTGAACACACTGCGTTCTTTAGACGTGGCGAGCGCTGATATTGAGCGCTATGGCGTGCATCCAGATCAATATATTGAATGGTATGGGCCAAAGGATGGCGCTCCGGTGGTGCTTTGGCATGGTGGCTATTTTTATGAAGATGGCACTCTTTGCTATTTGCGGCCAGCGGCCTATGCACTTGGTGAAGCTGGATATCGAGTGGCCTTGCCAGAATATCGTAGAATGGCTGGTAATCAGGCAGTCACTTTCGAGGATTCAGAGACCTTGGCGCGCCACCCTGAGCTGGAAGATGCAGTGTGGATTGGGCATTCTGCGGGAGCAGTGCCGGTGGTGCGCGCTTTGCTTATGGACGATTTGCCGGTGCGCCACGCGGTGGCGCTAAGCCCTATTCTGGATTTGGCGCAAGCTGCGCGTGAGGACACGGAGCGGATTGGCGTGAATCCAGTGTTGAACTGGATGCAGGTGGCGCCAGAGGAGCATCTTGAAGCGTATCTGAAGTGGGAGCCGCGGGTGCTATATTCGCTGATGGGAGCTGCAGGGTTTCAGCGGCGTGGGCTCACGCTCGATATTATTCATGGTGCTCTCGATCAGACTGTGCCGGTGCAGCGCACCCGAGATTTGATGGGTGAGCCTTTCAATATTGCGATTGTGCCAGGCGAAAACCATAGTGACGTGGTGCGGCCCGGCTCTGATGCCTGGCTGCTGCTGCTCGGAGCCTTAAAGTAAAGGCGCGCACATAATCTTTGCTTTGCCTGCGTGCCCGAGTGGACAGGTGGACTCGACCCCCATGTCCATCCCCGAGAGTGGACATGGGGGTCGAGTCCAGGTGCCGCAAGCTGCGCTGTGGGCGTTAAATGTAGCTCGGGTTTGCTGGCCCCCAAAGCTCGGCGCCTTGATAAATCTTCTCGATCAGATCGCCATATTTTGCTATTACGATCGCACGCTTCACCTTCTGGGTGGGCGTAGCTGTGCCTTCCTCCGCCGTCATTTCTCCAGGCAAGAACGCAAAGCGCTTCACTTGCTCCCAGCGCGAGAGCTTGGCATTAGCGCGCTGCACCTCTTCCGCCACGGTCTTATGCAGCTGCGGCATCTTCAATGCTTCGGCATAACTCACCGAATAGCCATTGAGTTTCTGCCATTTTTCAAGCCACTCAGCATCGAGCACGATCAGTGCACTCACGAATTTGCGCCCTTCGCCTACAGCCACAGCCTGCGAAATCGCAGGACTAGTGCTGGTGAGCGCCCCCTCCACGGCCGCTGGCGAAATAAACTTTCCATTTGAGCTCTTCATTACGTCTTTAATGCGATCAGTAATCCGCACGTAGCCATCTTCGTCAATCGTGCCCACATCGCCAGTATGGAACCATCCATCTTGGATTATTTTCGCAGTAAGCTCAGGATCGTTGTGGTATTGGCGCATCACGCCCCCGCCGCGCAGCAGAATCTCGCCTGCTTCGCTGATTTTCGCGGTGGTGCCAGGCGCGAGCCGGCCAGTGGTGCCAAACTTGAATTCTTCAGGGCGGTTGTATGTAGTGACGGCGCTGGTTTCGGTGACGCCGTAGCCTTCCACGAGTTTGATGCCTATATTGAAGAACCATCGCTGCAACTGCGGATCCAGCTTCGCTGATCCGCTCACCAGGAAGCGCAGCCGCCCACCAAGCAAATTGCGCACAGTGGAGTAAGCCAACTTATCGAAAAGCTTATATTGGGCGGCGAGCACGGGCGGCATTGGTTTGCCTACAGAGCGATATTTGAAGCTCTTATCTGCCACCTTCATTGCCTGCTTTAGCAGCGCGGCTTTCGCTGTGCCAGGCTTGGCGGCATTCTCGGTGCCGGCCCGCACTTTCTCAAATACTCGCGGCACGCCACACATTAAGGTGGGCTTCACCTTAGCCATATTCTCCACAATCTTTGGCACCCGCCCATCAAGCGCCGTCACGCAGCCAGTGAAAATATCCACCAGTATCATTGATTTGCCAAAAGCGTGTGTGAGCGGGAGCCAAATATAATGAATATCGGTGGGGTAGAGTGTTTCATTCGCACCCCAAGCAGTGCCCTCGTAAATCCAATTGTCGTGGGTGAGCTCCACGCCTTTCGGGCGGCCCGTAGTTCCCGAAGTATAGATAATCGTGGCGAGCGAATCGCGGCTCGTGGTGTTAATCAGCTCGCGCACTGCGCTGGGATGGGCGGCGGCGTAGCGCTCACCTTCCGCTACCAGTTCATCCCACGTCACCACGCGCTCATCGGATGCAATTTCCCCCGTCACTTCGCCATTGAGCACGATAATATGGCGCACCTGCTCGCGCACGGCTGGCACGGAGATCATCTTTTCCAGCAGCGCCTGAGATTCCACCACAAGGCTCGTGGTGCCCGAATCCGTGAGGATAAACTGTACGTCATCAGGGTGGGTATTGGGATAGACCGCACAAGTGACGGCAGCAATGCAGTTTACCGCGAAATCGGTGTGCACCCACTTGATGGAAGTGTTGGCGCTGATGCCCACCACTGAGCCAGGCTCCACTCCAATCCCGAGCAAGCCAGCAGCCACAATATGGGTGCGATCGCGGAAACCTTTCCAGCTGAGCTCCTGCCATTCGTCATTATCGTCGGGATACATCCAGCCAATCGCCTCGGGGGTGGCTTCGGCGCGGGTATCGAGCGCGGATCCCACATTGGGCCAGCGATTCTCGATAGCTTCGCGTAGGCGAGGATTAAGGTTGGTTAAATCGAGCTCTTGATGCGGTAAAGTCATGGGGCTATTTTATCCTGAAACCGGCAGCGGGCGGGAGCAGGATGCGCGGCTTATAGGGTGAACATAGCGAATCAGCGATGCTCACGTATAGACGCCTACTCGTTTGAATTGGAAAATATCATGCACGTGGCAAGGCGTAGATATCGCGAGGGCGCACTACACTAGGCTTGTGGTGATTAATGAATGCGGGGGCTTAGAGCTGGGGCGCGAGGGCGCAGTGCTTGGGTGCGGGGGAGCAGTGCCGATCTTCAATCCGGCCTATTCGCTCGACCGAGCTGCTGCGGCCCATCCGCAGCGAGTAAGCCTCTGGTACGCAGAGCGCTCCTGGAGTGTGGCTGAGGCAGCGGCCGTGACGCGCCAGCTCGCTGAACTGCTTGTGGCCAGTGGCGTGAAGGCCGGCGATCGGGTAGCAATTGTGGCCCGAAATTCGCCCTATCACCTGCTGTTACATGTGGCTTGCGCCCGAATTGGGGCGGTGTTTGTGCCTATTTCGTATCGTTTTACCGGCCCGGAGCTGGAGCGCGTACTTGGCCGCATCGAGCCAGCGGTGATCATAGCAGACCCAGAGACGGCGGCTAGTGGCTTCCTGGCTCCCTCGCTCCCAACAGCACACCGAGCCATCATGAATCACGGGGTGAACCATGGGGGCAGGCCCCCTAATTCGCCACCCAGCTCCGAGGGCGAGGCAAAAGGGGCACCAGAAGCGGAGCCCACAGCGGCGCCCACAGCAGCGCAGCTATTCTTTGTGATCGACGATGACGCCCAGGCCGCGCTGCCATCTCAGATTTCGCCTGAGCCCGGGATACTCGAAAGTGCGCTCGCGGCGGGATGGCAGGGGCTTGGTGGCGCACTGGCTGAAAGAGCACAGCAAGACGAAGCACAGACCAGCGGGCAAACTACGCATGAGAGCAAGCCCTCTGCACAACTTAGCGAAACCAAAACTGGTGTGGATATAACTACACGTGGAGACAAAACCTTTGCAGAACTAGGCCTCGGGGCGCCATATCCGGAAGGCTTAGGAGCAATCTTGCTCACCAGCGGATCGGCCGGCGAGCCAAAATTCGTGCCGCTCACGCATCAGCAACTCTGGTGGGGAAGCCAAAATTTTCGCGAAGGTTTTGAATATTCCACTTGGGATGTGGAACTAGTGGCGGCGCCACTCAGCCATATTGGGGGATTTAACGGCACCACACTCGACCTATTTGCCCACGGCGGCACAGTAGTGGTAGTCAGAGAATTTCGGCCCAGCATTGTGCTGCGTGAGCTTGAGCGGCGCCGCGTAGCCATGATGTTTGCCGTGCCCACGATGTATGCAGCCATGGCAGCACACCCTGATTTTGCACGGCGAGATCTAAGCGCTTTTAGTAGGCCACTCACCGGTGGCTCAGCGGCCTACCCGGAGCTGCTCCGCCAGCTTCAAGCGGCCGGCCTGCAAATGTTGCACGTGTTCGGCATGACGGAGACGGCCGCCGCAGGCTGCTATTTACCAGCGGAGCAGCTCCCCACGCGCGCCGGATCCATTGGGCGGCCTTTCGCGCATGTGCAGGCGCGCGTGGTGGATCCTGCCACCGGGGAGGCCGTTGAGCTCGGCGAATCGGGCGAGCTTTGGCTCCGTGGGCCGGGCGTGGCCGCCGAATATTGGAATGCGCCAGAGCATACAGCAGCGAGTTTTATCACCATTGAGCAGGGGGATTCTTGTTGGCTCCGCACTGGCGATCTGGTGCGCTTAGATGCTGGCGGATATTTATGGCCAGTGGGCCGCCTCGATGAAATGATTATTACTGGCGGCGAAAATGTGGCCCCTGCCGAGGTGGAGGCGGTGCTTGCTAGCCATCCAGCAGTGGCCGATGTGGCTGTTGCTGGCATGCCTGATTCTCGCTGGGGGCAGCGAGTGGTTGCTGCCGTCACTCTTCGTTCTCGCGCTGGTGCTCCCAGCCTTGATGAGTTGCGTAATTTCGCTGCCTCGCAGCTTGCAGATTACAAGCTCCCGCGCGCTCTCGCAGTCACGGATCAGCTTCCGCTCAATTCCAATGGTAAGCTCGATCGCGCTGCCCTAGCCAGGCTCCTATTTCATTCGCTCTAGCACGGCGCTCGCCTCTTGGCGCGCTACGCCTTCTCCGCTCCCCACACCGCGCAGCCGTTCCGGAATAGCCGCGCCTTTCGCTTCCATCGCGCGCGCCCAAAGCGTGCCGCCGTGATATGAGCTGCGCACGAGTGGCCCAGCCATGATGGCGGCGAATCCCATTTCTAGGCCAGCGTCGCGCAGCTGCACAAATTCGGCGGGTTTCACCCAGCGGTCAATCGGGTGATGCAGGGCTGAGGGGCGCAGATATTGCGTGATCGTGAGGATATCGCAGCCGGCGGCACGCAAATCCTGCATTGCCGCTAGGGCTTCTTCATTGGTTTCGCCCAGGCCAAGAATCAGATTGCTTTTGGTTACCACCCCGGCGTGTGCAGCTTGCTCGATCACGTTGAGCGAGCGTGAATAGCGGAAGGCGGGCCGGATTGTTTTGAACAGTCTCGGCACCGTCTCCAGATTGTGGGCAATCACTTCTGGCTGAGCAGCAATTACCTGATCGAGTGCGCCGGTATCGCCAGCAAAATCGTCAATGAGTAGCTCCACGCCAGTGGTGGGTGAAAGCTCGCGGATGAGCCGGCAGGTTTCGGCGTAGAGCCACGAGGTGCCATCGGCTAGATCGTCGCGGGTGACGCCAGTAATCGTGGCGTAATTGAGGCCCATAGCTGCGATGCGCTCGGCGAGGCGGCGCGGCTCATCACGGTCGTAGCCTTCGGGTTTGCCAGTTTTCACGAAGCAAAAATCGCAGCGGCGGGTGCAAATATCACCGCCAAGCAGGAAGCTGGCTTCGCGCTGGTCCCAGCATTCATAAATGTTGGGGCAGTTGCCTTCTTCGCAGATGGTGTGCAGCGAGGCGCCGTGCACCCGCTCGCGCATTTCGGCGTATTCTTTGCCCACAATTGCGCGGGTCTTGAGCCATTTTGGGCGCTGCTTTTCGAGGGGGACTTCGCTATTTCGCTGCTCCACGCGCAGCAGTTTGCGCGCGCCGGGGTCTACTCGCTCTGCGATTGCCATTATAGCTCGCTATCTTCTACTCTCGGTTTCCATGCTACGCCGGTGCGGGGGTTGAGCTTCTGGCGAGCGCGAAGGCCAGCGGCGCGAAAGAGCCAAGCAGCGCCATCCAAAGTGGGCATAGCAGTTAAATTTCCGCCTGCACCCTCGCTAGGCCGCAGCGCAAACTGCTTATAGGTGCGTGCCAGCTCCGGAAGTAACGCCGCAGCCGCTTGATCCAAGCTTGCATTCACATTCAAGGATTCGAGTGAGGCCACATCCGCATCTGTAAGCCCACAAGCGATTACTCGATGGAATTTGCTTAGATCCGTGCTCACGTTAAGGGCAAGGCCATGCATAGTGGCATCATTAGCGAATTTGACACCAATCGCACACAGTTTGCGATCCACCTGGCCTGGCTGCAAAATCCAAGCGCCGCTGCGGCCTTCCACTTGTGTTGTGTTCACACCGAAAGCAGTGCGCATAGCGCGCCCGATAGCGAGTTCGGTTTGGCGTACAAAAGCCACCACGTCTTTGGGTGGGCGAACTTTCACGATAGGATATACCACGAGCTGCCCTGGGCCATGAAATGTGACTGATCCGCCCCGATCCATGCGGATCACGGGCACTGAACGATCAGGAATATCGGCCTTCGCAGTGCGCCGGCCAGCTGTATATACGTTTTGAGCTTCCCAAGCAATGAGTGTATCGGGAGCTTCGAGCGCCGCCACTTTGCGATGGAGTTCGCGCTGTATCGCATCCACATCAAGATAATCGAGCGGGCCAAACGGCAAGAGGTTAAGCACGTGCATTGTAAAGAATCCGCCTAGACCACGCTCGCCAGCCAGGCCACATTGATTGCGAGCGCTATAAGCCCGAGAGCCGTAAGGCCAATACCGAGCCAGTTTGGCGTGCGCTGCGGGGGAGTGAAGCGTGTTGCAGCCGGGCTGAGATTGCCGATTGTGGCGCTGGCTGGAGTGTAGTAAGTAGCAATATAGCGGTTGATGAATTCGCGAGCTTCTCCAGAATTGAGCCGAGCGGTGTGTTTGCCTTCAGCCTCTATTGGTGGAATATGGGGATCTTTCTCTTCGGAGTGCATTTTTTTGATGCTCGAATATTCTGTGGGAAAAGCATAGACGCGCACATCGTGGACTTCGCTCGCTCCTGCAACTCCCTCGTTTGAACGCTCAGAGCGCCCATCATTGCCTAAACTGCCAGTGTCTATATCGCTTTTAGATCCTGCGTTGGAGCTAGCCCACGTCTCAATTATCATTCCCCATTTGCTGTATGCTCGCCGCACGCTGCCCGCTTTACAAAAGGTGGCTGAAAATGGATTCACCACCACGATTTTTTCAGGAGTAATCGCAACATGTGGCATATAAAAGGCCACAAAGGCATAGCACCATAAAGCTACGAGTATCCCTAGCCCGGTGGGAATATATGCGATACCGTCTGAGACGATAATGCCCACTAGCACCACCGCACTCAGTGCGATAATTGTCCAGGTCCATGGAGTGCGGTGCCGCAGTATGTAGCTTCCGCCGCTGAGAGAAGCGGCTGTATTAGATCGAGAAGCGGGTGTATCAGATTGAGAATTATGGCTCATGGGCAGTAGTTTACCTCTCGCTGTAAAAGCAGAGAGATGCGCCACAAATCGGCGATTCGTGTGAAGTTTCAATTCGAATGCTGCAAGTGGGCAAGGTTAATATGGGTACGGCTATAAGTGCTTTAAGTACGGCGGGAGAGGGATCCGGGAGAAGGATCCGATCCAGGAGAGGGATTCAAGATAGGGATCCGGCTAGGGCTCTGGTAGCGGTATCCAGGAGCGGGATCTGAGAGAGGCTCGATATGGGAATGCGTGGCGCAAAAGCGAAAGTGGGCGTTGCAATCGCTGCCGCGTGCGCAATGCTGCTCGCGGCATGCTCGGGCGGCTTGCACACCTTGGGAGATCCCCAGGAGCTCCAGCTTGTGGCTTCGCAAGAAGCAAAATCTGATGAGCTGCGCGAGGGTGGCACAGTGAAGTTGCCTATAGCTGAGCTGCCCACTCAATACAATCCAATGCAGGTGGATGCGCGAGCAGATGCCGATCTCGCCGTCACCTTGGCGCAGTTCGTGACTGTGCGCAACTGGAACATGGCCTCTGATGGCTCTGTAAAGCCAAATCCCGATTTCGTGCAGAAAATCGAGGTGAAAGAGAACCCTGCTGAAGGCGTAGCTATGCAGTTGGTGTTTTCTTTGAACCCGAAAGCTAAATGGAATTCCGGCGAGCCGATTACTTGGGCGGATTATGAAGCCACCTGGAAAGCATGTAAAGAAAATCCAGCGAATATGGGCACTGCAGATCCTGATGAGCATTGGCTGTGCGCAAGCACTGAGGGATATGCGCAGGTGGCAAAAGTGGCCGAGGGTAGCAATGAATACGAGGTGCTCATTGATTACGCTGAGGCGCAGCCTGATTGGCAAGCCACTTGGGCCACAGTCAATCCGGCTGATGGCACTGTGGATCCAAGCGTTTTCAATACTGGCTGGCGCGATTATCGCGGCGCGGCAAAATTTCAAACTGGGCCATTCAAAATCCTAAACGCAGATAAGAAAAAACGAGTGATTACTCTCGCCCCGAATGCGGCCTGGTGGGGAGAGAAGCCAAAGCTTGAAGCTATTCAATTGGTGGCTATTAATCCTGGCACCCAAGCCCAAGCTTTTGCTAATGGCGAGATTGATGTGATCACTGGAATCCGGGATGTTGAAGATTTAGAGAAGGTAAGCCAGCGGCAAGATGCCGTGATTCAGGTGGCTCGCGGTGCCCAGTGGCGCCATCTTACTTTGAATGCGCGAGCTGGGATTTTCCAGGATCAAAAACTCCGGCAAGCCATAGCTATGGGGATAGATCGTAGCGAGATAGCAAAATCTGATCTGGAGGGTTTGCCGATCGATCCCGAAAGTGCCTTGATAGGGCACCATTTCTTGATTCCAGGCCAAGCAGGCTATGCGGATCACGCGCTGAAATATGATCCTGAGGCGGCGGCCAAGCTCATTGAAGCTGCTGGCTATAAGATGAACGAAAAATCGGGTTTTTACGAAAAAGAAGGTGAGCCGCTGAGCTTCACATTCCAGCGTTTGCCTGGCACTTTTCCTTCAGATAATGAAGCCAAGCTGATTAAAGAGCAGCTGGAGTGTATCGGGGTGCAAGTGCATTATCAAGATGCTAGCTCTTCCGACTTTTTCAACAACATTTTCAGCGGCGATTATCAGGCCACTACTTTCACCTGGGAAGGCACCGAATACCCAGCTCAGCTTGCAGCTCTCACGTATGGGGAAAAGGGCGCAAATAACTTCACTGGATATTCAGATCCACGCATTGAAGAGGCAATAGCTAAACTATCGGGCACGCTTGATGCGAAAGAGCGGGTGGCGGTGCTTAATGAGCTGGATGAATACGTGTGGGAAGGAGCCACGGTGATTCCGCTATATCATCGGGCGCAGATTGATGCTGTGGCCGGTGGTCTAGTGAATTGGCGCACTGGGGCATTTGGGTCTGGGGCTGGAGCTTTACTTGGTTGGGTGAAGTGACGCCGGCGCGGGCGAAGTGGTGGCGCTAGCATTTCGCTAAGCGATGAGTGAGCGCAGAGCTGCCTGCGGTAAGTAGCGTTAATAAATACGAAAGAAGAATTGAGGCTTTATGGCGATTCGCAAGGATCTTCGCAATGTGGCAATCGTGGCGCATGTGGATCATGGCAAGACTACACTCGTGGATGCGATGCTCTGGCAAGGAGGTGCTTTCTCTGAGCACACCACAGTGGAATCCACTGGCACGCAGATCCTTGACTCTGGCGATCTTGAGCGCGAAAAAGGTATCACGATCTTGGCCAAAAACACTGCGATCCGCTATCACGGCCCGAGTGCTGCCGATTTTGGCGTGGCGCCAGAGCAAGGCGTGGTGATCAACGTGGTGGATACGCCGGGGCACGCCGATTTTTCGGGCGAAGTGGAGCGTGGGCTTTCGATGGTGGATGGCGTGGTGCTGCTTGTGGATGCTTCCGAGGGGCCATTGCCGCAGACTCGCTTCGTGCTGCGTAAAGCCCTCGAAGCTAATCTGCCTGTGATTCCGGTGGTCAATAAAGTGGATCGGCCTGATGCTCGCATTGCCGAGGTGGTGGAGGAGACTCAGGATCTGCTGCTTAGCTTGGCTTCCGATATTGAAGATACCGATGGGCTGGATCTGGATCGGCTGCTAGAAATCCCAGTGATTTATGCTTCGGCCAAAGCTGGCCGAGCTAGCGCTGAAGCTCCAGCAGATGGCGAGCTGCCGGCGTCACCAAACTTAGAGCCTCTTTTCCATGCGATTTTGGAGCATGTGCCCGCGCCTGAATATGATCCTGCTGCGCCGCTCGTGGCCCAGGTGACTAATCTTGATTCTTCGCCGTTCTTGGGCCGCTTGGCGCTGGTGCGTATTTACAGCGGCGAGTTGAAAAAGAATTCGTGGGTGGGGTTGATGAATGGTGACGCCGGTGAGCCTACTCGCGTGCACGTGACGGAGCTGCTGCGCACTCAAGGCTTGGAGCGCAAACCAGCTGAGAGCGCTGGAGCTGGCGATATTGTGGCTATTGCCGGAATTCCGAATATCACGATTGGCGAGAGCCTGGTGGATATGGATGATCCGCGCCCACTGCCGCCGATTCATGTGGATGATCCAGCGATTTCGATGACGATTGGTATCAATACTTCGCCGCTGGCTGGCAAACAGAAGGGGCATAAGCTCACGGCCCGGCAGGTGCGCGATCGGCTTACGGCGGAGCTGGTGGGCAACGTGAGTATTCGCGTGCTGCCTACGGATCGCCCAGATGCCTGGGAGGTGCAAGATCGCGGCGAATTGGCGCTTGCGGTGCTAGTGGAGACGATGCGGCGTGAGGGTTTCGAGCTCACTGTGGGCAAACCGCAGGTGGTGAAGCGCGTTATTGATGGCAAGGTGTTTGAGCCATGGGAGCGGGCTACGATTGACGTGCCTGAAGAGTATTTGGGGGCGGTGACGCAGCTGATGGCGGCGCGTAAGGGGCAGATGCTCACGATGGCTAATCACGGCACTGGCTGGGTGCGCATGGAATTTGAGGTGCCAAGCCGGGGCATGATTGGTTTCCGCACGCAATTCTTGACGCAGACGCGCGGCACCGGAATTAACGCCTCGATTTCTGATGGCTATAAGCCGTGGGCGGGCGAGATAGAGAGCCGCACCACGGGCTCGCTGGTGTCTGATCGCGCGGGGCAGGCCACGGCTTTTTCGATTCAAAGGCTTGAGGATCGTGGCCAGTTCTTCATTAAGCCTGGTGACGATGTGTATGAAGGCATGGTGGTGGGGGAGAACCCGCGCAATGAGGATATGGACGTGAACGTGGTGAAAGCCAAAGAAATGACGAATATGCGCTCATCCACGGCTGATGTATTCGAGACACTGCAGGCGGCGCGCACGCTCACGTTGGAGGAGTGTATCGAGTTTGCAGCCGAAGATGAATGTATTGAGGTGACGCCGGAGATTGTGCGCATTCGCAAAGTGATTTTGGGTACTCAAGAGCGGTTCCGTGAAAATGCGCGCCGGCGGCGGGCAAACGGAAAGTAGAAGGTTTGCCAGCTTGCAGGTGGGCGTGGCTGTGGTTGCGTGGGAAGCTGAGATGGCGTGAAGTTTGTGAAACTAATAGGGTGCGCCGCGTTGGGCGTGCTGGCTGGCGCAGTTGGTTTGATTGTGAGCCCGGGCCCGCTGGAGCAAGCGGCGTTGGGTGCGGTGCTCGGTGTTGCCGTGATTGCAGCAGGTAGTATGCTCGCTGGCGAAATTGCTGGGCTGGGCGGTGGATTTTTGTATGCTTGCGCCGCATTCGCAGCTACTTTGTGGTGGCAAAGCTTTTCTCCCCAAAGTGATTTTCTTGCTATGCCGAGTAGCGCTGTGGCTACAGTGTGGCCCCTCGTCACGGCCGTCTCAGCCTTGATCCCGCTGCGCTTTCTGCGTAGCAGCGATTAACCGAAGGCTATATCTGGCGGGGTGGACAGTGGGGTCGAGTGCCCCGGTTGGTGCCGAGCAGTAAAAGGCGAGATACTTAGAGGTGATGTGCGGCGCCGTAGCTTTGGAGCCGCTGAAGCATAACCGTCACGAATGAAACGGAGGAGCCGCAATGGCTTATGTAATTTCACTTGGATGCGTAGATGTGAAAGACAAAGCATGCGTGGATGAGTGCCCAGTGGATTGCATCTACGAAGGTGATCGCACGCTCTATATCCATCCCGATGAATGCGTGGATTGTGGCGCTTGCGAGCCAGTATGCCCCACTGAGGCGATCTATTATGAAGACGACCTGCCCGATAATCTCACCAACTGGCTTGCGATCAACCGCGAATTTTTTAACGAAGTGGGCTCTCCCGGTGGCGCCAGCTCGATGGGTGAGATCGGGAAAGATCACCCTGAGGTGGCTGCGCTTGGCCCGCAGGCTTAGTAGTTAGTGTAACGATGGCGCTTTACGGCTCAGCATTGCCAGATTTTCCGTGGGATACGCTCAAGGCAGCCCGTGATCAAGCAGCTAAATATCCAGCGGGAGAGATTGATCTCACGATTGGCTCGCCTGTGGATCCAGCTCCCCAGATAGCTATCCAGGCGCTGCAGGCGGCTGCCGATGCGCACGCCTATCCGCCCAACAGTGGCTCAGTGCCTTTGCGGCGGGCGATTCGCCGCTTCGTGCGGGAGCAAGCCGGATGTGTAGCCGATATTGATGTGCTGCCTACGCTAGGAGAAAAAGAGCTGGTAGCGCTGCTGCCAGCGCTGCTGGAGCTTGGCGAAGGTGATAGGGTGGCTTTTCCGGAAGTGGCCTATCCCACCTATGAGGTGGGTGCACTATTGGCTGGTGCTGAGCCTATTCGCGTGAATCCCCAGGCTGATCCAGATAGCTGGCCATATGGAATTTCGCTGCTGTGGCTTAATTCGCCTAGCAACCCCACTGGGCACGTGCTGAGCGTGGAGCAATTGCGCGCAATCGTGAGCTGGGCGCGTGAGCATGGCGTGATCATTGCCAGCGATGAATGCTATTCGGCTTTGAATTGGGCAAGTGACGGCGAGGGCGGCACGCCGAGTGTGCTGAGCGATGCGGTGTGTGGGGGCGATGCTAGCGGCCTACTGATGCTGTATTCGCTCTCAAAACAATCTAATCTGGCTGGCTATCGGGCTGCTTTCGTGGCTGGCGATCCAGAGCTGATAGCGCCCATTCGGGAGGTGCGTAAGCATAGCGGCATGATGCTGCCTGGGCCGGTGCAGGCGGCGATGGTGGCTGCATTAGGCGATCAAAATCATGTGCGTGAGCAGCGCGAACGCTATCGAGCTCGCCGCGAGGTGCTGCTGGCTGCGCTCCCTAAAGCGGGATTGGAATGTGACGATGCAGACGAAGCTGGCCTGTATCTTTGGGTGCACGCAAAGGCGAGCACTGCCGTCACGCCCAGATCCGCCGTCACGCCGAACGCATGGGAGCTTGTGGATGCTTTTGCCCGCATTGGTATTATCGTGGCTCCAGGCACCTTTTACGGCAGCAACAGCGAGTGTGAAAGCCATGTGCGGATTTCTCTTACGGCGAGCGATAGGGATATTCGTGACGCCGCAGCTCGGCTTGCTCACTATTCTTTCCCCGCTGAGTAAAATCAGAATCTCAATATCGAGATAGGTTAGGACAGAGGGCCTATAATTAAATAGTCTGAAGGAAATGTTTAGTTTCAATGAGGAACGAACGCGCCCGCGGCTACCTTCGATACAGCTCAATAAAAATACGAGTGAAAGGCATTTTCTATGGCAGAAACTGCACAGTTGGCTGTGAATGGCGAGAGCCAAGATCTCGCCATGATAAAAGCCGTGAACGGCAATGATGGCATCAATATGAACAAGTTGCTTTCCTCCACCGGCAAAGTGGCGCTCGATTACGGCTTCGCTAATACAGCTAGCTGCGAATCGGAAATCACCTTTATCGACGGCGGCCAAGGAATCTTGCGCTACCGCGGCTATCCGATCGAGGAGCTAGCCGAGAAATGCACCTTCCTGGAAGTGGCCTTCTTGCTGATTTATGGCGAATTGCCTGACGCTAATTCGCTGGCGGCTTTCATTAGGCGCATTAAGCATCACACGCTGCTGCACGAGGATTTCAAGAACTTCTTCACCTCCTTCCCCAGCGATGGGCACCCGATGAGTATGATGCAGGCTGCCGTGGCAGGCCTGGGCACTTACTATCCCGAGACGCTCGATCCGCTCGATCCAAAGCAGCTAGAGCTGGCTTCAGTGCTGCTGCTGGCGAAGGTGCCCACGATGGTGGCTTACGCATCCAAGCGTGCCACTGGCTTGCCGCTGCTATATCCGAGCCAGAATCGTAGCTACACTGAAGATTTCCTGCGCATGACCTTCGGCATCCCGATGATGGCTAACGATATTGATCCCACGATCGTGAATGCGCTCGATAAGATCCTTATCTTACATGCTGATCACGAGCAGAACTGCTCCACCTCTACGGCTCGCTTGGTGGGCTCCTCGCATGCTTCGCTCTATGCTTCGATTTCTTCCGCTATTGGCGCGCTTTCAGGCCCGCTGCATGGCGGCGCAAATGAGGCAGTGCTCGATATGCTCAATCACTTGCGTGAATCCGGCATTAAAATCAAGGATTTCGTGAGCCAGGTGAAAGACAAGAAGAATGACGTGAAGCTGATGGGCTTCGGCCACCGCGTGTACAAGAACTATGATCCGCGCGCAAAAGTGGTGAAGAAGTTGGCTGACGATATTCTTGACAAGCTTCAGGGCGATTCCGAGCTCTTCGATATGGCCCGCGAGCTGGAGCAGGTGGCGCTGAGCGATGATTACTTCGTGGAGCGTTCGCTATATCCGAATGTGGATTATTACACTGGCTTGATCTATAAGGCTATGGGTTTCCCCACGCAGATGTTTACTCCGCTATTCGTGATTGGCCGCTTGCCGGGATGGATTGCTCAGTTCCGCGAGATGATTCTCGATCCGAATACGCGCATTGGCCGCCCACGTCAGGTGTATGTGGGGTCCGATGTGCGCCCAGTGACGCCGGTGCGGGAGCGCGCGAAGATGGGCTTCGAGTATCACCGCGAGCTCGAAGATCGCGTCTGATCCGCAAAGGCTAGTGATACTGCTTGGGGGTGGAGCGCTTTGTGTGCTCCACCCCCAAATTTCTACTCCCAAAAGTCAGTGATGGAGTAGTCTAGCTGCGCGAGGAGCTCGCGCAGCAATGGGAGTGATATTCCCACCACGCCGTGATGATCGCCTTCGATGCGTTCCACGAAGGGCCCGCCGCGCCCGTCTATAGTAAAAGAGCCAGCCACTTTTAGCGGCTCACCGCTGGCGATATATGCCTCGATATCGGCATCGCTCAGCGGAGCTATATGCACAATTGCTTTCGAGACGCCGCTCGCCTCAGGGCGCTCGGGGTGGGCTATGTCAATTAGGCAGTGGCCGGTATAGAGAGTTCCGCTACGCCCACTCATTTTGTGCAGCCGCTTTCGCGCAACCGCTGCGGTATGAGGTTTGCCCACCACTTCTCCATCCATCTCAAACATGGAATCGCAGCCAACCACCACCCTCACGTTTGGGGTGCTATCGCTCGGGGGAGCCTGGCGTAGCAGTGCGGCCACGTCACGAGCTTTTGCGGCAGCAAGAAGTGCTACTTGCGCTGCTGCGCTGGGGGTGCCATTGGCTTTTGCGGCGGCTAGTAAAGCGTCTTCATCTACGTGGCTTACGGTGGAGCAGTGGCGGATGTGGGCGGAGCGCAAAGTGGCGGCCCGGGCTGGAGAAGCTGAGGCTAGTAATAGTGAATAGGGCATGTGTTCATTCTAGTGGCACTCGGGTTGAGCTTTTGTGATTGCTTGATTTGGATTGAAAATTGGTGCAAAATAAATGCGCGCTGATGCAACTATCTACCATTGCGATTTTTTGGGCAAAGTAAATTCTGCTAAACGGGCGCTAAGCTGCTAAAATTTGCTGTGATGTGTGCCACAAACGAGGGTTATAGTGCGATGGATGCAGCGCCCACTGAAGCTGCCTCGATACAACTGCCTCAAGATCCTGAGCCGCCCACGGTAGAGACCCGTGTGGAGCGGCTAATTGGTGGTGGCGAAAAGTATACGCTTGAAGAAGTGACGCAGCTGATTGGCGCCAGTGAGCGCAACGTGCGGCGCTTTTGGCGAGCAATGGGTTTCCCTTTTATAGCTGACGCGAAAGAGCCAGTATTTACCGACTATGATTTGAGCATGCTTCGAGCCCACATTGATCTAATGGATCGCGGCTTGGCTGATTCAGATACCATCAACTCGCTGGTGCGGGCGCAATCCCATTTCGCTGATCGGCTCGTGCTATGGCAGTTTGAGGCGCTGGTGGAGGAAAACGAAGCCCGCTTCGATCTTGACGATATGGAAGCTCGCCAGTGGCTGCTAGAGCACATTAATGTGTATGAAGACTTCCTCAAAGATCAGATGGAGTATGCCTGGCGGCGGCACATGGCGGCGCTAATGCGGCGGAACGTGGCGGAGATGGAAGATCTGCGCCGCGGCGATAGCCCTTTGGAGTCGGATGCGATAGAGCGCCAGCGGGCGATGGGATTTGTGGATTTGGTGAGCTTCACGCACACTTCGGGCCAGCTCTCGCCACACGCGCTGGTAGATTTTGTGCGCACTTTTGAATTTACTTGCCGGGATGTGGTGAGCACTTATGGGGCGCGTGTGGTGAAAATGGTGGGTGACGCCGTGCTCTTTGTGGCAGATAATCTCGCCACCGGGGCAGCGGTGGTGGATCACGTGGTGAAGGCGCTTAAGGAATCGCCAAATATGCCTGATGTGCGCGCATCGCTGGTGTGGGGTGACGTGGTGAGCCGTTTTGGGGATATTTTTGGCCCGAGTGTGAATTTAGCTTCAAGGCTATGCAATGTGGCGCCCGTGAATGGGATTTTAGTGGATCATTCCACAGCTGAAGCGCTTTACCAGATGGATCCTGAGGGGTTCTCGATTCAGCCCTACGATATTCCCGAGCTGGAAGGGATTGGCACGATAAATGCAGCGCAGGTGACGGTGCTCAAAGAGCAAAAGATTTCTGGACTCTAGCGCCGCTCCTTGGGTATGCTTGCTCATTGAGTTGGGTCATAGAAATCAGATTGATTAAGCGATCCATTGCCGAGCTTTTGCCAGAAGGTATCAATCTTTTCGGCGTCTAGCTCCACCACAGATTGCCCGCTTTGCCAGCCGTTGATAGTGGCGATCGGCGGCGCGCCTGATATGCCCTTTTCAGCGTCACCGCTCATCACATCGAGCAACGCGAGGCCAGCGAAGCCCACATCCATTATGGAATCACTATCATCCACTGTGAGCACACTAGCAGTGCCGCGCACAAGCTGCTCTTGCTTACTGGGGCTGAGCAGAATTTCGCGCGAGAGCGCCTTGTGCAAGATGGCGCTCACCACTTGCCGTTGGCGTTGGGTGCGGCCGAGGTCGCCGTATGGGTCTGAATAGCGCATTCTTGAGAAAGCTAAAGCTTGATCCCCCCAAGCTTCATGGCAGCCAGCTTCCCAAACTAGGCCAGAATTGGGATCGTCCACATCATAATCGAGGCATAGAGTGATTCCGTTTACGGCTTGCGTGAGCTCACGCACTCCATACATTCCGATTTGCACGTAGTGATCAATAGTGAGGCCAGTGAGTTCTTCCACGGTCTGCACTAGCAGCGGCTGGCCTCCCCATGAAAATGCTGCATTCAGTTTGGCCTCGCCGTTTTCAGGCACAGTGACCCAGATATCGCGGGGCAGTGATATAAGTGCGGTGACGCCAGATTCGGGTTTGTGTAGCAGCATGATAGTGTCGGAGCGCATGCCGCCAGTGCCATCAGCGACGGCGGCATCTCGCTGATCTGAGCCCACAATGAGATAGGTGGTGCCTGGCGTGTCGGGGCGCCCAGAGAGGGCTGCCACGTGGGTGAGGCCTTCGTTGCCGATTCGGTAGAGGTGCGAGACCCACATAATCGGTACCGCGATGGCAATGATAAGAATAATCACGAGCGTGGAAACGATGGCGCGCTTGTGGCTTTTGCGCTGCTTGCGTGGGTGCGGCGAGATGCTTGTTTGCTGAGCTAGAATCCTGGCTTGCTGAGCTGGAATTCTTTGAGCAGGCATGATGCTTTGCCGGCGTGGCGCGTAGCTGCGAGGCATTTCGCTTCGTGGCTCTTGGGGATGCTGTGCTTGATTTAGTGGCGCGTAGCTGCGGGGCGTTTGTGCTCGCGGAGCTGGGCGGGCAGGAGTATACGCTTGGCGAGGAGGCACGGAGCTGCGCAAGCGGGCCCGGGGATTCGCGGCTTCTTCACCTTGCCCAATCTTCTTGGCGCCCTGCGCTGAAGGGCGGGCACCTTTGCGGCGAGGCTCGAAAGAGGGAGGATTATCCATCAGTTATCATCGCCTCACTGATCTGGAGTTTCACCACTATCCGAAGTTTCGCCATCCGTGCTATCTGTGGTTTCTTCTTCTGCAGGAGGATCCACTGGCTGGCGGTTGTTCACCACTACTTCCTCTTGGGTGCGCATTTCATCGAGGGCGCTTGCAGGCACTGGAGTGTCTTCGCGCAATGCTTGCCACACGAAATCTGCGCTGCCGCGAGCTCGCACACGGTTCGGATCATCAGGGTCGGAATAGATCGGGAGTGTGAAGAAATGGACTCCGTTTTCCATGTCAATATCTTTAAGAGAGTATGCAAGCCCAGCAAGGAAGCTGAGGTCTCCCAGTCCTTGGGAGGTATCAAGGTTTTGTGTGATTGCGGCCGCGATTTGATAGAACTTTGCGCTATCAGTAAGCACATTTAGCTTCATTATCTTAGCTATCAGCTGGTATACAAGCTCTTGCTGGCGGCCAATGCGCGAGAGGTCAGAACCATCTCCAATACCGTGCCGAGCTCGTGCAAGCGCAAGCGCTTGTTCACCATCCAAAGTGTGGCACCCTGCAGTCACCTCAAGGCCAGAATCAGTATCGCCAATATCTTGGTTGAAGCACATGTCCACTCCATCGAGAGTGTCCACAATGCTCTTAAATGCATAGAAATTCGCCACCACAAATCCGTCAATGAGCACTCCGCTCATTTCTTCGATAGTGGCAAGGGTGCATGATGCGGCGCTGCCCACATCTCCGTTTTGGCCGCCTACCATAAAAGCTGAGTTAAACATCGCATTGTATTGCTCATAGGAATTCCATGAGGAGCCATCCCAGGATCCGACCACACACGATGGAATAGTGACAAGCGTATCTCGCGGAATAGATATCACATCAATTCGCTTTCGATCTGCTGAAATATGTGCCACCATCGCAGTGTCAGAGCGCATTCCGCTCACTCCTTCCCCGCTATCTGCGGGGCGTTCATCGGAGCCAAGAATAAGGATATTGAGCGGCTGCCCAGCTTTTTTATCTATAGGCACTACAGGGGCAGGCCGAGGTTTGGTGGGGGCGGCACGCACAATTTCGTGTTGCTCAATATTAGATTGCAATTTGGCATAGATTGTGCCGAATGCAGTGCCTCCCATAAGCGATGCGGCGAGAACAATTAGGCCAAGCGAGCGGAGCACTATGCCGAGGCGGCCGCGCGGCGCGGCGTGGCTCGGGGCGTGCTTTTTGCTACGCGCAAACGCTGGAGCAGCCGAGCTTCGAGCTCGGCTATGAGTTGCGCCAGGATCAATAGTAGCTTTTGGCGCTGATGCTTCAGTTGCTCCCGTGGGGGCTGTATGTTTAGCCATGGCGCCTATCTTAGTGGAGAAGCTCGTAAATATCGGAGAAAAAGCGGATAGGCGCGGTGAGATTCACACTTTGCCACCTAATCTCTAATCACAGTGGCGATTGTGCGTGCCACGATTTTGGTATCTTCCCACAGGGAGCGAGTGCGCACATATTCAGCATAGAGAGCCGTTTTTTTAGGGATGAGCACTTCTTCGTAGTAGCGCACGGGATCATCCGCAGCCGCTAGTTCATCAGCTTCATTTCGGTATGCGATTGAAGATGGGTCAGTGATTCCGGGCCGCACAGAAAGAATAAGGCCACGTAATTCATCAGGCCATTTAGCCACATATTCAGGCACTTCTGGCCTCGGGCCCACTATTGCCATTGTGCCTTGAAGCACATCAATAAGCTGCGGCAATTCATCAAGCTTAGTCTTCCGTAGCACTTTTCCCACGCGCGTCACTCTCGGATCGCCAGTGGCTGAAACGTTCACTTTTGGAATCTCATTGCGCATGGTGCGGAATTTGTGGATACGGAAAAGCTTTCCTGAGCGCCCTACTCGCTCTTGGCGGAAAAATACTGGGCCTGCCGAATCGGCTTTTATAGCCGCAGCGCATACGGCAAAAACTGGGCATAGCGCTGCAATTGCCAAAGCAGATATTGATCGATCAATTATTTCTTTTGCTTCCATCGTGCCTTGGACGCCCTTTCGCTACGCCGTCATTTCAGCCAAAATATCGTGCGCCGTGATGCCCACATATTCCACTTGCTCATCAGAGAGTGCGGTATGCAGTGGGAGCGTGACTTCGTGCTCATAGCGCTCGAGAGCATTGGGGAAGTCTGCTACAGCGAAGCCAAGATTCTTATATGCTGTGAGCATCGGCAGCGGCTTGTAATGCACATTGCAGGAGACGCCGCGCTCATACATGCGGTCAATGAATTCATTGCGGCCAGCGAGATCCAAAGTGGCGAGGCTGAGCAGGTAGAGATGCCCAGAAGATCGCCATTCTTTTCCGCAATCAGTGCTGCCGCTATGTGCGAGCGAGGCGAACGGAAGATCGGCAAGAGCTGAATCGTAGCGCCCGATTATTTCGTGACGGCGAGCAATCGTGGCCCGGTAGCGGCCAAGCTGGGAGAGGCCAAGCGCGGCGAGGGTGTCTGGCATATTAGCTTTATAGCCAGGGAAAAGCACATCGTATTCCCACGCTGCAGAGTTGGTTTTTTCGAGAGCTGATTTGGATTGGCCATGCAGAATGTGGAGCTTCAAGAATTTCTCGATATCGCCGTGATCTGCAGGATTTTCTGAGCGCCACGCGATAGCGCCACCTTCGGCCGTGGTGAGGTTTTTCACGGCATGGAAAGAAAAGGCTGTGAAATCTCCAGCAGCCCCAGCGCAGATTCCGGCGCGCTGGGCGCCAAGGGAGTGAGCGCCGTCAATTATCAAAGCAATCCGCCCAAATGCTTCTTGAGCCGGAGTGCTCGCGCGGAACAGCGGGCGGGCAGCATCGATCACTTCATAGATTGGCGCTATATCCACCATTCTGCCGGCTAGATCCACCAAGATTATCGCTTTAGTGCGCTCGGTGATGGCCGCTGCCACTCGCTGCGCGCTAGTGAAATAGCTGCCTGGCTCAGTATCCACCATCACTATTGTGGCTCCCACGTGGTGAATCACTGAAGCAGAGGCAGTGTATGTGTATGCTGGCACAATCACTTCATCGCCTGGGCCAATTCCGAGGTAGCGCAAAGCTGCTTCAAGGGCGGCAGTGGCCGAATTAACTAGCACAGTGCCAGCAGCGCCGCTAAAAGCGGTGAGCGCTTCGCGGAATTTTTCGCCCACAGGCCCGCTCGTGATCCATCCAGAGCGCAATACTTTCACCACTGCTTCAATATCTTCTTCGCACAAATCTGGGGGCGAAAATGGCACCTGCATAATGTGGCCTTTCGTGCTAGGCGGATTACGGCGTCACGCTTTCTAGATCCTGCTTGCCTGGATCGGGGCTGTGGCACCACGGCTTGCTCTAATGAGGTCTATTATCTCACTATTGCGGCTGCACAGCATTAAGCATTGCCGAAACTGAATGCTTAGCAATGTAGAATAATGCGCAGCAGTTTAATTATTTTGAAGGAAAGTGAATGCTTATGTTGCTTCCCACATGGCTGCGCCGCTTCACGGTAGCTTTTGTAGATGCGATCGCATGGGTGGTTGCTGTGTTTGCTGTCTCGTGGCTGCGTTTTGATTTGAATCTCTCTGCGGGAGATGCAGCCGGAATAGTGGCTTTTGCTGTAGTTGCTGTTTTGGTGCAATTGGTGGCTGGATTTGCTTCGAAGCATTATCGCAATCGTTATTGGCTTGGGTCGTTTGAAGAAGTGGTGACGCTTGCTGGGCTAGTGGTAGTTGCCACTGTGGTGGGAGTGCTTTTCACTATCTTTATTTTCCCGGGGTATTTCGTATCGCGGGCAGTGGCGGCCACAGCTCCGCCGGTGGCTTTGTTGATTATGGCTTTTGCGCGAGTGTTGTGGCGTCTTATCAAGAAGATGCGTAGGCGTGGAGCTGAGGATCCTGAGCCCGTGATTTTAATTGGCGCTGGAAGGGCTGCGGAGCAGCTGATTCACCAGTTGCAGGCGGATGCGGCATCTCCATATCAGGCGGTGGCGCTTATTGATGATGCGCCGGCGAAGAAGAATTTGAGGCTCCGGGGAGTGCCAGTGAAGGGCACTCGCGAAGATTTGCAGAGCGTAGCTAAGAATATGGGTGTGAAAACCGCTATTTTTGCGATCTATAGCGCTGATCCTCAAGTTAAGAATGATTATTCGGCTATCTGCGCGCAGGCCGGAATTAAGCTTTTGGTGGTGCCTCAGGTGAGCGAACTCCTCGAAGGCAAATTGGATTTATCGCAGATTCGCCAGCTGAATGTGAACGATTTGCTTGGGCGGCGCCAAGTGAAGACTAATTTGGCGGAAGTGGCTGGATATGTGACGGGCAAGCGGGTGCTGGTGACGGGGGCTGGCGGCTCAATTGGTTCGGAGATTTGCCGGCAGGTGAAGGCGCTTAATCCGGCTGAGCTAGTATTGCTTGATCGGGATGAATCTGAGCTGCACGCCATGGAGCTGGAGCTTTATGGCACGGGTTTGCTGAATACGCCGAATTTTGCGTTGTGCGATATTCGCGATCGTGAGGCGCTGCGCGCGATTTTTGAGGCGCATCACCCGCAAGTAGTGTTCCACGCGGCGGCACTGAAGCATTTGCCGATGCTCGAGCAGTATCCGGAGGAAGGCTGGAAGACTAACTCGCTTGGCTCGCAAAACGTGGTGGAGCTGGCGGTGGAATACGGCGTCACAAACTTCGTGAATATTTCCACCGATAAGGCTGCGGAGCCCACGAGCGTGCTGGGCCGCTCAAAGCGAATGGCAGAGCGAATCGTGGCGCACTATTCGCATCAGGTGGCTGAAAAAGGTTGGCGCTACGTGTCGGTGCGTTTTGGCAACGTGTTAGGCTCGCGTGGCTCGGTGCTGTGGACTTTCACTTCCCAGATCGAAAAAGGCGGCCCGATTACGATCACGCATCCTGATATCGAGCGCTATTTTATGACGATTCCCGAGGCGTGCGCTCTGGTGATCCAGGCGGGCGCGATCGGGCGGCCAGGCGAAGTGCTGGTGCTGGATATGGGCACGCCGGTAAAGATTATGGCCGTGGCTAAACGCATGATTGAGATGAGTGGCAAAAATATCGAGATTAAGATTACGGGCTTGCGGCCTGGCGAAAAGATTTCGGAAGTGCTGCATTTCGAGGGGGAAATAGATGAGCGCCCCTTCCACCCGCTGATTTCACACACTTCGGTGCCGGCTATCGCTCCGGATGCTCTTGAGGCTGAGCGTGCTGAAGTGATTCAGCACGACAAGATTCTTGGCTAATACAGGGACGGATCATGCGCCGAAAGCAGAAGTTTATAGAATCGAGTCAGCTAAGCGCAGCTGAGCTGACTCGATTGCAGCAAAAGTCGTGGGAGATTTATGAGTATTTTGCGGCATTCTGTGACAAGCATGGGTTGCGTTTCTATGGGTGTGGTGGTTGCGTGATTGGCGCGGCGAGGGATGGAAAGTTCATTTCATGGGATGATGATGTGGATGTTTTTATGCCGCGGCCTGATTATGAGCGGTTAGCCGAGCTGTGGGAGTGTGAAGCTGATACTGAGCGGTTTAGCTATGTGCGCACTAGCGCCACTATGCACACAGGCGATGTGACTGCGAAAATCTGTGATAACGCCACCACTCTCGTCACTCCTTATCAAGTGGAGAAACGGATTCCACAAGGGGTGACGATGGATATTTTCCCTCTTGATGGCGCACCTCGCCCAAAGAGCCCCGCATGGTGGTGGCAGATGCTGCTGGGGCAGCTGTTTAACCTATACAATGTGGCTGAAGTGCCTAAAAATCACGGCAAAATGATTGCGCTTGCAGCTCGAATTGCATTGGCAATAGTGCATAGCGGCGCTGCTCGGTATCGGATTTGGCGCTGGGCTGAGCGGCAAATGAGCCAATGGGATTATGATGAGCATGAATTCACTGCCACTATTTGCGAAAGCCCTACTCTAATGTTTACGCCTTTTAGGCGCGTGTGGTTTGGTAAAGGTATTGATATGCCGCTTGAAGTGGCAGGAAGCATGAAACAATATCGGATGCCCCATAATTATGATTCGTATTTGCGGGCGGAATTTGGCGACGATTATCTCACCCCGCCATCTCCGGAGAAGCAGCGTCCGGAGCATCCGGTGTATTTTATGGATCTTGATACTCCATATCAGGAATACATGA
>R16__coassemble_931_pt1 | contig 68681 bp, 57 predicted proteins | sample R16__metabat2_low_PE_013 | metagenome-assembled genome bin R16
GTAGACGTGCTACGCGTGGAAAACTCCGAGATGCAGCTCTTCCGCTATTGCGGTGACGACGCCCACCACCACCACTTGGTGTGCCGCAACTGCGGGAACACAAAAGAAATTAAAGGCTCCACAGTGGAGAAATGGGCGCAGGCAGTAGCCACCAACTATGGCTTTACCGCCGTCACCCATTCGCTTGAACTCTATGGCCTATGCTCTAAATGCCAGTGACCGGTGTGCCAATTGCACAGAGCAAAAGCCCCCTCGCCGCTCAAGGCTCTCTCCCCCGCTAGCCACTACAGCACGGCGTCACGGCCGAGCAGCACTTTAAGATCCGAATAGAGCGAAGGCTGCGGCGCTACCGAGAATTCTGGCGCTACTCCCACCACGCTAGTTTGCTCTTTTTGCACCACGTGCAGCCGCACTGGAGCTGCTCCAGGGTATTGATTGAGCACGCCGGCGAGGCGTTGCAACATATCAGGCGTGCATAGGCGCTCATGGATACGAAGATTCACAGGTGCGTTCACGTCCATATCGGCGGGTGCCGGCTCGATATTCTGCGCCGATAGGCTCACAGCGCCGTCACGAATACTTACTCGCCCATGCACGATTACGAGCGAATCTTGGCTCAGCAATGGCGCCACCCGCTCATAGGTTTTCGTAAATACGTTTACTGAGGTAGAACCAGTGAGATCCTCGAGTCCGATCGTGGCCCACACTTTGCCGCTCTTTTTAGCAACGCGCGTCTGCACCGAAGAAATCAGCCCGGCGATCGTCACTGGCTTGCCGTCCACTACCGCCTCATCATCAAGCAGCTGCACCACAGTGGTATCTGAGGTGCGGGATAAAAATGCTTCTTTATCGGATAGTGGATGATCCGAGACGTAGAGCCCGAGCATGTCGCGCTCTAAGTTGAGCTTTTGGCGTTTTTCCCATTCCGGCAAATCCGGCACTTCCACACTGAAGCCCGCCTCGACCGCCGCGCCGCCCAGCCCCGCAAAGAGATCAAACTGCCCCGCCGCTTCATTGCGCTTCACTGGCACCACGGCGTCAATCGCTTCTTCCATCACGGCCATGAGCGCACGGCGTGAATAGCCGAGCGAATCGAAAGCACCAGCCTTAATGATGCACTCCATGGCGCGCTTGTTGCACACCTGCACCGGCACTTTATCCAAGAAATCTTGGAAGCTGGCGAAAGCGCCTTTCTCTTCGCGCGCAGCGATAATCCCTTCTACCACGGCTGCGCCCACGTTTTTAATCCCAGAAAGCCCCACGCGAATCTCATCGCCCACAGCCCAATAGCCAGCGCGCGATTCGTTCACGTCTGGCACCAGCACCGGGATTTTTTGGCGCCGGCAATCAGCCAGATAAGCGGCGATCTTGTCGGTCTTGCCAATGTTGGTGGCGAGCAGCGCCGCCATAAACTCCACCGGATAGTGCGCCTTGAGATATGCCGTCTGGTATGCCACCAGCGCATAGGCCTCCGAGTGCGATTTATTGAAAGCATAGGAGGCGAAAGGCACCAAAATATCCCAAAGCGTCTTGATGCAGTCTTCGGAATAGCCATTGCTTCGCATCCCTGCCGCGAAACCGTCGAACTGCTTAGCCAACACGTCGGCTTTCTTCTTGCCCATCGCTTTGCGTAGCACGTCGGCTTGGCCAAGCGAGAAACCAGCCACTTTCTGCGCAATTTTCATCACTTGCTCTTGGAACACGATCAAGCCATAAGTGCTATCTAGAATTTCTTTCAACGGCTCAGCCAGCTCCGGATGGATCGGGGCGATCTCTTGCAAGCCGTTTTTGCGTAGCGCATAGTTAACATGCGAATTTGCCCCCATTGGCCCGGGGCGATAAAGCGCTGAAACCGCCGAAATATCCGCAAAAGAATCGGCCTTCATCTGTTTGAGCAGCGAGCGCATCCCGCTGCCTTCGAGCTGGAACACGCCAAGCGTATCGCCGCGGGCAAGCAGCTCAAAAGTGGCCGGATCATCGAGCGGCACACCGTCGATATCGGGCACTTCTTTGCCGTTCGCTTTGATATTCGTGAGCGCGTCGTTGATTGTGGTGAGGTTGGAAAGGCCAAGGAAATCCATCTTAATCAAGCCCAGCTCTTCGCATTGCGGATATTCAAACTGGGTGAGCACGATATTGTCTTTGGCGTTGAGCATCACTGGGATCACATCTGTGAGCGGCTCGCTACTCATAATCACGGCGCAAGCATGCACGCCGGTTTGGCGCACTAAACCCTCCAGCCCAGTGGCCAGATCATACACTTTTTTCGCATCGCCGTCACTATTAATTAAATCCCTGATTTCGGTGGCTTCTTTGAAACGCGGGTGTGATTCGTTGAAGAAATCGTTTACCGGGATGTCTTTGCCCATCACGGATGGCGGCATCGCTTTGGTGAGCCGATCGCCCATCTCGAAAGGATATCCGAGCACGCGGGCGGAATCTTTGAGTGATTGCTTGGCTTTGATCGTGCCGAAAGTGACCACTTGGGAGACTTTATCCTTCCCATATTTCTCTTCCACATATTTGATCACTTCGCCCCGGCGCCGATCGTCGAAATCCACATCGATATCGGGCATGCTCACCCGCTCCGGGTTGAGGAAGCGCTCGAAAAGCAGCCCGTGCTTAATCGGATCTAGCTGCGTGATACCCAGCGCATAGGCCACCATCGAGCCAGCGCCGGAGCCGCGCCCTGGTCCCACCCGAATCCCGTGGCGCCGCGCCCAATCAATATAGTCGGCCACCACGAGGAAGTATCCAGGAAAGCCCATTTGCGCGATCACGCCCACCTCATAATCGGCACGTTCGCGCACGTGCGCCGGAATCACCTCGCCAAAGCGCTCATGCAGCCCGCGCTCCACTTCGCGAATAAACCAGCTGGTCTCATCTTCGCCAGGCGGCACCGGGAAGCTCGGCATGTAGTTTGCGCCATCACTCGTGGTTTGAAAGGTGACGGAGCAGCGCTCGGCCACGAGCAGCGTGTTGGAGCAGGCTTCGGGTAGGTCGGCAAAGAGCCGATGCATTTCGGCGCTGGAGCGCAAATAATAGCCTTCGCCATCGAATTTGAAGCGGTTTTGATCCGAGAGTACCGAGCCTGAGTTGATGCAGAGCATGGCATCTTGCACGGAGGCATCCTCTTTGCGCACATAGTGTGAATCGTTGGTGGCGATGATGGGGGCGCCGATTTTGCGCGCAAGGGCAAGCAGATCTTTTTGCACCCGGTGCTCGATCTCGATGCCATGATCCATGATTTCCACGAAGAAATTCTCACGGCCAAAAATATCTTGCAACTCGCCAGCGGCGCGCAATGCTTCTTCCTTTTGCCCGAGGCGCAGCCGAGTTTGGATTTCGCCCGAAGGGCAGCCTGCCGTGCCAATCAGGCCATCATGGTAGGTTTCGAGCAGATCGCGATCCATGCGCGGCCATTTGCCGTATTGTCCATCAAGCGAGGCCAGCGAACCCATCCGGAAAAGATTGTGCATGCCGGCGGTGGTCTCGCTCAGGAGCGTCATGTGCGTATAGGCGCCGCTGGCGGAGACGTCGTCACTGCGCTGCTCGGGCCGCCCCCACTGCACCCGGGTGCGATCAAAACGCGAGGTGCCAGGCGTGAGGTATGCTTCGAGCCCCACGATTGGTTTCACACCAGCCTCTCGCGCGGCCTTCCAAAATTCGTAGGCACCAAAAAGATAGCCATGATCCGTGATCGCCACCGCGCTTTGCCCTTGCGCAGCCACCTCTTGCACCAGCTTTTTCACCTTGCCCGCGCCATCTAGCAAAGAGTAATCAGTGTGCACATGCAGGTGCACGAAATCGGCATTTGCGCCCGCCTCGGAAACTGCTTTCGAACCCATGCCCTCTAGTGTACGCACCCGCTTCTGGAAATTCTCGTGAAGTTTTGGGCGCGGCGGAATGGCCGTCACCACATTGGCCGTTTGCGCCATGTACCAACGCCTAAGGCCATTGGTACATGGCACAAACGGCAGTAAATGGCACAAACGGCAGAATTGTAAAGAACCACAAGCGCGAATTAAAACAACAGCAAGAGGAATCTCAACCTTGAAACAGGAAAGGCGGTGAGTGATGGGTGGCGGGTTTGGTGGTAAATACGGGAGTAGATCGGAATCATACTCCCAGTATTTAGATGCTAGCTTCTATCCCAAAGCTAGCACTCCGAATCCACCAAACGTATTAGCGGCGCTAAACGCACCTCCGTCACTCCACCCAAAATCAGAAACCCCGCCGTCACCCACCCCAAAGCCAAGCCCAGCCCCGTCACCGCCAAAAGTAACCAAAACGGCGGCTATCAGGAAAACACCGAAAAGTTTGCAAGCAAATTCCGACTGAATGCCTACGGTAATTTCGGCAAGCGCGGCAAGGGAAAAGCCGGCAGCAACGTGCGCGAAGTACAATCCGATGCGGCGCCACATGATGCAAAAGAGCTTTTTGACCTGCTGCGCGGAAATACCACGCCTAAACCTGTTGATGCCGCCCAAACGAAGGGAAGCATAGCTCAGAGGCCGGATGGAACGATTATCACCTATCGCCCCGTCACGAGTTCACCCAATAGCCCCGCTGTCGACATTAACCAATCAGCTTTCGAATGGCTTAAAAATCAAAAAGTGCATTTCAAACCCGAATAATAAGGCAAAGGAATTGATTGTGAAGAAAAACCAAATAGCGTATGCATGTTTCACCGATGAGATGCTGAACGTGCTGCGAGAAATGAAGGGTAAGACATTCAAATCATACGAATACGATGCCACCGACAAATTCGACCACGCCACATTTCGGCTGCGCTTGAATCTTGGCACTTTCGCGATCGATCTGTCTAATGAGCTGCACATGCTACCGCTATGGGGCAGAGATGAGCCTGATGCGATAGTTGACGAAATCGCCTATTTCAAATGCGAAAAAGCAAAACTGAGCGATCCCTTCCCGTACGGCATCGAAACCAAAGCATACATGGTGGATGAGCGGATCAAAGCGGTGCGAGTGATCCGCAACGAAATTTATATCGAAAAATTCGACTTTACCGTAATCATGGATTACGCCTTAATAATCGAGACCCGCTGGCACACCTATGCGTTTTCGCGCGAAGTATCATTCGGTGACGACATTACAATAGCCATGGATTCTATTGCCAAAGTATTCACCAACGAACAGGTGATCGCTGATTGGAGTGACGACGAATCCGCCCCCGATTATGACGGTGAGCCCGGCGAAGGCTGGATCGCCGCCACCACCCGCCAAATAATAGAACTGTAAAAACATCTTAAAGCCACTTTCTGTTTGTGCCATGTCCAATGGCTGATGGCACTGACGGCTGATGCACCAGAGACAACAAGCCCCCTCGCCGCCACCAAGCAAAAGTGAGCGGCCTAGAGCATCCCGGCGCGCATCCTTTCCAGCACTGCCACCAAATCGGCCGGATATTCCGAGTGGAACTCCACATATTCGCGGCTGCGCGGGTGCTCAAAACCGAGCGTGACGGCGTGCAGCCACTGGCGCTGCAGCCTCAACTTCGCGCTAAGACGCGAATCTGCTCCGTACATATCGTCGCCCACGCAAGGATGATGAATCGCGCTCATGTGCACCCGAATCTGATGGGTGCGCCCAGTCTCTAGATGCACAGCGAGCAGCGTGGCACCCGCCATAGCTTCAAGCGTGTCGTAATGCGTGACGGAGGGCTTGCCGCCCACGCCAATCCCCATCTTCCATTCATGCCGGTGATCGCGCACAATCGGCGCCTCGATTGTGCCCGAAAGCGGATCGGGATGGCCTTGCACCAAGGCATGATAAATCTTGGTGACGGTGCGGTCTCGAAACGCCTGTTTCAACACACTATAAGCCAGCTCTGATTTGGCTACCACCATACAGCCAGTGGTGCCCACATCCAGGCGGTGCACGATCCCCTTGCGCTCGCTCGGCCCATAATCGCTGAGATTGCGCCCGCTCGCCAGCAGCACGCCCAACACATCCGGCCCTTCAAAATTAAGCGAAGGATGCGCCGCCACGCCGGCAGGCTTATCCACCACGATCAGATCGCCGTCTTCATAAAGCACCTGCATGCCCGGCACTGGCGTGGGCCGCGGAGCGAGCGCCGGCGCGAGATCCGGAATCGCCACCTCGAGTAACGCCTGGCTGGGCACTTTCACGCTCGCTTTAGCCGCCGCGGTGCCATCAATATGCACACCGCCCCTGGCAATCAAATCTTGCACTGCCGCGCGCGAAAGCCCCGTGATCTTCGTCAAAGCCACATCAAGCCGCTCGCCCACCAAAGCCGGCGGCACAGCATATACGCGCACACTCATGCAAGCCCTTCGCAGCGTAGCTCTTCACGATCGGAATTGCTGGAATCTTTTGGATCACGATTTGGGGTGATGCCGCCGGCGTTTTCTTCAGCAATCTCGCCATCCACACTTGCCACCAGCAGTGGATCGCCTTCACCATTCGCAATCTTCTCGCTCGCTTTTTCATGCTCGCTGCGCATCTCCAAAATCAGCAGCCAGATCACGCCCACTACCAGCTCAATGTCGGCCACGTTGCCCACAAAGAGGGTGCCATATTGGATAAAGTCCACCACATGGCCAATTCCGAAGCCTGGATCACGAAAGAGTCTGTCGATGAGATTTCCTAATGCTCCAGCCCAAATAAGGACCAGCGCGAGTTGGGGAGCGAATCCGCGAGCGCGGTAAATTAGCGCCGGAATAGCTATACAAGCTAGCGCCGCAATGATCGTGAAAATCCACGTGGAGCTAGTGCCGAATGAGAAGGCTGCGCCGGGGTTGAAGATGAGATGCAACTGCAAAAAGCTGCCAACTAGCGGCAAATCTTGAGTAGCTAGGGCGCTCAGCGCCCACTTTTTCGTGAGCTGATCAGCTGCCACGAATAGCAGCGCAAGCCCCACCATGACTGAGAGTCTGCGCCCGCTATTGGGTTCTAGCTCAGTTGGCTTATACCGATTCTCAGGATCTTCCGCTTTCACTCTTCAAGAGTAGCAAAGTAACGGCGATGGCGCGCAAGCGTGAAAAAGAGGACGGAGCGCATGAAGCACTCCGTCCTCGAAACTATGTGTGTCGTGGGCTAATCTCACTCGCCAGCATTGCTCACATTGCCAAGCAAGGATTCAAGGTAGCTCTTCAAGCGGCCGCGGTAATCACGCTCGAAATCACGCAATTCAGCGATCTTTCGCTCCAACACTGACTTGTCTTCTTCGAGCTTGGTGAGAATAGCATTCTTATTCTCTTCCGTTTCATGCAAAATCCGCTCGCGCTCAGCATTCGTTTCGTTAACGATACGAGTGCGCTCTGATTCAGCTTCAGATAGCATGCGCTCAGATTCCGCCTTACCGTTACTCACATATTCATCGTGCAGGCGCTGCGCCAAGGCAAGCACACCAGTGGCATTAGCAGCTTCGGCCTGATCAGGAGCTGGGGCAGGCTCAGGCTCGATAGGAGCTGGAGCATTCTCAAGCTCAGCAACGCGAGCCTGTGCGGCCTGCACCTGAGCTGCAAGCTCTTCCTTTTCCTGGGTAAGCCCTGCGATAGTTTCAGCTACGAGATCAAGGAAATTATCTACATCATCTTGATCGTAGCCTTCTTCCACACGCTGCGGTTCCTTAAAGCGAATGGTGACCACGTCATGTTCGGTGAGCATAGCCATATTTGTACCTCTAATTTCGGATCGTATGCGCAGCAATCCACGCATTTTTTTAGTGCGCTCCGAAGCGTGGGCCGCTCCATCGTCACCATTTGGAGCCGCCACCAGCTACGAAACACAACCTACAAGATATTTTTACCACATTTATACCGTTCACACCCAAACTCTCACATAATTCACACGAATCCCGCAATTCACATTCGTCACAAAGCAATCTAGCCTTGAAGCGCAGCGAAAACCTACACGTTAACGACTTGCCAACATCAAAGCCCAAGCTCCACTTCGCACCAAAACCACAGCAAAATAAAGCACAATAAAGCCCACATCTAGCGCCAATCCCCCAAGACGCAACGGCGGAATATACCGCGCTAAGAAACGCAGGGGCGGGTCAGTGAGGATATAAACGGCACGCGCAATCAGAAGCACAATTCCACGTGGCATCCAATTGGGCTGAAACAGCTGCACGAAATCAAAAACCACTCGGATAACAAGTACAGCAATATACAGCCGACACAGATAAAAAACCGCGAGAGCTACTAGATACACACTACCCCACTAGCGCATAAAATCGTGAGGCTCATCCGAGCCGCGCGAATCAAGCCGCACCGAATGCGGAGTGAGAAGAAAAACGTCTTCCGAAATCCTAGAGAAGAGCCCGTCAAGGCCGAAGCACAGCCCGAGCGCAAAATCTACGATCCGAGCCCGCTCCCCATCTGGAGCCTCAGATAGATTCAAAATCACGGGCATACCATCGCGGAATTCCACAGCAAAATCTCGAATTTCTTTATACGAGGCCACCCACACTGTCACAATCCGAGAAATATCGCCTTCCTCCACGGCATGGATCGCGGGCACTGAGGCATCGCCTTCTTCATAAAAATCGCCTTCGTATCCAATATCATCAGTGTAATCGTAATCGGAATCGGCGGCATAAGCAGCCGCGCGGCCGCTCAAACGATCTAAAAACCCCATACCAGGCTCCCTTCTGGTGCTTCCTTTACACTATGCGCAGCTCACCAAGTAGCACGGTATTTTTACCGGCGTGTTGCAGATCAATACCCACGCGCTCGGTAAATTACCACACTTCAGAATTAATCCTCCCCAAAGAGGAATGGCGGAATATCAAGATCAGGGCGCTTATGCGTCTCAGCTTCGGGCTCTGCCGGTTTCTGCGGCGAATCAGTAGATTCCGCCGGCACGATACGCGGCCCAGCAGCGGCAAAGCTCACAGATTGATCAGCTCTTGGCTCATCCACCCGCGGAACTTCAATAGCTGCGGTTGAAGTATTATCCACAGCCGGAGCAGCCTGCACAACCAACTTATCAGCCTCAGATGCCTGCTGCACCACTGGAGCAAGATAATCCACGCTCTCATCAAAACCAGCCGCAATCACAGTCACGCGCACCTCATCACCCAAAGATTCATCGAGGGTGATACCAATAATAATATTGGCGTTCGGGTCCACCTGCTCTTTCACTAGCTGTGACGCTTCCGCATACTCTTTCAAACCAAGATCCGTGGAAGCAGTGAAAGCCAGAAGCACGCCGTGAGCCCCATCAATACGAGCTTCAAGCAGCGGAGAAGAGATGGCGTTCTCCGTGGCGCGCAGCGCCCGGTCCGCACCAGTGGCGGAGCCAAGCCCCATAAGTGCCGTACCCGCATCTTTCATAATCGTCTTCACATCAGCGAAGTCGAGATTAATATGCCCAGGCTTCGTGATCAGATCCGAGATACCTTTCACCCCGCTCTGCAACACTTGATCAGCAAGCCGGAATGCTTCAATAATTCCGATATCGCTCTCCGTGAGTTCAAGGAGGCGATCATTCGGAATCACAATGAGGGTATCCACAGCGTCACGCAGGTCAGAAATACCGCCATTAGAATTGCGAGTGCGCTGCAAGCCTTCAAAGCTAAAAGGCCGTGTGACCACGCCTACAGTGAGAGCGCCGAGATCACGAGCCACTTGAGCTACCACGGGCGCTGCCCCAGTACCGGTGCCGCCACCTTCGCCCGCCGTCACAAACACCATATCGGCGCCTTGCAACATCTCCCGAATCAAATCAATGTTTTCTTCAGCGGCTCGCTGCCCAACGCTAGGATCAGCGCCAGCACCAAGCCCCTCTGAAACATTGCGGCCAATATCAATCTTCGTCTCCGCCTCAGACTTAGCCAAGCTCTGCGCGTCAGTGTTCACTGCAATGAAATCCACGCCAGCGAGCCCGTCTTGAATCATGCGATCAAGAGCATTCACACCGCCCCCACCGACGCCTACCACTTTGATGTTGGCTGCATTATTGAGCGATTCCATGCGCCGCTACCCCTTCTTATAGTTCAAGTAATACTTGAAGTATTTGGCTTTACTATTCGCCCAAAAGGTAGATACTTAGCAGCTCAAATTCAACGATATAGCTGGGCGTGTTGCGCATTCAATCAGCTATCTACGATCACACTATTGGGTGACGGGCGAGGAAGGGATGGAAACGTCGTACAGCGAATGATCTTCTGCAAGCAAGGCGCCCAGCACTTTCCGTTTCAATTCAGCGTCATCAGCGTCACCCCAACGCACAGTAGCTCCAGAATCAAGCTGGAAGCTCACTTCGCCACCTTCAGAGAGCGCAAAACTGACAACCCGCTGGGCCACTTGCGGATCAAGAGTCTCACTCACCGCTGAAATCGCCTTCATAAACACTGCGGGTTCTAGCTGAGAATCAGCAACTTCGAGGATCGGCAAACCTGTTTGCATTTCAGCAGGAACGCGCAATATGGAACCATCACTGGCAAGCACCACACAGCTACGCTCAGAGCCCCAACATCCAAAGGGGTGCTGTTCAGATAATTCTACTGTTAACGCTCGCGGAAAACGCCGCTGCACCACGGCGCTGTGAACCTCAGGAATCTCTTCAAGTTCAGCTGCTAGCGCATCAATATCTAGCAATGCGATCCTATCGCCTTCATGGCCAGCAAGCACACTATCCACATCTGCATCTTGGATAATTGAATTTCCATCCACACCCACTATAGCAACCCGATCCAGCGTCACTGTAAAAACCGTGGAAAAGAACACCAGCCACACTAGGCTTATCGTGACAACCAGCGGCGCTAGAATTCCAACAACTAGCTTCAGCCACTTCTTGCGCCTCTCACGTTTTTTCTCTTTTAAGCGCTCATCAAGCACAAGCACCCCGCGCGGTGAAGCTGATTGCGGCTGCTCACGACGCGCCACTCGCGGAATTATTTGCACAACACGTTGCCGAGCTGTACCTCGCGATCTTGAATCAGAAAGAGCCGAGCATTGCTCTTTCTGGGCATTAAATTGCCTTGGTTGTGGCCTTCTCATTGCGCTGATTTCTGATCTTTGGGCTGCAATAGCTCTAGAAGCTCAAAGCCTAAATGACGCACCTTCGGCCCAAGCATTATAGCCACATCTCCAGGCTGGATACCGCTGGCCAAGGCACACACTGCCTCGTGCTCATCGGCAATGAAAGGCGTAGCCTCCATCAGCGCGGCAATCGCATCCCCCTGAGCCCCGTCAGCTAGCTGATCACGAGAAGAATACACGCTGGTAACCACCACCCGATCTGCGCCCGAAAGCTCAGCGGCAAATTCGCGAGCAAAGATTTTCGTACGAGCGTATGTAAGTGGCCGAAATAGCACATGCACACTACCCTTCGTCACCTCACGCGCAGTGCCAACAGTGGCAGCTACCTCCGTAGGATGATGCCCATAGTCGTCAACTACCAGCACGCCTTGGGCACTGCCAAGCAATTCAAATCTCCGCTCAGCTCCCTTAAATGCACTCAAGGCCCTAGCTAGCTGCTGGCCATCCTCCCCTAGCTCCACTCCGGCAGCCCAAGCTGCAGCCGCGTTCAATGCCATATGCTTTCCTGGTACCCGCAAATTGAGCGAGAAATCCTCACCGCCATAGCTAAGCACCACACTCGCGAAATAGCCCTCTTTTGCAGGTACATCTACTACTGCCACATGGCTAGCGCCAAGCCCGTCACTTTTCTCTAGCAGCGCTGGCGCTAGCTCACGCCCATAAGTAAGCACGCGGATGCCTTCGCCGCTAGCCTTCACGGCTAAAGCTCGCGCCCCTGGATCGTCACTACAGCAAATCAATAATCCGCCCGGGATCACCCTCCGCGCAAACTCCTCAAAAGCATGCACTACCGCCGCTTCAGTGCCATAGTGATCAAGATGATCAGCCTCCACGTTCGTCACCACGGCGATGCGCGGTTGATAATTCAAGAACGATTCATCCGATTCGTCTGCTTCTGCCACAAATGCCTGCCCAGAACCCATATACCCGCCAGGCACACCGCCCACAAGGCTACCACCGATGGCTCGGGATGGATCACGGCCAAGCTCCCCTAAAGCCACGGCAATCATTGACGAGGTGGAGGTCTTTCCATGTGTGCCAGCCACAGCCACAAAATCACGCCCTATTGCAGCTAGAGCTAAAGCTTGGCTGCGATGCAAAATGCGCTGGCCTCGCTCCAGCGCCACCGCGAGCTCAGGATTAGATTCCTTAATAGCCGAAGAAACCACTAACACAGCAGCAACAGGCACATTTGCGCCCTGATGACCGTAAAACACCTTTGCCCCAGCTTCAGATAGTGCATCGGTGACGGCGGTATGCTCACGATCTGATCCACTCACCTCGTACCCCTGAGCAAGCAGCAGTTCGGCCACTACGCTCATTCCAGCTCCGCCGATACCAATCAGATGAAAAGTGAGTTTGTCTTCGCTCATTGCACTAATCCTAGCGCCAATTCAGCCAGTTCACGAGCAGCATACAACGGCGACACTTGGCGGGCCCGCTGCGCCATGCGCGCCAGCCGATCCCCACCAAATAGCTCAAATACGTGATCACGGACCCACTGCTCAGTGAAATCTTGATTCCGCACCAATAGTGCTCCACCAGCTTTCACCACATCATGAGCGTTTAGTGCCTGCTCGCCGTTTCCGATTGGGAAAGGCACAAACACAGCCGGAATACCAAGCGCGCTCACTTCAGCCACCATTCCAGCTCCCGCGCGAGAAATCACTAGATCAGCCACACTATAGGCTTGCTCCATATGCTCCAAGTATTCGAGCACCACGTAGGTGCCTTCGAGAAACTCCACTTCTTCAAGAACTGGCTGCGCTTTGCCTCTCCCCGTCAGATGCAGTACTTGGATTCCACGGCGCAATAATTCTGGAGCTAGAGCCGCCATTACTTCGTTAATGTGTTGGGCTCCCTGCGAGCCGCCAGTCACCAAAATCACGGGCCGGCACGGATCAAGCCCAAAGCGTTCAGCTTCGCGCTGGCGCAGCTTAAGGCGCGACTCTTTCGACTCTGCTAGCGCGGTAATTGGCTCGCGCATCGGCAGGCCTGTGGTGACGGTGAGGCCACGAGAAGCTTTAAGCGCCGTGTTAGAGAAAGTTAGCGCCACTACTTTGGCAAACCTCGCCCCCAGCTTATTAGCTAGCCCTGGCCTGGCATTTCCCTCATGGGCCACCACTGGGATCTTCCGCCGCCACGCCGCTAGATATACCGGCGTCGAGACGTAGCCGCCAAAACCGATCACCACACTGGCACCCACACTCTCGAGAATCTTTCCCGCTTGGCTCACGGCATCGCGCAGCGCGAAAGGAAACTTCAAAGAATCTACACGCAACGATCGCGGCATTGGAACGCGCGGAATTGTGCGCATCTCAAAGCCGGCAGCGCGCACTAAATCCCCTTCCATGCCTTCGGCTGTACCCACCATCACGATGTGAGCATCCGGAGCCACAGTTTGGATAGCTCGCGCCGTGGCCAACATAGGATTCACGTGCCCTGCCGTACCACCAGCAGCCAGCACCACCGTCACCGCCATACTCATGCTCCTTTCACCACAGCCTGCGATAGCCTCACACTACGCGAGCGCAAAGTAAAAGCTTCTTTCACTCCCGGCACACTGAGACCGCAACCTACCACCACTCCCAAAATAGCGAGCACACCGAGCATTGATGAGCCACCCTGAGAAAGGAATGGCAGTGGCACCCCGAAAACTGGCAACAAACCCGTCACAACACACATATTAAGAATCGCTTGGCCACAAATCCATAAAGCGGCCCCTGCCGTCACCAGCTGCCCATATCGAGTTGGCAACGAAACCATGAGGCGAATCAAACTCCAACCCAGCGCAAGAAATAGCACAATCACCGCTAGCGCCCCAAAAAAACCAAACTCTTCACCAATCACAGCAAAAATGAAATCGGTGTGCGCCTCAGCTAAATCGCGCCATTTCTCTTTCCCAGCGCCCAGCCCAACTCCGGCAAGGCCACCAGAGCCGAAAGCAAACTGCGCAAACTCAGCTTGGGTAGGATCATACACATCTGGGATTGCAAAGAAATTGGAGAAGAAATCATTCACGCGCCGCAAGCGCGAAGGCTGAGCTGCAATCAAAATAGCTGCGCCAAAAGCCCCAAAGCCGCCCACGGCGAAAAGATAGGCATTGCGCATACCAGCGATCCAAAAAAGCCCACCACCAATCAAAATATAAATAAGAGCTGTGCCCATATCTTGCCCAAGCAGCACCACTGCCGTGCTCAACACAAAACCCGCAGCAGGAATTAAAAGCGTGCGCGCCTGGCGCACTTCATCCGAATTGAGCCGAGCTAAAGCGTGGGCCATCCACACAATGAGAGCCGTTTTCAAAAACTCCGAAGGCTGAATCTGCACTGGCCCTATAGCCAACCAGTTCTGATTACCATTCACAGTGACACCAAATACCAGCACCGCGAGCTGCAAACCGATGCCCAATGCGAGCCACCAGTAGCACATGCGCTCCACAAACCGATACGGTAAAAGCGCCAGGATAGCTCCAATCACGCCAGCCAGGCCTACCGTGATCGCCTGGCGAGTGGCCACCGAAAAGAGCTCTGCCCGCTCAGGGCTTAAAGCCACGCTAGCAATGCTGCGCGCCGAGGTGGCAGAAAAAACCATTACAACACCCAAAGAGATGAGCACTGCAACGCTCACCAACAGCACCACCAGCGCCCGCACCACATCATCGCGGCGGCGTTTGTCTCCATCGCTCAGCTCGGTGGGAATTCTTAGCGCCAAATCAGCAGGGTCGGCCAGAAAGAAAGATCTACGTTGACGCCCAGGCACCGGCACAGCGCTCATGGCGTATCCTCGCTTTGCTTACCGGCGCCGCCATCCAGCGCTCGGACTTCGCGCGCGAAAGCATCCCCGCGAGCGGCATATGATTTGAATTGATCCATAGATGCTGTGGCTGGAGCGAGGAGCACCGTATCATCTGCCTGAGCGAGCTTACGAGCCCACTGCACTGCCGCTGCCATCGGATCTTGAACCTCAGGATCCACATAGATCACCGGGAATCGCTCTGCAGCAAAAGCTTGCTGCCAGGCTTCTTGATCTACGCCGATCACTACTGCCGCCCGGATCTTGCTGCGCACTTTATCCACAAGATCATCAAACCGAGCTCCCTTAGGCTGCCCGCCCACAATCCACACCACGCTTTGCTCGCGCTGTGCACTCACCGAAGCCAAAGCTGCATGAGCATTGGTAGCTTTGGAGTCATCCACGTAACGCACTCCCTGGACTGTGGCAACATACTCAATGCGGTGATGCTCAGTGGAATATCGAGATAGGGCTAGCCGGATTTGCTCAGGAGCCACCCCAATAGAACGCGCCAAAGCAGATGCCGCCAGCGCATCTTTCACGATATGCACCGGTAATGATCCGCCCACAGGAGCGAGATGCAGCAGATCTTCAAGCGAAAAAAGTTCCATTGCTTCGGTTTGGCGCTTAGGCGTAAATGCTCTATCGAGCACTAAACCTTCGGCTACCCCAAGCATTCCAACGCTAGGAATTCCGAGCGTGGTGCCAATAGCGCGAGCCCCTTCAACCACGTCGGCACCATCCACCATTGCCTGTACCTGTGTGTCTCCTACGGGATAGATGCAAGCTTTTTGTACGCCTTCATAGATTTTCGCTTTAGCGCGACGATAGGAATCAAAGGATGAATGCCACTCCAAATGATCATCGGCCAGATTAAGGCAAGCGGCAGCTGCTGCCTGCATCGAATATGTGCTGGCAAGCTGGAAAGATGAAAGCTCAAAAGCGTAGGCTGCCGGGATTTCTTTGCTTGTATCGCTTACGGCAGTGACTGCGGGATTGCCAATATTGCCTAGGGCCACACCGTCGCCAAGACCTGCTTGAGCAAGTATCGCAGCAAGCATAGTGACGGTGGTGGTCTTGCCGTTGGTGCCCGTCACGGCGAGCCACTGGGCGAAGCTGCCATCTTCACGGGCGGCACGGAGCTTCCAAGCTAGCTCGATCTCTGAAATTGGGGTGATTCCACCGGAGCTAAGTACTTTCCAATCAGCTCCTTCCTCAGCAAAAGCTGGGGATATCACCACATGAGTAGGATTCCAGGCCACCACATCCCGGGCTAGCTCGCCTGCCTCATCACTCGCAAAAACGCGCGCTATTCGCCCTTCGCTTGCGTATTCGGCGACGGCGCTTTCTTGGGCATCCCAAACACCCAGCGCGGCATCAGTGTGGTGCAATAAAGCTGCCACGCTCGCGCGCCCAGATTTGCCCATGCCCATTACGGCTACACGCGCACCATCAAACTCTCGTGCGCCTGGAATAATTGCATTCATAGCTTCGCCAACCATTCCCCATAGAAGAGCACAATCCCAACAGCTGCAAGCAGGATCTGCACCAACCAGAAGCGCACCACAATCGTCACTTCTTTCCATCCAGCAAGCTCAAAATGATGGTGGATCGGCGCCATGCGGAAGACCCGCTTGCGAGTGCGCTTAAACACTCCAATTTGGATTACGTCCGACAGCACCTCAATCACGAATAGTCCACCAATGAAGACTGCGAGCACTTCGGTTTGGGAAAGAATTGAGACTCCGCCGAAAGCGCCACCCAAAGCTAATGACCCAGTATCGCCCATAAAGATTCGTGCCGGCGAAGTATTGTGCCATAAAAAGCCGAGGCAAGCGCCCACAATTGCCACGCAGACTATGGCAAGATCGCGCGGATCACGCACATCGTAGCAGCCAGCTTCCGCCAATACTGCCGAAGCGCACGATTGGTACCCTTGCCAAATACAGATAATTGCGTATGCGCTGAAAGCAATCGCGCTCGCTCCAGCAGCGAGGCCGTCGAGCCCATCTGTGAGGTTTACCCCATTCGACCATGCAGTTACCAAGAAGTTCGCCCAGATAAGGTAGAGCACCACCCCAATGATCATTCCAGCGAAGGCGAATGTAAGGGGCGTATCGCGCACAATAGAAATCCTTAAAGTGGCTGGAGTACGCCCAAATTCATCCCGGAAGAGCAAAGCCAATGCTGCAAATACTGTGCCCACTATCCCCTGGCCCGCAATTTTCGCCCAAGGGGTGAGGCCCAGCGAGCGCTCTTTACGCACTTTTGTGAAATCGTCAAGGAAACCCACAAATCCTAAGCCGCACATGAGGAAGAGCAGCAGCAGCCCCGACACTCCTGGCAATCTTGCCCCGGAAAGATTGCCAGCAGCATATCCCAGTACTGTGGCGAGCATTATCACCAAGCCACCCATCGTGGGAGTGCCACGCTTTGTCATATGAGAGGTAGGGCCATCTTCCCTAATAAACTGCCCATAAGACCTGCGCTCTAGGATTCTGATCAATAGCGGCGTGCCAAAAAGCGAGAAAAGGAGGGAGACTCCTCCCGCCACAATTAGCGAGATCACTCTTTCGCTCCCTTCTGTTCTTCTCTAGCTTCGCCCGGCCCAAAAGCAGCCACCAGCGATTCAGCAATCTGCCACACTCCTGAGCAGTGAGATCCTTTAATAAACACTACGGCACCTGGAGCCAAAAACGATTGAAGGAAGCGCTCTGCGTCATCACTGGTAGTGAGCTGTACTCGTTTCACGCCAGATTCCTGTGCCGCCTGTGCTAACTGTTCCATCACATCCGATTCATCGCTGGCTACAGCCACCAGTGCCTGCAGGCCGGATTGCCCTAAATATTTGCCAAGCGCGCGATGTTCAGCCAAGCTATGATCGCCGAGTTCCGCCATTTCGCCAAGCAAAGCTATCACTGGGCGGCCAGCTCCAATATGCATTGCGGCTGAAATCCCGGCACGCATCGAATCTGGGTTGGCATTGTATGAATCATCTATAAGCGTTATACAGCCCAACTCGTGCACAGCCATTCTATGCGCACTTCCTGGCCCAGAATCGCTCAACACCTGCGCCACCTGCGCAATCGGAATACCGAGTGCATGAGCTGCACCTGCGCAAGCTAAGGCGTTGTGCACGTTATGCTCCCCTACTAGCGCAAGCGCCACTGGTGCCGTCCCCTCCGGGGTATGTAAAGTAAAATGTGGATGCCCTCCGCTATCGACACTTATGTCAGTTGCATACACTCCAGCTTCGCGCCCATTTTCTAGATTATGGCCGCGTGTTGAGAAATAGGTGACGGGGCCGCGAGCTGCTGCGCTCATCGCCGCCACCCGAGGGTCATCCCCATTGAGAATCACGGCGCCGTCTTCCCGGGTACGCTCCACGAGCACCTGTTTTTCAGCAGCTACAGCATCAATCCCGCCTAAGAATCCTAAATGAGCGCGGGCTACAATCAATTCGATAGCCACATCTGGCTCGGCGATATCAGTGAGATATGCGAGGTCTCCAGGATTTCCGGTGCCCATTTCAAGCACTAACGTAGCTGTATCAGCGTTAGCACGCAGCACAGTGAGGGGCATTCCAAGCTCGTTGTTGAATGACCCTGGCGGGGCGATGATAGGGCCGCGAGCTGATAGCACTTCACGAAGCAGATCTTTAGTGGTGGTTTTCCCTACTGATCCAGTCACGGCCACCACTTTCAATTTAGATTCTGGCAGCGCCCGCAGCTGCTCAAGTTGAGCATGAGCAAGACGACCGAGCGCTTGATAAACGTCTGCCACAGCAATCACTCTCGCAGGAGCTGCGCCTGCTGCCACAGCTGCCTGCGGATCTTGGCTCATCACGGCCACAGCACCTGCGCACAATGCTTGTGTCGCGAGGGTGTTGCCATCCACTCGCTCACCGGCTATCGCCACAAACAAATCTCCCGGCGTCACTTTTCGAGAATCACTGGTGACGCCGAGCACGCTTACTTCAGCAGCGGATTCAGCTCCAGCCTCGGCTTCGCCATACATCGTTCCACCAGCTTGCGCTGCCACCCGATCCAATGTAGTTGGAAGCATCGTAGTACTCACTTTCCTCTCGCGTTGCGCCTGCCCGGCCCGAAAAACCTTTTTTCTAAATCCCTAATTACTTCACCAAGGATACTTGTAAAGCGGCACAGTTGATGGCGGCACTTTCATCTCTCTCATTGCAAAAGCGGATATTTCGGAAAATACGGGGGCGGCCGCTATACTGCCGTACACCACGCTATTTTCTTTATAGATCACCACAGCCACAGCAATTTTTGGATCCTCAGCGGGCACTAAGCCTACAAAAGTAGCAGCAGTATCTGTGAGTCCTCCAGAAGCTCCAGCGTTTTCTGCGGTGCCTGTCTTGCCAGCCACGTTATATCCGGGCACTTTCCCGTATCGCTCTGCTCCCCCTCCAGGCTGAGTAATTCCTTGCATCACGTTAAGCACAGTTTGAGCCGTCTCAGATTTGATCACTTGGCGAGATTCACCCATCACGGTGGGAGTATAAATCCCTGCATCATCTTGATATCCGTCTACTATGCGCGGCGGAATGAGTACTCCGTCTTGGCCAAATACCGCCACCATTTGCGCCATTTGCAAAGCAGTCACAGCATATCCTTGCCCAAACATTGTGGTGTAGTGATCGCGCTGCCCCCACTCTTGATACGGCCGCAAAATACCGCCTGATTCAGCAGGCAAGTCAATGCCGGTTTTACTGCCAAAACCGAAACGCTGAATATAATCAAAACGCACTTCATCGGAGAGTAGGTCACCCATTTGTACCGTTCCGGTATTCAAGGATTGAGCGATGATGGCTGCCACCGTAAGATCTTCTGTGGCATGAGGCGAAGAGTCGCCAATTATTTCACCGTTGGGCATTTCGATTTTAGTGGCCACTGTGAAACGGGTGGTTGGTGTCACTTTCCCTTGATCCAAAGCCGCGGCAAGTGTCACTAGCTTACCCACGGAGCCTGGTTCGAATACCGAAGATATTGAACGAGTACCCCAGTTGCTCACCGCGGTGGAATCAAGCTTGCTTGGATCTGGGCTGCCGGTGTCAGCTAAAGCCAGCACCCTACCGGTGCCAATTTCGATGACAACAGCCGATCCCCACGATCCCCCTACACGTTGTACCACAGTGTTAATGGAATCTTCGGCCGTCCTTTGCAAATCTGAATCTATTGTTAAATATACATCTCGCCCGTCCACAGCCGGCTCTGTCACTCTTTCAGTGTCTGGAAAAACAGTTCCGTACGGGCCTACTTCCATCTGTGTTTTTCCATCGTATCCAGCAAGCACAGCGTCCATTTGCTGTTCGATTCCAGCTCGGCCTCGAATCGTGGCATCATCTTCACTTTGGGAGACAAATCCAAGCAAACTTCCCGCAGTGGTGCCATCTGGATATTGCCGTTGCATCAACCGCTCCGGATAGATACCGTGAATATCCAGATCAGCCACTTCTTGCCACTGCTCGCTAGTAAGCCCTGAGGAGATGAGCGCCCACTGGTTACTTGAATCCACACCGCGCAGCATTCCACCTAATTCAGCTTCGTCAATTTTCAATACTGGCGCTAAAAGCTGGGCTGCCGCCGCGGGCCCCACAGCTTCAATTATCTCTTCGTCATCGTCTGCATATACTACGTAGTCTTGCAAAGCTACTTGATCAGCACGCACATTGTATCGAGGTAAGGATACGGCAAGCACTGTGCCTTTAGAATCAAGAATCTTTCCGCGCTGAGCCTGCTCTACGGAAGTTGTAGAGCGGAATTGGGCGGCCACTTGCGCTAGTGCATCAGCTCGAAACACTTGAAGATAGAACAAGCGAAGCACGAGCAAAGCCACCACGATAAGCGTGATCACTATAACTGCTCTCAGGCGTCGGTTGGTGCGCTGACGCACACGGAGGTCTGGCCCTTTCCCTGATCCTTGGGCGTCACGCCAGAAGGCATGCATAAGGCTAGAGAAGGCCACCGGTTGTGGTGGCTGCACTATTCGTGGCATCACTCCTCCTTACCAGTCACTCAGTTGCTTGCGCTGAGAGCGTGCCTGATTCGAGATTCACCTCCCGAAGCGTGCCGGAAGGAACCATACCATATGCAGCTGCCTTGGCTTTGAGAGCTGCTGGGCTTGTGGGCGCTAGAGCTTGCGCCTCTAGCGCCTCTTCATGAATCTGTATGGCCGCGATTTCCACCTTAATATCCTTGATATCATATGCACCTTGCACCATGCGCGTGTTGAGATAGAAAGAGAGAAGCAGCGCGCCAAAAAAGATTGCTGCACACAAAAATATTGTAGCGAGAAAGCCTTTACGAGGCGCAGGAGAAGGCACCACCGATAGCGTGGGCATTGCCACTACGGGGCGCGATTTTGGGTTAAACGATGGCCGTTGCTTGAGGGCTGGGGAACTGCTCATCGTATTTCTCCTTCTTGATATCGCCTCTGCGTAGCGGGGCTGTGGTGGTAACCTTCTCTTACTATTTCGATAGCGCGCAGCCGCACTGATGCAGCGCGGGGATTAGCTGTAGTTTCTGGTGACGAAGCTTTTTGAGCGCCCGTGGTGAGGAGGTGCACGTAGGGCTCATGCCCAGGTAGTTCCATTGGCACACCGCTAGGAGTGCTCGATTGGCTCGCGGCGCGAAAGCATTCTTTTACAAGGCGATCTTCGAGCGATTGATACGCTTCCACGACCAATCGCCCGCCGATTGATAAAGCTGAAATCGCTGCCGGCAAGGCTCGCTCCAAGATTTCAAGCTCGTTATTGACGGCGATGCGCAGCGCCTGGAAGGTGCGTTTCGCTGGATTTCCCCCTGTGCGCCGAGCCGGGGCTGGTATTGCTTCACGCACTATTGCGACTAGCTGCTCGGTGCGCTCGATAGGGGCTTGACTGCGCCGCGTCACGATCGCTCGTGCAATACGATGGGCGAATTTTTCTTCGCCATATATTCTCAAGATTCGTATTAGCTCTGCCTCAGGCGATTCGTTGACGATATCGGCTGCCGTCACCGAGGCGTTTGGGTTCATGCGCATATCTAATACTGCAGATCTTGCGTAAGAGAATCCGCGGCTCGGAGTGTCAAGCTGGAAGGACGAGACACCCAGATCCATCAGCACACCATCTACTTTGCCTTCTCGCCCATATTCGTTTGCTACTTGCTGCACTTTGTCGTATGTGGTGTGCATTGGAATGAAGCGGCTTCCGTAGGCTACTAGCCGGCGCCGCGCGATCTCGATAGCTTGAGGATCTCGATCGATACCTATTACCCGCACGTGCTCGAATCGCTCCAGCACTGCCTGGGTGTGCCCGCCCATTCCGAGCGTACAGTCAATAAACACCGCATCATTTTGGGCGCTGAGCGCAGGCGCCAATAAATCTAGGCATTCCGCAAGCATTACGGGCGTGTGCAGCGCACTTGCCTCGGTTGCTGCCATTGCCATTTCTTTACCTGCCCTCAGGCTTACGCCCACGCTGCCGACTAATTCGCCACCGGCAGCGATTGGGAGTTGTTTTCTAAGAGCTGGGGATCTGAATGCGAGGGAAACAATCCTCCACCACTGCCCAGAAGTCGGGGAATCACCTCTGGACCGTGGTGGAGCACTGTCCCTCTCGCACTCCAGTCACGCTCACCTTAGAAGACGCCAGGAATCAATTCTGCTTCGCGGTCAGCAAAGCTCTCTTCATTCCCATGCAAGTATTGCTCCCAAGCTTCCCGATCCCAGATCTCGGCGTGATCGCCTGAACCGATCACGCTTAAATCCCTTTCAAGCCCAGCGTATTCACGCAAACTTTGCGGAATACTAATCCGGCCTTGCTTATCGAGCGATTGGTCGGTGGCCCCAGAAAGAAATACTCGCGTATAACTACGCGCCTCTTTCATGGTGAGTGGCGCCTGTTGGAGCCGCTCTAAAAGTGCTTCGAACGTGCTCATCGGAAAGACGTACAAGCAGTGTTCTTGACCTTTTGTGACTACCAGACCGCCCTGAAGCTGGTCGCGATACTTCGCTGGCAAGATGATGCGCCCCTTGTCGTCCAAACGCGGTTCGTACGTGCCGAGGAACATTCAACTCACCCCCGTTCTACTGCGGTACCTCCACTTTACACCACTTTGCACCACAATCAAATCAAAACACGCTATCTCTTTGATTATTTTGGCTTATTATCAGCGGAAAATCTAGTGGAGGGAAATATCTAAAATATCCCGAAAAAATGGACACCGGGACCGACTCCCGGTGTCCACCAACACCGCAGCGGGGACCCAGCTAAAGCCGCGCCCCCGCTACCTATGCGTTAAAGATTAAAGTTAAATTCCGCGCTCTTCTTGCCGGCGCTGCCACGCTTGAGCCTGCCGCTCCATAAAAGAATCGCCTTTAGGTTGCTGTGCCCCGCTCGGCGCACCCGCCGTCACTGGCTTTTTTCCACCGCCAGCAGCCACATACCAAAATCCAGCAAACACTATTACAGCACCCATAATCCCCACTGGCACAATTTCAATCATCACACCAAGCAGCACCACAATCAGCCCCAAAACGGCCACAATCAAGCCAATCACAAGATGGCGAGCAGACACAGCGAAACCAGGCACACCGTCGTCACTTTGCTCAGGCGCAAGCGCTTGCACAAACGAAGGATCTTCGTTGGCCAATTGAGCTTCAAGCTGTTCCAGCATCTTACGCTCATCATCAGTCAATGCCATGAGTACCTCTCATTGTGATTAATATGCAGAAACACTAAATCCAAGGATATCCGATCCAGCTTCAAGAAGACACTGCAGCTAAAAGCAAACTCCGAGCACTAAATAAGGCTCCCCGGCCCCACAGCATCTTCACCAAAGCGCTCACGCACAGCATCAATCACCTCATCCATTTTTTCGCTGCGCCACCCAACCCCGTCATTTAGCTCCAACAGACTCAACTGCTCACCACCACATCCCGCCACAAGATTCGAAGCGCGCACCCCAACAAGCCGCACCCCACTTTCAGGGAAAGAAAGCGAACGCAATAGCTCCAAGGCCGCAGTGTAAAGCGCAGCATTTGAATGAATGGGAGCAGCCAAAGTAAACGAGCGTTGCACCGTCACAAAATCAGCCGAACGCAACTTAACACTCACAGTTTTCGCTTTTACCCCCTCCGCACGTAACCGAGCACCCACGGCTTGAGACTGAGCCAACACCTCCTTTTCCACAGCAGCAAATGAACGAAGCGGTTCGAAAAAAGTACGCTCACTACTCATCGATTTTTCGCTGCGCTCAGGGGTGACGGCGCTTGAATCGCGATTTAGCGCCAACGCATAAAGTTTCGCCCCGTTTCGCGAACCAAACATGCGCATCAAAGCAGCCTCGCCCAATTCCGCCAAATCCCCCACAGTCTCCACGCCTTTGCGCTCGAATAGCTCTTGACTCTTTTCGCCAACCCCCCACAAAGCCCCTACCGGCAGGGAATACAAAAAAGCCAGTGACTGATCAGCAGGCACCAGCAGCATCCCATCTGGTTTCGCATGCGAAGATGCGAGTTTAGCCACATGCTTCGTATTAGCAATCCCTACCGAAGCAGGCACACCCTCTCGAGCTCGAATCTCAGCGCGAATATAGCGCCCAATCTCCACTGGAGAGCCAAATAGAACCCGCGCCCCAGCCACGTCAAGAAAAGCCTCATCCACAGATAATTGCTCCACCTTAGGAGTGATACTGCGCAAAATATCCATGATCCGCACCGAGACGGCACGATATTGTTCAGTGCGTGCCGGCAAAATAATCAAGTGCGGGCAGAGCCTTTTTGCGCGGGCCACAGGCATAGCAGAATTTACACCGAACGCTCGCGCCTCGTAAGAAGCCGCCGAAATCACGCCACGCCCCTGGCCTCCCACAGCTACTGGTAAGCCCCTCAAATTGGGTTTATCAAGAAGTTCCACAGAGACGAAAAAAGCGTCCATATCCACATGGATAATGGGAGTGCCAGAATCGTCACTCCCCCAATTTCTGCGCGCAGCAGCCGATCGCGGCGCTCGGGACACAGCTCATCCCCTACTCGTCACCCGATGCGTGATGCTTTCCTCGCCGAAGTTGGCGCGCAATCACATCTCGAATCCCGCTCGAAATCCCACTCAAACGCGCCGAGCTCGTCCTTTCGCCCGCCCGTGGGCTCGCCTCACCACCACGAGCTTGATAATCCTGAGCTTCGCCATCCTTGCGCTTGCCACAATCTGGCCCACCGGACACTTCATCCACCCCTTCGATCCGAGAATCTGCCCCTAAGCCATTCTCGGCTTCACTGTTACTCAACATATTTCCACTGAGGCTAGCAAGAAATTGCTCTGCAGCCACAGATATTTCTTCCGCCGAAGGAATAGAAGGCAGCTCCTCAACTGGACGCACTACCCCAGCATCGGAAGGCAAATGGTCATAATCTTCTTCAAGCTGAGCCAGCAGCTGAGCAAAATCTGAACCTTCTTCCACCATTTGACTCAAATCTTGCATTTGCTGATCTTCGAGTTGCTCCAAATCTCCTAGCGGCAGCATGGGCCCTCCCAAACTAGCCATCATTTTCATTACGGCAAGCGCGCCAGAAATGAACGAGTGCGGCCCGCGGGCCATATAGAAAGGCACCCGCACTCGAATATTCGTGACGGAAATACCAGCCTGCCCCGCTTTATACTCAAAGAAATCTTGCAGCTGCGCAAAATGCTCGGCATGCCCTGGCACTTGCTGCACATCATCTCGCCTAGTGGTGCGAATCAACATATCAGCTGGCCGAGTATGCGGCACTCCAGCAGGCATTCCCGCGAAAGAATACACTTCACGAACCTGAAACTTATCAATCACTGCCAGCAAATCAGCACTGAGCGTATTCCACCGGAAATCAGGTTCACTCCCAGACAGATACAGGAAGTTTTCACCATGCATATCAGTAACCAATGAAAGATCCATACGCGGTTGGGTAAGATCCACTAGCTTGCCGTCTTTATATTCCACAAATGGCCGCTGTGCCCGAAAATCGTAAATCACGTCACTATCAAAAAATGCAATATCCACTGATTCGAGCGTATCCACTGAAGCTTGCACAGCTTGCGCCACGTCTCCAGCATCCACCACTGGATCAATCAAATTGACGAGCATGCGAGGCACTGCCGCCGCCGAAACTGGCTCCCTATATTGCATTAATGATCTATTCACCACCATCTCGCTTTCCCTCGTCACGCCCAATGCCAGCAAAATCCGACACCCGAACCTACTCGTCACTATACGCCCTATACTTTCTACTTACCTTGCCATATTTTCAATCTCGCTGCTCGCTATTCATAGATAATTCCATCACGTACCAGCAGCACCCCTCGCTATACATCGCATTTGCCACCCAGCCGCTTGAGATAGCGGTGGCACTCTAGCCTAATTGAGAGAATAATAGAGAGCTATGAATTTTCTGAGCCCTAATGCACCGCATCCGCCCACCCCCAACACCACCGAAGCGGCACCTGTGCAAGCCGATGTAGTCCGCACACCAGTATCTCCAAGCTCTACCGATACCAGCACTCCAGCTGCACAAAAGGCGATTACAGAAGAACAGCATTTTGTGGATAGCGCTTATGCGGCTCTCGATACCGAACATGCCTATTATTCGCAGCAACTGGAGCAGGTGCGGGCAGCGGGCGCTTCAGGCACCCCAGCAGCGCGCTCAGAAAGAGATTCTTTCGCCACTCACTATGAAGACAATCTTGCGAGGCTGCGCGGCGTAGAAAATCGGCTTGTGCTGGGCCGACTCGATTTCGATGATCCAAAATCTCAGCCGCCGCGCCATATTGGCCGCATCACGTTGCGTGATCCCGACCAGCAGATAATACTCACCGATTGGCGCGCCCCTCAAAGTGAGCCTTTTTACCAAGCCACCGCCGCCCAGCGCGGCGATGTAGCTCGCCGACGCCACATTCATACTCGAATGCGTGAGGTGACGGCAGTGGAAGACGAGTTGCTGGCCACTGGGCACAGCTCTGATGCCTCCTTGAACCTCACCGGCGAAGGCGCGTTAATTGCAGCGATGAGCCGAGCCCGTGGCGGAAAAATGGGTGACATTGTGGCCACTATTCAGGCTGAGCAAGATGCCGTGATTCGCGCTGAAGGGCGCGGAGTGCTGGTGGTACAGGGCGGGCCAGGCACTGGAAAAACAGCGGTGGCATTGCATCGCGCCGCTTTTTTGCTGTATCGGGAGCGAGAGCGGCTGAGCTCTTCGGGAGTGCTTTTAATTGGTCCTTCGCGCCAGTTTTTGCACTACATAGATCAGGTGCTGCCCTCACTAGGGGAATCTAATGTGGTGGCATGCACCATTGACGAACTCTTTCCTGGAGTGACGCCGAGCGTGACTGATTCTGATGAAGCTGGCGCCATTAAGAGCAAAATAGTGTGGCGCGAAATCGCACGGCGAGCTGTGCCACTGGTGCTGCAAAAACCTCTTTCCACTCCAGCCACAATGCGCATCAATGGCAAGAAGCTGACGCTAAGCCCTGCGGATATCACGCAAGCGCAGCGCCGGGCGCGCCAATCAGGAAAACCTCATAATCAGGCGCGCGAGGCCTATGCACGCTATCTTGTGAGCTTGCTCGCCGAGCGTCTCGCTCGCGCTTTAGAAGTGCGTGTTGAGGATTCTCCGTGGCTGATTGAAGACATAGCTAGCGATCCTGATGCGAAAAGAATCATTAATCTGCATTGGTTACCCGCTTCGCCCCAGTGGCTCCTAGAGCATATATTTGCTTGGCCGGAAATCTTGGAACGCGTGGCTCCAGAGCTTAGCGCTGGGCAGCGCGCAGCACTGCACCGCCCCAAAGGTAGTGGCTTTTCTCAAGCAGATATTCCACTATTGGACGAGCTTGCTGAGCATCTTGGCCCACTCATTTCAGATTTGCAGCGAGCGCGCGATGCAGCGAAAGAAAAAGAGGCCACTCAGTTGGCCAATTACGTGAACGATACGATGCAAGCGATGGGGCTGGGAGGAGGCATAGTTTCGAACGCCAATATGGTGGCGCGAACTGAGACGCATCGGAGCGCCACCTCAATAGCTCGAGATGCCGCAATGGACAGATCTTGGACATATGGGCACGTAGTGGTGGATGAAGCTCAGGAGCTCACTGAAATGCAGTGGGCGATGATAGCACGGCGTAATCCCGCACGTTCACTCACTATTGTGGGAGATCTTGATCAGCGGGTACACTCAGCGCCGGTTCAATCTTGGCGTGAAGCTCTCGGCGCCGATCTCAGCCGCTATGCTCGCGAAAAGAAACTCACCATCTCTTATCGCACCCCGGCCAGTATTTTGAACCGCGCCGGCGAAGCTATGGCAGCACTCGGCCACCCAGTGCGAGCAGTGCGAGGCGTGCGCGATATTATGCACAGCTATAGCTGCCAGCAGGTGGCCGCTGATCAGCTACTTAGTGAACTTACGGTTATGCTTGAGACGGAATGGCAATATCTAGAATCTGAATATGGCCACAATCTTGGCACTATCGCAGTGATCACCCCAAGCACGAAATTGGCTCAAGAAGCGCAGCACACCGTCACCGCTCACAAAGATTGGGGGCAAGCCGTGAATTTGAGCGCAGATGCGAGCCAATCACGGATTCGAGTGCTCCTCCCCGAGCAAACAAAGGGCCTCGAATATGATTCTGTGATCATTCTTGAACCAGCCGAGATAGGAGCAATTTCCCCAGGAAATCTCTATGTGGCGCTCACTAGAGCCACCAAGCACGTACGGATTCTGAGCACTGCCCCAGTGCCGGAAGGGCTGTGAGAGATCCAACATCCACATCACAGCGTGGACGCAATCCCAAAAATCCGTTTTTCTTCCTAGGATTATGGATATGATTGCAGCTGCGAGTGCCTAAATATGGGCCCGCACTGAGCAAGCCTATTATGAGAGGGAAAACATGCCGAAGGTGCTATTGCTTGAGAATCCGCACACCGTAGCCGATGAGACTTTTCGCCACTATGGCTATGAGGTGCAACGAGTGGCAGGATCGCTTGACGAAGCCGACCTTATCGAAGCTCTGCAAGGAATAGATATTCTAGGCATTCGCTCCAAGACTTACGTGACGGAGAAGGTACTGTATGCCGCCCCGCAGCTCACCGCATTAGGAACCTTCTCAATCGGCACCAACCAGATTGACCTAAATGCTGCTGCCGAGCGTGGCGTCGCCGTCTTTAATGCTCCCTATTCCAATACTCGCTCCGTGGTGGAAATGGTGATTGCTGAAGCTGTGATGCTCACCCGCCACATTCCGGAACACAACAAGAATCTGCAGCTGCACAAGTGGAATAAAACAGCTAAAGATTCCCACGAATTGCGCGGCAAAACAATGGGTATTATCGGCTATCACTCCATCGGCACCCAACTATCCGTGGTAGCTGAAGCAATGGGCATGAATGTGATTTTCTACGATATTGCCGAGCGGCTAGCAATTGGCAATGCCCGCCGGGCTAGCAATCTCGATGAGCTGCTTGCAGTATCCGATATTGTCACGCTGCACATTGATGGCAGAAAGAGCAATGATGGCTTCTTCTCACGTGAAATGTTCGACAAGATGAAGAAAGGCGCGATTTTCCTGAATTTAGCTCGTGGCTCGGTGTATGACGTGGAGGCACTGCGCGATAAGCTGCTCGATGGCTCGCTCACAGGCGCAGGCGTAGACGTATTCCCTGAAGAGCCTAAAAACAACGAGGAGCCTTTCGATTCGGTACTTTTGGGTATCCCAAATACGATTCTCACTCCACATATTGGCGGCTCCACTTTGGAAGCTCAAGAAGACATTGGCCGCTACGTGAGCAATAAACTAATGCGTTATGTGAGCACTGGCTCTACCGAGATGAGCGTGAACATGCCAAACGTAGCTGTACCAGCTGATGAGATAGCCCATCGTGTGGCTTGGATTCACCACAATACTCCCGGTGCCCTCGCAAAAGTGAACCACATTTTCGCTGAAGGCGGTATCAACGTCACCTATCAGAACCTTGCCACTAATGGCGATATGGGATACATGATCACGGATACTTCAGATCCGGTGACGCCGCAGGCACTTGCTGAACTTGCCGCTGCACCGGCGCATATCCGTGCATTTGTGATCAAGTAAGGGCATATGGATGTGATGCCGGCGGTAAACTAGCATCACAGAGTTTGAAAGAATGCGCGCTCTAGACGCGTATCTTCGGGAAGATTGAGCCATTGCGCTGAGCGCAGTTTTCAGCTAGAGAGGAATGCCATGAGCCGCATGATGGATCGCGCCCATGAGCACTATTTGCCGGGAGTTCCGAAAGCAATTACTCCTATCACCAGCACTATCATGGATGGAATGCATGCTGCTGTGCGCGATTATCCGGATCGGATCGCGATTGATTTTCTTGGCAAAGAATTCACTTATGCCCAAATCTATCAAGATATCCAAAAGGCCGTGACAGTGCTGGCGATGTGCGGGGTGCGTAAAGGTGACGTGGTGAGCCTGATTTTGCCTAACTGCCCCCAGCATTATGTGGCTTTTTATGCGATTGACGCTTTGGGGGCTATTGCAAGTGAACACAATCCCCTTGCTCCTCAAGAGCAGCTTATGGAGCAGCTGGAGCGGGTGGGCGCGAAAGTGGTGATTGCTTGGGAAAAAACGCTTGAGACTCTCGCAGCTTCAGGGCTGCATGGTTTTACTTTTCTCGCTGTGGATCTCACTAAAGCACTCCCGAAGAAGTCACAGTTTCTATTGAAACTGCCTTTCAAAGCTGCTCAGGCCCAACGGGATAAGCTTCGGGGCACTGTGCCTCCGGGCGTACATTCTTGGGATAACCAAGTGAATCACGCTGATCCTATGAATATCCATTCGATGCCAGGGCCAGATGTGGATGATGTGGCGGTGCTTTTGCAGACTGGTGGCACTACAGGCACACCAAAATCGGTGGCGCTCACGCATAAAAACGTGGTGGCTAATGCGATTCAGAATATGCATTGGCTTGCCGCTTTTGAGCGCGGCCATGAGACGGTGGGTGCAGTATTGCCTTTCTTCCACGCTTTTGGTTTTCAACTGTGCCTTTCACTGTGTGTGCAATTAGCGGCTACGCAAGTGATGCTGCCCTCTTTTGATGTAGAGATGCTATTGGCGGCTCATAAACGCCATCCACTGAGCTTTTTCGTGGGTGTGCCGCCAATGTTTTCGCGCATTTTAGATAAGGTTGAGCGCAGCGGGGATGATATTAGGGCGATTCACTATTCGGTGAGTGGCGCAATGGCTCTCGATCCTGAACTGGCTCGCCGCTGGGAGAGTAAAACTGGTGGCTACGTGATCGAAGGATACGGCATGACTGAGGCTTCGCCGGTGATCTCCGGTTCGCCTTTCTCCCCCGATCGCCGCCCTTCCACGCTCGGGCTTCCTTTCCCTTCCACTGAAGTCAAGATTGTAAATCCAGACGATATTTCTCAAGAGTACGAAGATGGTGAAGTGGGCGAGATTTTGGTGCGTGGCCCACAGGTGTTTTCAGGATATTTTGATGACACCGAGGAAAATAACCAAGTGCTCACCCCTGATGGTTTCCTTCGCACCGGGGATCTTGCTTCTTGGAATGATGGTTTTCTGGTGATGGCTTCCCGCCGCAAAGAGATGATTATCAATGGCGGTTTTAATATCTATCCAACTCAAGTGGAAGATGTGCTTCGAGAAATGCCTGGTGTTTGCGATGTTGCTATCGTGGGCATGCCTGCGGAAGGTTCTCGTGGTGAAGCCGTGGTGGCGGCATTAGTGCTTGAACCAGGAGCTAATGTGGATTTGGCGAGCGTGAGAGCTTGGGCAGAGAAACGTATTTCCCATTATGCCTTGCCCAAATCGATTGCGATTTTTGATGAGCTGCCTCGCTCAATGATTGGCAAGACGCTGCGCCGCACTGTCAAGGAGCGGCTCAGCACTTGGGAGCTTAATTCTGGCGTTTGGCAAGAAAAGTTGAGTAGCGTGAGAGTGGCTGCCACTGAGCGCGCCGCAGAGAAGGTTGAGACTATCAAAGACAAGGCAGAGGAATGGCGCGAACGTGCCGGAGAACTCATTGAAAAGGCTGATGGCGCTAAAGAAAAGCTAGCGCAACAAAGCGCAGATATTCGCGCCAAGATGTTTTCGCGAATTTATTCTGATGCACCAGCTTCTCCAACCGGCGAACCAAGCCCGGAAGATGCCATTGAAAGCGCAACTACTGACGCTCCGGCACCTCACCAGCCTTCAGCTGATCAATAAGCTGCTTGAAATCATCGAGTGAATCAAAGCTGGAATACACCGAAGCGAATCTCACATAGGCCACTTCGTCTAGTTTTCGCAGCGGCTCAAGAATTGCTTTGCCAACTTCATCTGTGGTGACTAGCGATCCGCCTTGTGCCCGGATTGCTTCTTCCACTTGTTGCGCCAAAACTGCAAGCTGATCGGTAGAAATTGGCCGGCCAGAGGAAGCTTTACGCACGCCGTCAATCACTTTTTCTCTGCTGAAAGGCTCCATAGCTCCAGAGCGTTTTACTACTACTAGCGCTGCAGTCTCTAAGGTAGTGAACCTACGCTTACAGTTTGGGCACTCCCTGCGGCGGCGTACTACAGTACCATCATCGCTCGTGCGACTATCGACCACTCGAGAATCCTCGAATCGACAAAAAGGGCAATACATACCGCTAAAATACCCCGAAGCCTCCAGCCCAGCAAATTGGCATACTATGCCGTGCGTTAATACTGCGGCTGCCGCCGATTAACCGACCAAACCCGCACTAAGCGCAGCTTGTAAACCTGCCGAGAAAAACACCCCCATCATTGCGATTACAGCTCCTGCCCATAAAAAAGCTTTCATATAGCTATTAAACAGCGGAGCCGCTACGGGAGCATCTGAATGCGCTAATGAATGTGCATTTACCGAAAACGAGCGAGCCTCATGATTCTGACGCTGCACTCGCTGCACCCAGGCAGGCCCAGGCCGCCCATCTTTTGAAGCATAACCATAGGATCCACGTGCGCCGCTAAACACTCTCAATTCCTGAGCGCAAGCCACTACTGGCACTGTGCTCAAACGGGCTTCAGCGTAAGTAGTGGGATAATCAGGGCGTACGGATCGGCGCACTCTTACTCTCGGCTCACGCTCTGCGCTCCCCTGCGCTGAAATATCTTTAATAATACGCTTAGACCTACATGGCACGGAGCGCAAACGCGCAATGCTCGGAATATATTCAACACTTTCTACAGGTAGCGCTCCCATAATTATCTCCTATCGAACGTTTGTTCGGCCTGCGTATAGTAACCACAATACACGCCCCCTAAGCCCTTGTCTAGAACATCTGTTCGACACTGCCGAACAGATGTTTGATATAGTGCTTTCGAAGACATAAGCTACTAATAAAGATTCAATCAAGCCGGTATGCCAGATTTTTCGAAAAAGCTTTACCATACGCATTTAATTGAATAACTTTGCAGCCTTAGCACGAAAGGATCACCATGGCACACCCCGAAGCAGCCAGCATTGGCAGTTCGCAGCAGCTGCATCTATCAGAGCGCCAGTTGCGAATTTTTGCCACTATCAGCGAGGCTATTAAAGAGCGCGGATTCCCTCCCACTGTGCGCGAGATAGCCTTGGCTGTTGGGCTCACTTCCCCTTCTTCGGTGCACTATCAGCTAGACTATCTCGAAAAAGTAGGGCTCATTCAGCGCAGCGCCCGCCATTCGCGAGCCATTGAAGTCACCCCTTTAGGAAATCGACTCGATACAGAAACTGGGCGCCTCACTCCCAAGAGTCACCCCCTCGCTGTGGTGCCAGATCCCATTGAAGCCGCCGCGGCAGAATCTGAAGAAGCACACACTGCGCCTTCCGCTAGCCGCGAGCAAAACAACACCTATTACCCCGAGTTTTCGCGTGACGCAGTGCTCGCTCCGCTGGTGGGCACGATTGCTGCCGGTAGCCCAATACTTGCAGAGCAAAATACCACTGACACTTTTACCCTCCCGAAGCAGATCACCGGCGGTGGCGATCTGTTCATACTGAAAGTGCAAGGCGAATCTATGATTGATGCTGCAATCTGCGATGGCGATTACGTCGTCGTGCGAAAGCAGCCCACCGCCGAGCAAGGCGAAATTGTGGCCGCAATGATCGATGGCGAAGCCACCGTGAAAGCTTTCAAACGCAAAGACGGGCACGTGTGGCTACTGCCGCGAAATTCCGCTTTCGAGCCAATCCCCGCAGACGACGCTAAGATTCTTGGCAAAGTAGTTTCAGTGCTGCGCTCGCTCTAGAAGGTAGCAGTATCGATCACATAGCGGTAGCGCACTTTCGCCGCCACCACATTATCCCAAGCTTCGTTAATCTGCTCGCCGCTAATCACCTCAATTTGCGGAGCAATCTGATGCTCAGCGCAAAAATCCAGCACCTCTTGAGTGCCAGCAATGCCGCCGATATTTGATCCAGCAAGCACTTTTTGCGAACCCACTAGCGAACGCAACTGGAACTCTTGACGATGCTCCGGCATCCCCACCACAGCCACCACGCCGTCTGGCTTCACGCTCGCAATCAAATCATCAAGATCCACTCCGTCAGAGAGCGTAGAGACAATAAGATCAAATTTATCTGCGATACTCTCCCATGTGCCGGGCTCACTGGTGGGATGCAGCTCTACCGCCCCAAAGCGCTTCGCATCTTCTTCTTTAGCGCGCGTGCGCGAAATCACATGAGTTTCAGCGCCCATAGCAGCAGCAATTTGCACGCCCATGTGCCCGAGCCCGCCCATGCCCACAATAGCCACACGTTTGCCTGGGCCAGCTCCCCAACGCTTGAGCGGCGAATAGAGAGTGATTCCCGCGCACATAATCGGAGCAGCCACATCAAGCTCAATCGCATCAGGAATGTGGCACACATAATCTTGCTCCACTGTGATCCCCTGCGAATACCCACCTGCTGTGGGTACGCCGTCGCGCCCCAAATCGTTATAGGTCCAAACTGTGCCACCATCTTCCGTGCAGAATTGTTCCTGCCCTGCTTTGCAAGTGTCACAGCGGCCACAAGAATCCACGAAGCATCCCACACCCACGCGATCCCCAACTTTGAATTTGGTGACGGCGCCGCCAATCTTCGTCACCACGCCAGCGAGCTCGTGGCCTGGGGTGAGCGGATAAATCACCTCTCCCCATTCGCCTCGGCCAGTGTGAATATCTGAATGGCATATTCCAGCATATTTAATCTCGAAATAAACCTCGGTAGGGCCTGGCTCGCGGCGTTCGATCAGCACCGGGTGAAATGGAGAAATGGCAGAATCCATAGCATAAGCTTTTACCTGTGGCATTGCAGCTCCTTCAAAGAAACAAGAATCAATACGCAGCTATTCTATCCATTTAGCGAATCCCATTCGAGTAGCAAACTGCGGCAATTAATGGCGCTATCAGGCAGCCTCACAATAGCATTTACAGCCGCAAATCAAGCCAAATTTAGCTGCGGAGCTGAGGGCAAGGCCCGGCTGCGATTGAGCAGCTCGAATGCCACAAATAGCGCCAACAGATAAGGAACTCCCACATATACCGCTATCGGCATAAGCCAATAAAGAGCCACGAACACCGCCACACAAGCAGCCACCACCAGATAATTCACGAATGGAGCTCCTCGCACTAGCTTCACCGATGGTATATTCGCTTCGCCCACCTTGCCAGCGAGCCAGGCCCGCCGAAAAGCCACATGAGTGAGCATGATAATTGCCCAATTAATCAAAATCGCGACTGTGGCAGCTCCCAGCAGAATCAAAAAAGCACTATCAGGAGCCACTGCTGAAAGCACAGCTGCTACAGCCAAGCCAATCACTGCCATCCCTAAGGCCCCCACTGGCGTACCATTTTTAGCTAGCTTTGCCCCAACTTTGGGAGCTTGGCGATCTTCAGCAAGAGCATGAATCATTCGAGTAGCGGCATATACGCAAGAATTAGCAGCAGACAAGGCAGCCACAATAAGCACCGCGTTCATCACGTCCGCGGCCACCGTTACCCCAGAGAGTTGCAGCGCCCGCACAAACGGGCTCTCGGTAAGCACCGATCCCGTGCTCGCCGTCATATGCCATGGCTGCAAAGCCAAAACCACTCCAATAGCAGCCACATAGAAAATGAGGATTCGCCAGATCATTGCCGATGCAGCTTTCGGAATAGCGCGCTGCGGATCCTCACTCTCGGCAGCTGTGGAGGAGACGATTTCCACGCCTCCAAAGGAGAAGACAGCCATACACGAAGCAGCGAGCACACCCACGATACCCGCAGGCAAGAAACCACCGTCCAAGGCGTAAAGATTGCTCACCCCAATCGCCTCCACCTGCGGCACTGCCCCTACTATGAGGGCAATCCCCAGCAAGATGAAGGCTACAGCTGCCACCACCTTGAGCATCGAAAACCAATACTCGGCGGTGCCATATATTCGCACTGAAAAAGCATTAAAAGCGATGATCAGCACCGCCACACTCACTGCTACCAGCCACATCGGCAACTGCGGAAACCAGTAGCGAATATAAGTGGCAGTCGCCGTCACTTCAGCGCCAGCGGCCACGAGCAGTTCCACGGCAAAGTTCCAGCGGGTGACGAAGCCGCCCCGGGTGCCTAGATAAGCTCCCGCAATCGTGCCATGCCCACCTGCTACCGGATGGGTAGCCACCATTTCCGCAAGTGCCCACACCACAGCCAGTGCCACCGCTCCAGCGATCAAAAAAGAGAAGATAGTGGCAGGGCCAGCCAAGCCAATCACTGATCCAGAGCCAAGAAAAAGGCCCGTGCCGAGCGCGCCAGAAAGGCCAATCATGGAGACCTGGCGGGTGGTTAATGCACGCTGTAGCGATGCATTTTCTGAATCTGCCCTCGATGCAGGCTCGCCAGCACCGCAAGTACGATCCGATCGCGGGCAAGGCGATGAAATGTGCTTCATATCTTCACAGTAGGCCACCGCCAGCCGCCAACCCCAATCCCAGCAGCTTTTTCGCTAAAGTTCACATTCTCTACGCATGGCGCTTTATTGCGATAGTGAGCGCCGCCTATTGCTTAAGCAGCTAGAGCAGGGATTAGGAGCTTATTTTCAAGAGCTTAGCGGCACAATCTTCATCCACTACCAGATTTGTGACTACACCAGCTCGTAGTGCACCTAGCAGTGGCACCGCCTTTTCCTGCCCTGCCACCACACAAATTCGCTGCGGGATATGCGCCAAATCCTGGGGTGTTGGGCCTGAGGCGCGCCTATTTATATCCAAATCTTGCCAAGTGCCATCAGCACGCAGCAGCACTGTGCACACGTCTCCAACCACGCCCCGCGCTTGCACTTGGAGCATTTCTTCAGGCATCAAATATCCACCAGAATACACGGCTGAAAGCCGGTCTCCGCGCATTGTTCCCACACCAAATATGGCAATATCTACCGTATTCTGCAGCTCAAGCACGTTCTTCACAGAGCGCTCTCGCCACAGCGCAGCTTTAGTCTCCGGGTAATCAAAAAATGCTGGCACAGGAAAATGCTGCACTTCGGCGCGATACGCCTTACCAAAAGCTTCCATGATGGCGCCCGCATACATGATTCCAGAGGAAGTAGTGCTCGCCGCGCCATTTAGCTGCACTACTTTTACTCCAGTGACTGGTTTGGGCACTAGATGCTCAGCAATAGCAGAGAGGGTATTACCCCAGGCGATTCCAATCACTATGTCTGGCCTTACTGCGGCAGTGATCTCGTTGCCAGCGATAGCAGCCACGGCATCGAGCCGGCGCTTCCAGTCAGCGCGCTGCGGCATCGGCACCACTGTCACCTCTACCCCAAATCTGCGCGCCACTTCAGCTCGCAGCTCATCAGATTCTCCTGAGGGCGGGTTGAGTTTGAACTGAATGTATCCTCGCTCGCGAGCTAACTCCATGAGGCGTGAGACGGTGGAACGCGAGGTTTTTAGTTTACGTGCGATCGCATCCATAGTGTCACCCTGCACGTAATGCATGAGCGCTGCTCGGTACGCTAGCTCGTCACGATCTTTCATGTCCCTCCCTATATTTAGCCTTTTTGGGGCACGAGCGTATAGAGACGCCGCACACTCCCACTTTGAAATATATTTCATATTATCAAAAAAAAATTGCACAAGTGTATCAAGTTGTGGCATGGGTCACTGAAGACCCGATGCCGAGGCCCCTTTCTGCGCTATCTTAATTAGCGAATACGGTATGGCAACGAGGCTGTGCCGCCCAACCTCCACGAAGGGGAGCCAACATTATGCGCCATTTACAAACTGATCTCGTGGTGATCGGTGGCGGTGCCACTGGCGCCGGCGTAGCTCGCGATGCTGCTATGCGCGGATTCGACGTGGTGCTCCTAGAGCGCGCCGACATCTGCCAAGGCACATCGGCCCGCTATCACGGCCTGCTGCACAGTGGCGGCCGTTACGTGATTTCCGATCCAGGATCCGCCACCGAGTGCGCTAGCGAAAATGAAATAGTGAAGCGAATCAACGCCGATGCCGTGGAAGACACAGGCGGCTTCTTTGTGCAAACTCCCGAAGATCCCGATGATTTCGCTGAACAATTCTACTCCGCTGCCAAGAGCGCTGGCCTTTACTGCGAAGAAGTGCCAGTAGCTCAGGCACTGAAAGAAGAGCCATTGCTCAATCCAGGCATTAAGCGTGCCTTCCGCGTGGCCGATGGCTCAATCGACGGCTGGAAGATTGTCTGGGGAAATATTGAATCAGCTAAAGCCTATGGCGCCAAAGCCCTCCCCTACCATCGCGTCACCGAAATCGTGGTGAAAGACAGTGCCGTGCAGGCCGTGAAAGCCACCGATGAAAAGACTGGCGAAGAAGTGCTAGTAGACTGCAACTACGTGATCAACGCTGCTGGCCCTTGGGCTGGGCAAGTGGCCGAGATGGCTGGTTGCCCTGGTGTGGAAGTGGTGCCCGGGCGCGGCATTATGATCGGTTTTAACCAGCGGCTCGTGCATCGCGTGATCAACCGCTGCGTAAACCCAAGCGATGGCGACATTCTCGTACCAGGCCATCCGATCTGCGTGATTGGCACCACCGATCAGGCCGCCGTCAAACCAGATTTCTTGGCTATCAAGCCTCAAGAAGTGCAAAAGATGCTCGATAAGGGCGCTGTGCTAGTGCCAGCTTTGCGAGAAGCTCGCCCAATCCACGTGTGGTCTGGGGCTCGCCCGCTACTCAAAGACAGCCGAGTTTCCGCCACCGACACCCGCCACATGAGCCGCGGCATGGCCGTGATCGATCACTTCGATCGTGACGGGGTGCGCGGGCTCTCCACAGTGGCTGGCGGCAAATTCACCACCTACCGCTTGATGGCCAAGAATATCGTGGATGATATGTGCCATCAGCTTGGCGAAGATCGCCCCTGTCGCACTGCAGATGAGCCTGTGCCTCCGGCAAAGAGCGGGCGCCTCTCGCATCTCTCGGATCGCTTGGCTAAGCGCGAAGCTGATCGCCACGATGAGCCGATTATTTGCGAATGTGAGCTCGTGAATCGCAAGATGATTCTCGACAAGCTGGCCAAGCATCCTGATGCAAATATTGACGATCTGCGCCGTCAGCTGCGTATCGGCATGGGGCCATGCCAAGGCACCTTCTGCGCTAGCCGCACTGCCGGCATCATCCATGAATTCCGCAAGAGCCAAGAAGGAGCCGATCCAGCTGCAACTGCAGATGTGAGCTCCACAATGCTCCAGCTCTTCCTTTCTAACCGCATGGGCGGCGTGGCACCAATTCTGTATGGCCAGCTTGCCACCGAAGTGGCTGTGAAAGAATGGGTGGCGGGCACGCTCAATATCGAGCATTTGCCCAAGCCTTCTACTGCAGCTAAACGCGCCACTGGCGATTTGGCCTTGAACCACGGAATTGACCGCGACGAGCCTGAGAGCGCACCAGTGGAAGGAGCCGCAAAATGAAAATCGCAGTGATTGGTGAAGGCATTGCGGGCTTGAGCGCAGCTTTGATGGCGCAGGCTAAGGGCCACCAGGTGACGATATTCACCAAAGGCATGGGCGGTCTAGGCATCTCAAACGGCACCGGCGATGTGCTGGGCTATGTGGGCGAGGAGGCCGTGAGCGGATCCCCATTCAGCGCCCTAGAGAAGGTGCCCCAAGAGCACCCGTATCGCGCGATTGGTGTAGCTAATGTGCAGGCCGGCATGGAGTGGCTGCGCGAAGCGTTGCCAGATTTCTTCTTAGCCCCAGCCGAAGGCAATGCTTGGCTTCCCACGGCGATTGGCGCACTGCGCCCCACTTATCTAGTGCCGCGTAGCTGCGAGCATGCTATCGCGAAAAATGGTGCAGCGTTCCTAGTAGTGGGATTAAAACAGTACAAGGATTTCCCCGCTGAGCTCATCGCCGATAATCTCAGCCGAGCCGAGCAATTCTCGATCACGGCCCGCGCCGTTAAGCTCGACTTCACCGTGCGGCCCGGTGAGCCAGATGTGAATGGCACCGATTACGCTCGAGCTCTCGACACCCAAGAGCTCGACCCCACCCGTGCCGCCCAGCTGCGCAGCAAGCTCGCAGATCTAATCAATAAAGAGGTCCGGGAGGGCGAGACAGTACTCATCCCTGCAATCATGGGTTTGAACGCTGATGCCTTCGCAGATTTCGCTGCCAAGGTGCAAGCTCCTGTGGCCGAAGTACCCACAGTGCCGCCTTCGATCTTGGGCCGGCGAATCTTCGATCTGCTCGTAAACAAGTGCCGCGAGAAGCGTATCGACATCCGCCTCAACTCTGCCGCACGAGGCGCCGTCACCGCTGGATCGCGAGTGGAAAGGCTCGAGATTAGGCGCGCTGGTGGCTCTGACATGGTGCGCGTGGATGGCGTGATTGATGCCGCTGGCGGTTTTGCCTCTGGCAATATCACTCGCAATTCTCATCTCGAGATGGCCGAAGCTATCTTCGATTTGCCGCTTTTCACTCCTGATCCTGGCGAGATATCTGGCTTGCACGAAATCGATGTAGAGAATCGGCGTTACGTAGCAGCCGTGCTTATGGCAGGCGTGAAAGTAAATGAGCAGATGCTGCCAATAGGTGACGGCGGCAAGCCCGAATACAGCAATGTGTATTGCGTGGGCGATCTGCTCGGCGGAGCAGCGCCATGGCGCGAGCTCTGCGGAGAAGGTATTGCGCTTGGCAGCGCTTACGCAGCCGTGAATGCATTGGACACTCAAGAAAGGGGCGCACACAATGCTTGATCATGCCACCCTCAATTATGCGAGAGCTTCTTTAGCCCGCACCTCGCTCGATCAATGCGTGAAGTGCACCATCTGCGAGACGCAGTGCCCCGTGCTCCGCGTTACCCCAAAATTCTCTGGGCCAAAGTATGTGGGACCGCAAGCTGAGCGTTTCCGCATGGGTGAATCAGTGGATAAATCGCTGGATTATTGCTCTGGCTGCTCGATTTGCACCACCGTGTGCCCACAAGGCGTGAAAATTGCTGAAATTAACGCCCAAGCACGCGCCGTGATGAAAGCTGATCATATGCCGCTTCGTGACAAGCTCATTACCCAAACCGAGCTGGAAGGCAAGCTGCTCACCCCGTTCGCTCCGATCGCCAATGCCGCGCTCGGCAATCGCGCTATCCGTAAAATTGCTGAAGCCGTGATAGGCGTGCATGCCGATGCACCCGTGCCAAAAGCGCAGAAGCGCTCCTTCCTCTCCTGGTGGAAGAAGCACGAGAAAGAGTATTACGGCGGCCCTTACCAGATCGGCAGCCTCACCCCCGTCACTGGCACCGATGGCGCTCGTTTGAGCGAAGCAGAGGCAAAAGCTGCGAGCATGGATGGCGCTATCCATGAGGATCCGCGCTATCCGCGTGGCCCGGTGGTATTCTTCCATGGCTGCGCCGGCGCCTATTTCGAGGTCGATACCTCGATCGCCACAGTGCGGGTGCTTGAGCACCTCGGCTTCCGAGTGATAGTACCCAAGCAAGGCTGCTGCGGCTTGGCTTCGCAGTCCAACGGTATTTTTGAGCAAGCATCGAAGCTGGTACTGGATCTTGCAAGGGCGCTGCAGAGCGTGGGCAAGAAGCTTACCATCGTATCCTCTTCTGGATCCTGCGCTGGTATGCTCCGACATGAAGCGCACGAAATTATGGGTATTGACGCCGCCGAGCTCGCCAAAGCTGGCGCTCTCACGGTGGAAACCTCCGAATTCTTGGTAAAGCTCATGGATAAAGATCAGTTCCCAATGGAGGATCTGCATCCGGTGAACGATACCATCACCTATCACCAGCCGTGCCAGGTGAAATCACAAGGCATCGGCAAACCAGCGATCCGACTCATGGAGTCTATTCCCGGGATGCACGTGGTGGAATCTGGCCAAGCCTGCTGTGGCATCGCCGGCACCTATGGCCTTAAGAAAGAGAAGTTTGAAGTGGCTCAGGCTGTAGGCAAACCTCTTTTCGACAAGGTAAAGGAAGTGAATCCAAAACTCGCTGCGTGCGATACGGAGACTTGCCGTTGGCAAATCCGTAAAGGCACTGGCGCCACCGTGGTTCACCCCGTGGAGCTGATCTACGAATCGCTACGGCTGGAAGGAGGAAAACGATCCTGAGCGTTACTTTTCTCCACGCACGCGATTGATGTGTAGACTAAAAGCTCAAAGCGAATGTGACGCAAGCCTCATTCGCATTTCTAGGGGTAAAGACGCCCCAAGGGCGATGAGCCCAACTGATGATAGAAAAACAGGTTGATCATACGATCAACACCAACAATGAAAGGCACTTAAATGAACCTTTTGCTTACTGAAGCTGCAGCGGCTGCTGTGCCGATGAGTTCAGTATTCCTCTCGGAATTCCTGGGCACGATGTTCCTAATGATCTTCGGCACCGGCGTGTGTGCCACGAACACTTTGGTGAAGTCCAAGGGCCAAGGCTCGGGCTGGTTACTCATTAACTTTGGATGGGGTTTCGCCGTGATGATCGGCGTCTTCATTGCATTCCGTACTGGTGGCCACCTGAACCCGGCTGTGACCCTCGGCCTCGTTGCGGCAGGCAAGACCGAATTCGTGCCCGGTATTCCAGTGAATGCCGCCACTACCATGATCTACATCGTGGCTCAAATGCTCGGTGCTTTCGTGGGTTCTGCTATCGCCTGGCTCGCATACAAGAAGCACTACGACGAGCATGCTGAAGGCGCTGACATCCTCGGCACCTTCTCCACTGGCCCGGCAATCCGTTCTTACGGCTGGAACACCGTCACTGAAATTATCGGCACCTTCGCGCTCGTGTACTGGGTGCTCGTGAGCGGTTGGACCCAAAGTGGCCTTGGGCCGCTGGCTGTGGGCTTCGTGATCTTCGCGATCGGCGCCTCCTTGGGTGGCCCTACCGGGTACGCCCTAAACCCAGCCCGCGACCTCTCCCCGCGTATTCTCCACGCTATCCTCCCAATTCCAAACAAGGGTAGCTCTGACTGGGGTTACGCTTGGGTACCTGTGGTTGGCCCGATCGTGGGCGGCGTGCTCGCTGGCTTCATCTTCATCGTAACCGGCGAACCAGGCCTCGCTCTTGGTATGTGACAAACACTGAGGTTTATCACAACCACACCATAATTTAAAGGGCTGGCTGCTGGCCCAGTAGCTAGCAGCCAGCCACACTTTTACTCAATTTCATTGTTTTTTGATTTTTTAAGCCTATTTCTCCATCAAAATCGGATAACGAAAGGAATAACATGTCCGAAAAGAAATATGTAATGGCTATTGACCAAGGGACAACGTCGTCCCGCGCCATCATTTTCGATCACTCCGGCCGCATCGTTTCGATAGGCCAGATGGAACATGAGCAAATCTTCCCACATGCAGGTTGGGTCGAACATGACGCCATGGAGATTTGGAACAACTGCCGCGAGGTAGTGGGCAAAGCTCTCGCCAACGCCACCCAGAAGACCGGCGGTGAAGTAAACCATCACGATATCGCTGCCCTCGGCGTCACCAACCAGCGCGAAACCACAATCGTATGGGACAAGAACACTGGCCAGCCAGTATACAACGCAATCGTGTGGCAAGATACCCGCTCGCAGGATATTGTGGATCGCCTCGCAGCCAATGGTGGCCCTGATCGCTGGCGGCCACTCGTGGGTGAGACCCTCTCCACCTACGCTTCTATCACGAAGCTGATGTGGATCCTCGAGAACGTGCCTGGCGCTAAGGAGCGCGCTGAAGCTGGCGACCTGCTCTTCGGCAACCCTGACACCTGGGTGATCTGGAACATGACCGGTGGCGTGAACGGCGGCCTGCACATCACTGATGTGACCAACGCTTCGCGTACCATGCTCATGGATCTCGAGAACTTGGAGTGGCGCGAGGATATCTGCGCAGAAGCAGGTATTCCAATGAGTATGCTTCCCGAGATCAAGAGCTCTTCCGAGGTGTATGGTGAATGCCGTCAAGATGGCTTGCTCGCTGGCGTGCCAGTGGCTGGCGATCTCGGCGACCAGCAGGCTGCTACCTTCGGCCAGGCCTGCTTCGAGCCCGGCATGGCGAAGAACACCTACGGCACCGGCTGCTTCATGCTGATGAACACTGGCACCGAGCCGATGCCTTCCGAAAATGGCATGATCACCACCGTTTGCTACAAGATTGGCCAAGAGCCCACCGTATACGCACTCGAAGGCTCCATCGCCGTTACCGGCTCGTTGATCCAGTGGCTGCGTGACAACCTGAAGATCATTGATTCCGCTCCTGAGGCTGATGTGCTCGCTGAGAGCGTGGAGGATAACGGTGGCGTGTACTTCGTGCCAGCTTTCTCTGGCCTATTTGCTCCATACTGGCGCGGCGACGCTCGCGGCGCGATCGTGGGCATGACGCGCTACAACACCAAGGCTCACATCGCCCGCGCTGCTCTGGAAGCCACCGCTTACCAGACCCGCGAGGTGCTCGACGCTATGGAAGCTGACTCCGGCGTGAAGCTCGAGCAGCTGCGTGTGGACGGCGGTATGACTGCTTCCAACATCTTGATGCAGTTCCAGGCTGACATGCTCGGCGTACCAGTGGTGCTGCCTGAGGTGGCTGAGACCACTGCTCTCGGTGCAGCTTATGCTGCTGGTATTGCTGTGGGCTTCTGGAGCGGCACGCAAGACGTGATCGACAACTGGCAGGAATCTAAGCGTTGGCAGGTAGAGATGCCAGCTGAAGAGCGCGAAGAGAAGCTCCGCATGTGGAAGAAGGCCGTGACTCGTACCTTCGATTGGATTGAGAGCTAAGCTTCATCAGTGGTTAATCTAGCTGGGGACGGAGTAGGCTTTGCTTGCCCCGTCCCCATCTTTATAGGGGCGCAGCCTTGGCTGCGCCCCTGGGTGTTTACTCCACTTACCTCACAAGGGCACCAATCCCGGGGTAAAGGCCAAGTAAAGTCTAAAAGCATATAAGGATGATTCCTATAACACACTTCACTATGAAAGCTAGCTTAGCTCCGGCTATCCCTATTTACAGTAGCGAGCCGCGCTAACGCGCCGCGCACCAAATTTGGATCAGTGGTGGGCCACATAGCTGGCAACGACTTCATCAAAAAACTGCCATATCGTTTCGTGCAAAGGCGAGAATCAAGCACAGCCACCACCCCTTTGTCGTCGATACGGCGCAGCAGCCGCCCAGCTCCTTGAGCTAGCAGCAACGCTGCCGCAGTGCATGAAACTTGCATAAAAGGATTGCCACCAGCGCTAGCCACAGCTTCGCATCTGGCAGCAGTGATTGGCTCATTTGGGCGCGGGAAAGGAATACGATCTATTATCACCAGCCGCAGCGTGCGCCCTGGCACGTCCACACCCTGCCACAGCGAGATAGTACCGAAAAGCGAGGCGGCATCGTCATCAGCAAATTGCTCAATAAGCGTAGGAAGCGAATCTTCACCCTGGCACAGCACAGGCAAGCTCGAGCGCTCTCTCACAAACTCTGCAGCTCGCTCCGCCGCTGCCCGCGAGGTGAAGAGCCCGAGCGCCCCGCCACCACTGGCTTCAATTAATTCGAGCAATTCTTGCAAGTTTTCTTCGCCGTAGCCTTCGCGCCCAGGCTCAGACAGATGAGCCGCCACATATAGAATCCCTTGCTCGGCGTGCTGGAATGGCGTGCCCACATCGATTCCTTCCCACAGCCCAGCACTAGGCAACGAGAATCCCACTGCATTGGCCACAGCCTCGAAACCACCACCGACTTTAAGTGTGGCAGAGGTGAGCACCGTAGGCATATCTGCGAAAATACGTTCAGCGAGATCGCGAGCCACATCTAGCGGTGCCGCATAGAGGCGGTGCAAATCATCGCCGATCGCATCATTCCAAACCACAATATTTCCGCCAGTTAAGGGCTGGGAAATGAGCGTCTCACACATCGCAATACACTCCCCTATCCGCGAGCGCAGAATCTGGCGCATTACGGCTTGCTCATCTCCCTGCGGTTTCATGGCATCCACACCTTCTTGGGCCTCTTGAAGCCGGCCCAGCAAGCGCGCCACAGCCTCTGAAAGCGGCTGCGGTATGGAAACGATCCGCTCTTCATCAAGCTCCGAAAGCACATTTTCTAACTCGTCAGCGCTGAGATCCAACAGCACATCATCTAAGCCGCTGCGACGCAAAAGTCGAGCAATGCCAGCCACGTCACTGCGCGAAAGAGCACCGGTGAGCTGCGCCGTCACTCGATCCACAAGCACGTGAGCTTCATCCACGATATAGGCGTTTGTGGGTGGCAGCACGGGTGTGCCAGCGCTTGCCACACCCAGCATCGAATGGTTCGTGACTACGAGGTCTGCTTCTTCAGCGGCATAGCGAGCTTGCATCGGAAAGCATGAATCGCGAAGTGGGCAGCTCTCCCCTACGCATTCACGCTTAGGCACCGAAACTTGGGCCCAAACCCGCTCGCTCACTCCTGGCACCAGATCATCGCGATCACCGGTATCGGAACTCATTGCCCAATCCCGAGCACGCATCACTTCTTCGCCTAGTGCGGTGCCAGATATTGACCCAAATTCTGCTTCCATACGTGAAAGCAGCGCCCCTTCTTCGGGATAACCTCCGGAGGCTTTGCGTAAGCAGGCGTAATTATTCCACCCCTTGAGCAGGGCCACTTTGGGCGTTCGCCCTGCCACTTTACCTACTTCTTGTGCCACTATCGGCGCGTCATGGGCGATAATTTGCCGCTGTAAGGCAAGCGTGGCGGTGGAAATAATCACGCGGTGATCTTCACTGGCACACCACAGCAGCGCCGGCACTAGATATGCGAAAGATTTACCGGTGCCGGTGCCAGCTTCCACCATAATGTGGCCTTTGCCTTCGAGGGCCCCCGCCACTGCCGCCACCATTTCGGCTTGGCCTTCACGGCGCTGCCCTCCTTGGTTCGTGACAAGCGAATGCAACACTTTCAAAGCAGCTGCAGTAAGCTCCGAGTGCCCAGCCACCTCTTCCTCTTCGATTGCACCTGTTTCGGCCTCTGGCCCGCTACCCACTGCTACCACCCGCGCTTAGTATTGGCGCTGATACCTGCGCGCCTGTGATGGCTGCCGCAAGATCTGGAAGCACACGAGCCCGTAACCGCGTGCCTTGAGCTAAAAACTCTTCGCTATACACTTCACCATCGGCATGGGCTCGAGCCACCAAATCGCCGCGATCATAGGGGATCACTGCATCTATTGCCATGCTCGGATGTGGCAATGCAGCTTCGATGGCGGAGCGTAGCTGCTCTATGCCTTGGCCAGTGAGCGCACTTACTGCCACGGCATCTGGATACTGCGTACGTAAAGCGATGAGCGATGCCGGATCAGCTAAATCGATTTTGGAGAGCACGATCAATTCTGGCAGGTCTATAGCGCCAGGGATTGTACGCAGCACTTCGCGAACTGCATTTACTTGCCCTACTGGGTCTGGGTGCGAAGAATCCACCACATGCAAAATGACGTCTGCCTCCCCCACTTCTTCGAGTGTGGATCGGAATGCCTCTACTAGCTGAGTGGGAAGTGAGCGCACGAAACCCACCGTATCGGTGAGAGTATATAGCCGGCCATCGCTCGCTTCGATTTTGCGCACCGTGGGATCGAGAGTGGCAAAGAGCGCGTTCTCTACCAGTACTCCAGCTCCAGTGAGCACATTTAGCAGCGAGCTTTTACCGGCATTGGTGTAGCCAACCACCACCACAGAGGGGGTGTGGTGACGCCGCCGCTGCTGGCGGCGAGTAGCCCGCCCTGCTTGCATGGCTGCAATATCTTTGCGCAGCTTAGCCATGCGTTGGCGGATCCGGCGCCGATCGAGTTCGATTTTTGTTTCACCAGGGCCACGCGAGCCAATGCCGGCGCCGCCAGCCACGCGGCCGCCAGCTTGCCGGCTCATTGATTCACCCCAGCCGCGTAGCCGTGGCAATAAGTAATCTAGCTGAGCAAGCTCTACCTGCGCTTTGCCTTCTCGCGATTTAGCATGTTGAGCGAAAATATCCAGGATCAGCGCGGTGCGATCAATTACCTTCACTTTCACGATATCTTCTAAGGCTCGTCGCTGAGAAGGAGCCAGCTCCGAATCTGCAATGACGGTGTCAGCTCCCTCGCTCTGTACGATTTGGGCGAGCTCGCGGGCTTTGCCTGCTCCCACATAGGTAGCTCTATCTGGCGCATCTCTGTGCTGGATCAGCCCGTCAAGCACCTGAGCTCCTGCTGTTTCCGCTAATGCAGCAAGCTCGCGCAGTGAATCATCGGCTTCCTTCGCTGTGCCTTGGGGCCACACCCCCACTAGCACCACTTTTTCTAGGCGAAGCTGGCGGTATTCAACTGTAGCGTCTTCTTCGTGGGATCCGGAGCTAAGATCTCCCACACGCCGCAGCGAAGAGCGCACTTCACGCTCGAAGTCACCTTCCCAAGTGTGGTCAGTCATTTCTCCTTGCTGCAGCGCTAGTGCGCCTTTGGCGAGGCGATGCGCCTCTTGCCTAGTTTTAGCGCTCATCTGCAGCCTCCATTACAGCCGAAACCATCGCGCTTATAGCGTTGGCATGCTCCGCACCCTCCAGGTGCTCGCCCTGCCACCATTGGATTCGCGGATCTGCCTTAAACCAAGTGCGCTGTTTGCGTGCTAATTGGCGCGTGGCCACAGCTACTTGCGCTTGCACCTGCAAGGGTGCAAGTACGCCGTCAAGCACAGCAATTGCTTCGCGATAGCCAGTGGCTTTGCTTGCTGTTGGAGCTTCTCGCAACCCGCACTCAAGCAAACTGTGCGTCTCCTCCAGCATTCCTGCCGCAAACATTTTGGCAGTGCGCTCTTCGATTCGCCGAATCTCTATCTCCCGCTGCCACTGCAGCCCAAAGCGCAGCACTTTGGCATAGTGGCTGGTGTTCCGAGGAAAAGAAGGGATCACGCGGCCATCGCGCATGCGCAGCACTTCAAGCGCCCGCACCACGCGTCGAGAATTGCGCAAATCAATATTTGCTGCACCAACTGGATCAAGAAGCTGTAATTCTTGCACGAGCGGATTTAAACCATCAGACTCGAGCACGCGCATAAGCTCAGCACGAATTTGCTCATCATGGCCAGGAAAATCCAGCTCATCAAGCAGTCCTGCCACGTAGAGGCCGCTGCCTCCCACCACAAGGGGAATTTTGCCGCGCCGATGAATATCCTGGATATCGGCACGAGCTCGCGCTTGATATGCTGCCACAGAAGCTGGCTGCATAATATCTAAGACGTCAATCTGATGATGCACAATCCCTTGGCGCTGATCAGGCATCAATTTTGCGGTGCCAATATTTAAGCCACGGTAGAGTTGAAAAGCATCAGCGGAGATAATCTCCACAGCATCCGCTCCGCCAAGCGCGTGCGCCAAATCAAGCGAGAGTGAAGTTTTCCCACTCGCGGTGGGCCCTAGCACCGCAATGATTGGGATACTGTTTTGCACAGCCTGAGGGAGCTGGCCAGCGCCGTCACTCATCCCGCACCCGCAAGCCAGGCAATCCAATGGCAACGGGAGCACCTGCCGCCTCGGCTTGCAGCTGTTCGACTCGCCGCTGCCCTTCCTCCCAAGCTTGCCCAGCTCTAGTGCGGCGAATTTCGAATAGCCCTCCTGGCTCGAGAGCGGAATCGGCCACGAGATAGCTTGGTGCGCCATGCGTGACGGTGGCGCGCACCATATCGCCTGGGCGTGGCCGCTGACTGGGATTGCTATGAATCAATACATTTGGGAGCGCCACGTGCACGAGGCGATTGTCAGCTGCCCGGCCAGAAATACGCTCAGTGGCAACGTCTTTACGCCCTTCACCTTCAGCTACCAGCACTTCGACTTCACTACCTTCAAGAGCTTGGTTTTCTTCGGTTGAGATGCGCTGTTGCAACTGCACTAAACGTTCGAAACGCTCATGTGCCACGGCATCTGGCACTTGATCTGGCATAGTGGCCGCTGGCGTGCCAGGGCGGGGAGAATAGAGGAAAGTGAAAGCCGAGCTGAAACGAGCTTGTTCCACTACTGCAAGCGTCTGCTCGAAATCCTCATCGCTTTCGCCTGGGAAGCCCACGATAATATCTGTGGTGATAGCCGCATGTGGAATCTTTTCCCGCACCCGATCCAATATGCCGAGGAATTTATCGGCTCGATATGATCGCCGCATCGCCTTCAATATCCGATCCGAGCCGGATTGCAACGGCATGTGCAGGCTTGGCATCACCGTGGGGGTTTCAGCCATTGCATCAATCACATCATCGGTAAACATTGCTGGATGTGGGCTAGTGAAACGCACTCGCTCTAGCCCCGGCACGCTGCCAGCGGCCCGCAAGAGTTTGGCGAAAGCACCTCGATCTGCAAAACTCACGCCATAGGAGTTTACGTTTTGCCCTAGCAGCGTGACTTCAATCGCCCCTTCAGCCACCACAGCTTCGATTTCACGCAGAATATCGCCTGGACGGCGATCATGCTCTTTGCCCCGCAGATGCGGCACGATACAGAAGGTGCAAGTGTTGTTGCAGCCTACGGAGATGCTCACCCATGCTGCATAAGCCGATTCGCGGTGAGCTGGAAGCGTGGAAGGAAACACCTTTAGCGATTCCTCAATTTCCACGGCCGCTTCTTTGTTGTGGCGAGCTCGCTCTAGCAATGCCGGGAGCACATCGAGATTATGAGTGCCCAGCACCACATCCACCCAGGGCGCCTTGTCCACAATCCCGTCCCGTAATTGCTGTGCCAGGCATCCAGCCACAGCAATTTGCATTCCTGGCCGCTGCCGTTTTACTTCGGCTAGCTGCCCCAGATTTCCATAGAGCCGAGTGGCCGCATTTTCGCGCACTGAGCAGGTGTTAATCACTAAAACATCGGCGCCTTGATCACCTGCTGCTGTGGCGCGCGCGGCGGCGGCTGGCACGCTTTCTACTGGCACGTATCCGGCCGAGTCGAGCAGCCCGGCGAGGCGCTCCGAATCGTGCACATTCATTTGGCAGCCCAAAGTGCGCACAGCGTACGTTTTTATTGCTGGATCCAGCATTAAGCTCCTTATATTACTCATCGCCGTAAGTCTAGTCACTTAGCGTCAAACGCCTCAATTCATCGAGCGCCTGCTCCACTGCTGTGCGAATATCAGCTGCTCCAAATCCGCGCCTGCCGAGAGCGCCGTAGAGCCGCCGCCGCGCCACCTCATGATCCAATCCCCGCATGGAGCGAACTTTGTGCATTGCAAAATCTATGGCGGCTTGGGATTCAGCACATGCATCGAGCTGGGCTAAAGCGGCCTCAGAATCGTCTGGAGAAATGCCTTTCTTTTTTAGCTCGGCAGCGAGCGCGCGCCGCGAAGTGGTTTTGGCTGCAAATCGGGCACGCACATAGCTCGCTGCAAAAGCAGCATCGTTCACCAATCCTGCATCCACGAATCTTGCGATAGTTTCGGAAGCTATTACCGCTGGCACTTCTCGCTGCTGCAGTGCCACTTCGAGCTCATGCGTGGAACGATCGCGCACGCCGAGCAGCCGGTATATAGCCTCGCGAGCGTACTGGCGCCAATCGGCTTCACTGCGGGCGGCATTGCGCGCTTCACGGCGAGCTTTAGCATCAGCGGCACTCAAGTATTTTTTAGGCTTTTTATGGCCAATAAAATCTGCTTCTTCGGCGTAATCAACCATTGAGCTACGCCGTCACTGTCGCGCCTGCTGCAGCTTTTGATCCAATTCCGCCGGCGGCAAAATCGCTATCGCTAGCATCAATTACTTCGCCTTCAGCATCGCGTTCATCTGGCTCTTCTACCCCGAGGCGCACTTTCACTTTGTGCTCAATTTCTTCCATGATTTCTGGATTATCGTTTAGGAATTGGCGCACTTTCTCTTTACCTTGGCCGAGCTGATCGCCCTCATAGGTATACCATGAGCCACTCTTCTTCACTATTGCGCAATCTACAGCCATATCAATAATGCCACTCACTTTCGAGATTCCTTCGCCATAAAGAATATCGAATTCGGCTTGCTTGAATGGCGGCGCCATCTTATTTTTCACTACTTTGACCCGAGTGCGGTTGCCGATAGGCTGAGAACCTTCTTTAAGAGTCTCGATCCGACGCACGTCGAGGCGCACTGAAGCGTAGAACTTTAGCGCTTTACCACCTGTGGTGGTCTCCGGATTACCATAAAATACGCCAATCTTTTCACGTAATTGGTTAATGAAAATTGCAGTGGTGCCAGAGGCGGAGAGGGCGCCAGTGATCTTGCGCAATGCTTGGCTCATTAGCCGAGCCTGTAGGCCCACGTGAGAATCGCCCATCTCGCCTTCAATTTCGGCTTTAGGCACGAGCGCAGCCACAGAGTCGATCACGATAATGTCGAGCGCCCCGGAGCGAATCAGCATATCTGCAATTTCAAGGGCTTGCTCGCCCGTATCTGGCTGGGAGACGATGAGAGCATCCGTATCCACTCCAAGCTTACGAGCATATTCAGGGTCTAGGGCGTGCTCGGCGTCAATGAATGCAGCAAGGCCACCTGCCGCCTGAGCATTTGCCACAGCGTGTAGCGCCACTGTGGTTTTACCTGAAGATTCTGGCCCGTACACTTCTACCACGCGCCCGCGCGGCAGACCACCGATACCGAGCGCAATATCAAGAGATAAGGAACCAGTGGGAATCACTTTCACATGCTGCGCTGGAGTATCCCCAAGCCGCATCGCAGAACCTTTTCCAAATTGCTTGTCAATTTGCCCCAAAGCCACCGCAAGTGCCTTTTCTTTATCAGCAGCAGGTGCCACTGAAATGGGCGTGGTGGATTTCTTTTGTGTAGCCATAGTGATTCCTTTATCTCAGGGCCGAAGCCGACGTGCAGAACAGGCAATATGGAGCTCACTCTCGCCGAGTGACTATCCATATACAACGCTAATACCCGCCTTCGGTGAAAAAACTGGAAAATAATTATCCGTGGATAAATCAGCCAATTCCGTTGTATACGCACAACTCTATACGAACATTCGTTCGAATTATTGCGGCGCGCCGATGCATCTTGCCCGATTTAAGCAGCTGGACCTCACCGCTATCGCACACACCCAAAATTTGCATTCATCCCGCTTTGCTAGTTTTATCAGGATCGATTCGATGCAAATACTCGTAGCGCTGAGGCAAATTTTCCACTGCAACTATCTCTCGCCACACATCTTGCGGAGCTACCCCTGCCGCTAAGGCTTCATCCGCCGTCATTGAACCCAATCCTAGAAGCGCCAAATCTTGTGCCACAGAGCGCGCCCTCCCGCCGGGAAAGACACGCTCCATCACATTCCAAAACTCAGTGTGCTTCATTTAGGCCAGCCCTGGGCAAAGCTGATTTAGCTGCTCAGCGCGAGCAGCTCTCTCTCGATTAAGGCTGCCGGCACGGCATCAGGAATCTCCTGGAGCATAAAAGCATGCTCGCCCGGCACCCCATCGGCCAGTATCCGCCGCTGCAGCGCGGCCCGACGCATCGCTGGCGTGGGCCGCCCAGCCGCAATATCCATACGGTCAGCCACCAGCCTCAACACATGGCTCAGCGGCACATTAAGCGCTTTAGCAATTGATTCCAGCAATTCTGAGGAAGCTTCCTTTTGCCCGCGCTCCACTTCCGAAAGATACCCCAGCGAGACGCGCGCATCCGAGGAGACTTCGCGCAACGTGCGCCCCTGCCGTTGGCGGTATTCGCGCAGCACATCGCCCATTTCCTCACGCAGGAGGGCTTGACTCAGTTGATTTTGAACGTCTGTATGCATGATTACCTCTTTATTATTGGCGGAGCCTTGCGCTTCCGCTCGGTGACCATTGCGTTATCTGGTTAACTCAACGCAATCGCGCACAATTATCTTCCCACGTGAACCTGTGAAATAGCTGAATCCTAACTTCGAAACTTGAGTGTAGCACACTCAAGTTAGAGCATGGCAATTAGTGTATTTGCACCAGATTAATAGCGGCTGCCACTATAGTTACACTGGAGGCTCCGAATGATTATAGCTCATCGATAATCCAGGCTAGAGCTGCCATGACGGCGCTAAAGCGAATTTCGTTGCGATCTGCCACAAAATGAAACTCTCGAGATTGTGGCTCACTTCCAGGGCGTAGTAACCCCACGAACACTGTGCCTGCAGGTTTTCCTTCTGCAGGCCCTGGCCCTGCCACACCGGTAGTAGCTAGCGCCCAATCAGCTCCACAGAGCCGCGCTGCGCCGCGAGCCATCTGCTTTGCCACTTCGCCATCCACAGGGCCAGTGCGCTCAAGCTGGGAGGAATCCACTTCGAGCAGGCTCACTTTGAGGTCAGTGGCATATGTGACGGCGCCGCCTCGGTAAACAGCTGAAGCTCCAGGCATATCCACTACCGTCGCAGCCAGTAAACCGCCTGTGAGCGATTCAGCCGTGGCCAGCGTTTCGCCGCGCTGCTCCAGCTTAGCCACAAGCTGAGCTGCCAGCTCCTTCACCCCAACGCTCCGGAATTACCACGCTCCCGATCAGCGCCGCTGCCGCCCGCTGGCTTGCCCCGCACGATTGCAATACCTTCGGCAATGTATCCCCAAGCAGAGGTGAAGGCAAACACCAAGGCAATCAGCAAGCATACCGTGCCCAAGATATAAGCGCTCGCTGCTGCGCCTCCAATAGCCACTTGCTCCCCACCTGGCAAAAAGCTTTCCCACGGCACCAGCATAATAGCGATACCCACGCTCTGCAGCACCATTTTGATCTTGCCATGCCACCCAGCAGAAATCACTTTGCGGCCTCGCAGAGCCATTTTGAGCCAAGTAATGCCAAACTCGCGCACTATGAAAAGCACCGTGATCCACCACCACAGCAGACCATGCCAAGAAAGCATCACCAGCGCAGCAATAATGAGCGCCTTATCAGCTATAGAATCAGCAAGTTTGCCAAAATCAGTGATCAAATTCCGCGAGCGCGCCAGATAGCCATCGAGCTTATCTGTGAGCGCTGCGAGCACAAACACCGCAAAGGCCCACCAGCGCCGCTCCGGAGTGTCAACCCAATAGAGCGCCACAAATACCGGCACCAGCACCAGCCTCGAGATTGTAAGAATATTGGCGATATTAAGCAGCGGCACTGGCGCATCCGTATCGTTTTCAGTTTTATAACTCATATTGCCTCTTCTCACAATAACCGTATGTGCCCATTATGGGCGCAGTGAAATTATCTCACCTGCCAGTAAGGCTCCATGCATCCTCATCATCTGGACGATCAGGATCATCAATATCGTAATAATACCCATCATCTTCGCCGCTGCCTGCCCCCTCCTCAGCCAGCGGATCGGCAGCATACCGAGAATCGGCGCTCAACACCACAGTGCGAGCTACTGCCCCGCCTTGCTCACTATCGCCAGAATCCAGAGCCGCGCCGCCGCTCGCTGCAGGAAGCTGGGCAACATCCAGAGAATCTGCTGCGCTTTGCGCCGCCTGCTGTTGCGCGAAAGGCTGCACTTCGTCACTTGCCTCACGCGCCTCCGTCACGTCTCCAAAATCTAGATCGCTGTAACGATCATCACCATTTGGATCACCTTGCCCGGCGCCGGCGCCAGCGCCAGCAGCTTCACCCACGCCACTGCTGGAGCCTGCTGCCAGGTTTAAATCCACATTCTCGCCGCGAATATAGGCCAATACATCTGGAAGCTGCTCGGGCGTCACCAGCACATCACGCGCTTTAGATCCCTGGGCTGGCCCCACGATTCCGCGAGATTCCAGCAAATCCATAATCCGCCCAGCTTTGGCAAAGCCAATGCGGAACTTGCGCTGGAAAGTAGAAGTGGATGCGTAAGTGGTGGTGACGACTAGCTCGGCGGCTTGGAGCAGCGTCTCCATATCGTCGCCTATTTCCTCGTCTATCTTCTTTTGCTCAGCTTTAGGAATCACGTCATCGCGATAAACTGGCTGCATCTGCTCTTTCACATGCGTCACCACAGCCTTAATCTCATCCTCGCCCACCCAGGCGCCCTGCAGGCGCCGCGGCTTAGAAACACCGACCGGTAAGAAGAGTGCATCACCCATACCAATCAGCTTCTCGGCGCCACTCTGATCGAGAATCACGCGCGAATCTGTAAGCGATGAGGTCATAAAAGCGAGCTTAGATGGGATATTTGATTTAATCAGGCCCGTCACCACGTCCACCGATGGCCGCTGCGTGGCCAACACTAAATGAATACCTGCTGCACGCGCCAGCTGAGCGATCCGCTGAATCGATGCTTCCACGTCACGGGGCGCCACCATCATCAAATCGGCTAGCTCGTCAATCACCACGAGCAGATAAGGGTACGGCTTGAGCTCCCGCTCCGAGCCCTCATGCGCAGTCACTTTGCCTTCACGGATCGCCTTATTGAAATCATCAATATGCTTGAAACGATAGGAAGCGAGATCGTCATAGCGCTGATCCATCTCCTTCACCACCCATTCGAGCGCCTCAGCAGCCTTCTTTGGATTGGTGATAATCGGGGTGATCAAATGCGGGATGCCTGCATAGATGCTTAGCTCCACGCGCTTTGGGTCCACCAGAATAAGCCGTACCTGCTCAGGGGTGGCACGCATCATAATCGAGACTATTAGCGAGTTAATGAAGGAGCTCTTGCCAGCGCCAGTGGCACCAGCCACTAGCATGTGCGGCATCTTAGCGAGGTTGGCCACCTCATAGTCGCCCTCCACGTTTTTACCCACGCCCACCATAAGTGGGTGCTGATTTTTCTGGGCCACGTTTGAGCGCAGTACGTCGCCGATGTAGACGATTTCGCGGTCTTTATTAGGGATCTCAATGCCGATCGCGCTCTTGCCTGGGATTGGCGAGAGTATGCGCACATCTGGCGAAGCCACGGCATAGGCAATATCTTTAGCGAGATTGGTGACGCGGTCTACCTTGATGCCTGGGCCAAGCTCCACCTCATACTGAGTGACGGTGGGGCCGCGTTGGAATCCCACCACTTCTGCTTCCACTTTAAATTCAGAAAATACTCGCGTGAGTGCTTCGACCACATCGAGATTGGCTTGGGAGCTCTCTTTATGTGGCGGCCCAAATTTGAGCAAATCATAGGAAGGTAAAGTGTAAACGATATTGCTCGAGAGCTCTAATTGCTCTTGCCGCTCTGGAGCTGGCTTAGGCTGAGGGGCTTTGAGCTGGCGTTTGGCCTTTTCGAGAGCTCCGGCTGCGCTTTTCGCTCCGCCGCGGCCTGGGCGAACTTCCACAGTTTCGCTGGCGCTAGTATCCGAGCCAGTGTTGGGCGTGACGGCGTTTGAGCCAGTAGCTACATCTTCAGCAGGCAATTGCGCCACCACTGTGGCCTCAGCATCAGCTGCCCCACCATATGGCGCGGCTGCCCCTTTGGGGAGTGCTTTTGCTGGAGCAAAAATATCTGTGACGTTTTGATCATCAGTGCCAGCATCGGGATCGTATTCTTTGAGATCTGCTCGCTCGCTGCGTTTGGCAGTGAACCAATCGAGCACCTCACGCACACTTCGATTCATGCCTAGCAATACCGCATAAGCAATGAGGAGCACGAGTAGCGGCACAGCTCCCCATACTGAGACCGCAGCGCTTAAGGCTCCGCCAGCGATCCACCCCACTATGCCGCCGGCTGCTTCGATTTTTCCAAAACCTTGCGTGGGATCTGGCGATCCAAAGGCAATGTGCAGAATTCCGCACAGGCCAAGAATGATTAGCCCTAATGCTCCTAAAAGCCGCCAATGCGCGGTGTATTTTCGCTGAAAGAGCACCACCGCTAAAGCCGCGAAGAGCACTGGCAACACATAGGCGAGCCCTCCAAGCGCTCCGGCCATCAGGTGATGAAGGCCAGCGAGCACAAAACCTTGCAGTTTAAACCACTCGGTGAGGGCGAGCAGAATAGCCAGAGCAAGAGCTATGATCGCCACGCCGTCATGGGAGGAGCGCTCGCTGCTCTCAATGCTATTTCCGTGCACTGAAGATGCGCCTACTAAGCGCGAGTTCTTTTCTCGCGCCCCGCCGCGCGCCCTAGACTGCTCTGAGCGGGCTGCGGATTGTGTTTGTTTTCGCGGCGCTGGTTTGCGAGCCACCGGCACTCCTTTCACGACTAGGCAATCAGGCCCCCGTATGCTGCGCAAGCACATGGCCATAGATACGTTAAGCCTATTCTTTTAGGACGATCAGAGCCTGCTGCCACGCCGAGCATGCCCTAGCTCACAGTTCGTAGCTTCAACTACACATACTGGACAGGTGTACCGAGTGCGGGTGTCCAGTCTGCGCGCAAACTGGACACCCGCACTCGGTACACCTGCCCACTTGAAAATACTTATAGGAGCTAGGCAGCGATCACCGTGGGAATAATCATTGGAGCACGGCGCAGTTTCTTGGAAGCCCAGCGGCCAATCACCCGGCGCATCGCCTGCTGCATCTGATATTCATCAGCGCCCGGGCTGGCGAGCGCCTTCTCCAGTGCCGCCGTCACCTCAGGCAAAATAGCATCGAAGACGGCGTCGTCTTCTGCCATGCCGCGCGCCTGAATATGCGGGCCCGTGATAATAGCTCGATCGTGGGCGTCCACCACCGCGAAAATCGCAATAAAACCTTCTTGGCCCAGCGTGCGCCGATCACGCAGATCCGCTTCACCAATCTCCCCAATCGAAGATCCATCCACAAACACGTAGCCCACTGGCACTTCGCCTACAATCTGCGCCACACCGTCACGCAGATCCACCACAGTGCCATCTTCACAAATGAGCGTTTGCTCAGCAGGCACGCCCGTCTTCACAGCCAGTGCGCCATTCGCCACCAGGTGGCGCGCCTCGCCGTGAATCGGCATCGCGTTGAGCGGCTCCACGATATTGTAGGCAAAAAGCAATTCGCCCTGAGCGCTGTGGCCACTCACGTGCACTGCAGCATTACCTTGATGCACCACTTTCGCTCCCAGCTTGGTGAGGCCGTTAATAAGCCGGAAAATAGAATTCTCATTTCCCGGGATAATCGAGCTTGCGAAAATCACGGTGTCGCCTTGCCCTACCCCAATATTTCGGTGGGAGCCCGAGGCAATCCGCGAAAGCACAGCCATTGGTTCGCCTTGCGAGCCAGTGCTCATAAAGACGCGCTGATCATCTGGCAGATCTTCCATCTCTTTAAGATCAATTAGGGTGGCCGGCGGCACCGTAAGAATCCCTAAATCTGCGGCAATCCCCATGTTTTTAATCATCGAGCGCCCCACAAAGCACACTTTGCGCCCAAACTTCGCGGCCGTATCAAGCACTTGCTGCACCCGATGCACATGCGAGCTAAAAGAAGCCACCACTATTTGCCCTTTCGAGCGCGCAAATACGCTCTCCAGCACTGGCCCGATTTCCGCTTCAGCGCGCACAAATCCTGGCACTTCTGCATTGGTGGAATCCGCCATGAAAAGATCCACGCCTTCATCGCCGGCGCGGGCGAAAGCGCGCAAATCTGTGATGCGCCCATCGAGGGGCAGCTGATCCATTTTGAAATCGCCGGTGATCAAAATATTGCCACCCTCGCTGCGCATAAAGACAGCGAGTGCGTCTGGAATTGAATGGTTCACCGCAATAAATTCACATTCGAAAGCACCTAGCTGCTCCACGTCACCCTCTTTCACCACGAGGGTGTAGGGCTTGATTTTCCATTCAGCGAGCTTTGCTTCCACCAGGGCGATCGTGAATTGCGATCCCACAATCGGAATATCGGGGCGCAGCCGCAGCAGATACGGCACGGCGCCAATATGGTCTTCATGCCCGTGGGTGAGCACGAGGGCGTCCACCTGATCCAGGCGATCTTCGATATAGCTAAAGTCAGGCAGAATCAGATCCACGCCTGGCTGGGTTTCTTCAGGGAAGAGCACGCCGCAATCCACTATAAGAATGCGCCCATTGAGCTCAAAGACGGTCATATTTCTGCCGATGTCACCGATTCCCCCAAGCGGCACAATTCGAACTGTGCCGCCCTGAAGGGCGGGAGGTGCTTGTAATTTACTCATGCCCCTATTCTTTCACAGCTAGCGCTCGATGGCGTGACGGCGAGGTGTGATGCTATGCGTGACGGCGAGGCGTTACGTCGCTTTTTCGGGAGCATGCAGGCAGCTCTAACTCAGATAGCCTTCCGCCTCTAGCACTGCGCACAGCAGCTCACTCTCAGTGGCAGGCGCATTCACCAGCGGGAGCCGCAGCGTAGGCGATTCAATCACTCCCATGAGCGCCATCGCTTCCTTCGCCATCACGGCCCCTTGGCCTGAGCCCATAATGGCTTGAATAATTGGGGCTTGCTTGATGAACTCTTTGCGCGCGGCTGGCAAATCTCCAGCATCCACCTGCGTCACCAATTCTCGCAAACTAGCCGCAATCACATGCCCAGCCACGCTCACCACGCCGCTCGCCCCATGCGCGAGCCAAGCAAAATTGAGCGAATCATCACCTGAATAATAGGCGAGCCCAGTGGCCGCCATTTTTTGGAAGCCGCTGGCCACATCGCCGGTGGCATCTTTCACTGCAAGCACTTGCTCATGCTCAGCGAGCCGCATGAGCGTGGGCAGTTCGAGCTTCACCCCGGTACGGCCAGGAATGTCATAGAGCATCACCGGCAAATCTGTGGCCTCGGTGACGGCGCGAATATGCTGGTATACGCCTTCTTGGGAGGGGCGATTGTAGTAGGGAGCCACCACGAGCAGGCCATCAGCGCCAAACTTTTGCGCTCCTTGAGCGATGCGCACGGCGTGCGCAGTATCGTTTGAGCCAGCGCCGGCGATAATCATCGCCTGATCCCCTACGGCGTCTTTGACTTCGCGCACCAGCACGTCTTTCTCAGGCTGGTGGGTGGTGGGTGATTCCCCAGTGGTGCCAGAAAGCACTAGGGCATCACAGCCATCAGCCACTAGTTTTGCCGCTGTGGCTCGCGCAGAAGCCACATCTAAAGAACCATCTGCGTGAAACGGCGTCACCATTGCCACAGCCACAGAGCCAAAAGGGCGCGGCGGGATCATTAGAGTGCTCATGCGCGCCACTCTAGTTCGCTCATAGCAATACCACTGCGAGCTTTCGAGATATGGACGCCAATCTGCCACAATAGGGGCATGAGTGAAGCCTTCCATTCTCGAAATCCACTGCAACTGCGGCCCGCGAAAGTGGCTGACACTGAGGCGCTTGCGCAGCTGCAAGCAGTTAGTATGGCTCACACCCTTGAAGCCACGCTCGGCGCGCCGCTATCCGATACCACGCGCACTATGCTCGATCCAGTAGCTTTTGCCGCCACTTGGCAGCGCACGATTGGGATGCTGAAACCTAGCCAAGATGTGCTAGTGGCGCTCGACAACACCGGGGTGCAAGGCTTCCTAGCTGGGGAGATCACCGACAATTCAGATGGGGAGCTCTTCTATTCAATTTCGAGTATGGAAATCAGCGACTTCGGCCGCGAGGCGGGTGTGGCTGGCGCATTGCTTAGCTACGTGGCTGCGAAAGCCAAAAAGAGCTGGGCCGAGGCCATAGCGATATGGCTGTTTGCTGGTGACGACGCCGCCACGGCTGCCGCCACGCAGGCGGGTTTTGAGCCAGCTGGGGAGCGGCGCAGCTTCGAGATTGATGGAGAAGAGCTGAGCCAGCATTTGTGGCGGCTCGAACTACTCTGAGCGCCCACTAGGCAACAGTGCTGGCCACTAGGCTGCTTCGCGCACTTACTATAGCAGTGGCTCAATCCCCTCGATAAGCCCAGGCTTCGCCGTCACTACCTCACGCACCGCAAGCAGCACGCCCGGCATAAAACTCACGCGATCAAAAGAATCTTGGCGTAGCACGAGCTGTTCTCCTGGATTGCCAAGCAGCACTTCTTCATGCGCATTGAGGCCGCGCAACCGCACTGCGTGCACATGCACGCCCGCCACCTCAGCTCCGCGAGCTCCAAGCGGATCCACCTCAGTGGCATCGGGGCTCACCGCCACTCCTGCCGCCTCACGCGCTGCGGCAATCCGCTCCGCAGTTGAGGTGGCTGTGCCGGAGGGAGCATCCACTTTATTGGGGTGATGCAGCTCAATCACTTCCACTGATTCAAAGTATTGCGCGGCTTGCTCAGCAAAACGCATCAGCAGCACTGCCGAAATCGAGAAATTTGGCGCAATAAGCACGGCTCGGCCAGCGCGCTGCGCGTGCTCCAATACAGCAGCGCGGCGCTCAGGAGTCCAACCAGTAGTGCCCACCACCACGTGCACCCCCGCATCAAGCAAGGCATGCACATTTGCATCGGTTGCGCTCGGCACCGAAAACTCCACGGCCACCTGCGCTCCCGCCAGCATTTGTGCGGTTATCTCATCACCCACATCGAGGCGCGCCACCAGCTCCAAATCAGGCTCCGCCGTCACCGCCTCGCATACCGTTTTCCCCATGCGCCCATTGGCACCCACTACTGCCACTTTGATCATGGCTCAATTGTAAATGCGATGCGTAGCCACCGCGCAGCCATTCCAAGAGGAGCTAAGGCGCTATGCCTGCGGCCCAGCAATCACCACCGAGCGTGGCCCGGCTGCGAGCCTTGCCGCAAGCTCCTGCACCTGCTCCGCCGTCACGGCCCGAGAGCGAGCTACAGATTCTTCAATGCTCATCAAATCGCCGCGAATCAGCTCAGCTTGCCCTAAACGGTTACGGCGGAAGCTATTGCCTTCGGCGGCAAAAGTGAGCTGGGCGCGGCGTTGGCTGAAAGCGGTATCCAGTTCAAGCTGGGTGACCCCGTGGCGGGCAATATCTTGCAAGCATGATTCCATCACGCGCGCCACTTCAGCAGTGTTTTCTGGCGCACAGCCAGCCTCCATAGCGCACACCCCGCCTTCTTGCCAGGCTAAGCGCCAGGCGAATGCCGAATAGGCAAGGCCTCGCTTTTCGCGCACTTCTTGAAAGAGCCGGCTCGAGGTGCCCCCGCCCAGAATCGTATCGAGCGCATACGCCGCAAACTCATCGGCGTCACCAAGGCGGATAGCGGGCATAGCCAGCACCACCGCGCTTTGCTTGCCAGAGTGATCAATAGTGCGCTCGACGCCTGAGGTATAAGGCACATCTGCCACGATCCGGCGCGCAGAAGGCGCTGCCCCCACCTTATTGCTCAGGTCCCAGCGCGCTGAGAGCTGCTCCAATACGAGCTCGCAGAGTTCTTCGTGATCGATATCGCCAGCTGCACTCACCACCAGCTCGCTAGGCACATATACGCTGCGATAATGCTCCAGCAGATGCGCATGATCCAGCGCACGCACCTCATCCATAGTGGCGCCCACGGGCCGAGCTAAGGGATGCTCCCCGCAGACCGCTGCCAGCGCTGCATTTTCAGCCACTTCAGAGACGTCGTCTTCGCTGGCTGCGAGTTCTTCGAGAATCACGCCTCGCTCCGTCTCCATATCTGCTGGATCGAGGCGTGATTCAGTGACCATATCTGCCAGCAGTGCCACCAGCTGCGGCACGTCCGTGGTGAAAACCCGCCCATAATAGCAGGTGTATTGGCGGGCGGTGGCCGCATTGAGGGTGCCACCAAGGAAATCACCGAGGCGAGAAATATCTAGAGCGCTGCGGCTGGAGGTGCCTTTGAAAAGCAAATGCTCCAAGAAATGCGTGGAGCCAGCTGCTTGCGGAGCTTCATCGCGCGATCCAGCCCCCACCCAAAATCCTAGCGCCACGCTTCGCTGGCCCGGCACGTGCTCGCTGAGCACCCGAATGCCACCAGGTAGGATCGTGCGCTGGCCAGCCACACCATTTTCTTTAAAGGTGACTGCGCCAGTGCTATCGATGGGAAACTGTACTATCTCAAAAGCCATGAGTCTATGCTAAAACAAGCAGGGGCGCAGCTAAAGCTGCGCCCCTGTGCTATATGAGTCTACTCTGCTGATTCAGCTTCTGGCGCAGCACCCTCAGCTGGTTCAGTGCTGCGGGTGCGGCGGCGCTGGCGAGGCCCGCGCTCGCGGCGCTCCCCGCGCTCCCCGCGCTCAGCGCGCTCGCCTCGGCGTTCGCCGCGGCCGCGGCCGCCGCGCTCGTTCTTGTGCTCCTTGGCTTCAGCCTCAGCGGCCTTTTCAGCCTCAAGCTGCTCTTCAGTGAGCACAGCGTGCAGCGAAAGCTTGCCGCGATCATCAATCTCAGCGAGCTCCACTTCCACCTTGTCGCCCACATTGAGCACGTCTTCCACAGCATCCACGCGCTTGCCACCCACGAGGCGGCGAATCTGTGAAATGTGCAGCAAGCCGTCACGCCCTGGAGCCAGCGAGATGAATGCGCCGAAGGTGGTGGTCTTCACCACGGTGCCCACGAATCGCTCGCCCACTTCAGGCATCTGCGGGTTGGCGATCTGGTTGATCGTCTCGCGCGCAGCCTCAGCAGCAGTGCCGTTAGTGGCGCCAATAAACACGGTGCCGTCTTCTTCAATAGTGATCTCAGCGCCAGTATCTTCCTGGATCTGGTTGATCATCTTGCCCTTTGGCCCGATCACTTCGCCGATCTTGTCTACCGGGATCTTCACGGTGATGATGCGCGGCGCAGTCTCGGCCATCTCGCCCACCTCAGGAACAGCCTGCTCGATCAGATCCAAGATCGCCATGCGTGCCTCATGGGCTTGCTGCAATGCGCCCGCGAGCACCTGGGCTGGAATACCATCCAGCTTGGTATCGAGCTGCAGCGCCGTCACGTAATCGCGGGTGCCGGCCACTTTGAAGTCCATATCGCCCAGCGCATCTTCCGCGCCAAGAATATCAGTGAGCGCCACGTAGCGCTGCTCGCCTTCAATCTCACCCGAGATCAAGCCCATCGCAATGCCGGCCACAGGAGCTGCCAGCGGCACGCCCGCATTCATCAACGCAATAGTGGAGGCACACACAGAGCCCATCGAGCTCGAGCCATTCGAACCCATCGTCTCGCTCACCTGGCGAATCGCATAAGGGAACTCTTCGCGCTCTGGCAGCACCGGCACCAGCGCACGCTCTGCGAGCATGCCATGCCCGATCTCACGGCGCTTCGGGGAGCCCACGCGCCCGGTCTCACCGGTGGAGAATGGCGGGAAGTTGTAGTGATGCATGTAGCGCTTTTGCGTGATTGGCGAAAGGTTGTCTACCTGCTGCTCCATCTTGAGCATATTGAGGGTGGTGACGCCGAGGATTTGTGTCTCGCCACGCTGGAAAAGGCCACTGCCATGCACTCGCGGCAGCACGCCTGCCTGGGCAGTGATCGTGCGAATCTCCACCGGGCTGCGCCCATCCATGCGCGAGCCGGTGGTGAGCACGCGGCGGCGCATCGCCTGCTTGAAGTGCGAATTCACGGCAGCAGCGAGAGCGTTCTCGCGCTCTGGGAACCGCTCGGAAAGCTCAGCCACTAGCTCTGCCGTGATGGCTTGGAGCGTCACATCGCGCTCATGCTTATCGCGAATGCCATAAATCGGCTCAAAGCGATCGCCGAGAATCTCAGCCACAGCATCAAATTCTTCTGGCTCATAATCAGGGAAGAGCGGGTATTCCACTGGCTCTTTGCCAGCCTGCTCGATAAGCTCCAGCTGGGCTTCGCACAGTGCTTTAATAAACGGCTTGGCTGCCTCGAGGCCTTGAGCCACAACCTCTTCGGTGGGCTTGGTGCCGCCAGCTGCCACATTGGCAATGAGGTTTTCACCGCCCTCGGCTTCCACCATCATAATCGCCACGTCGTCACCCACAATGCGGCCAGCCACCACAATCACGAAGGTGGCGCGTGGCAGTTCGCTAAACTTCGGGAATGCCACCCACTGGCCGTCGATCAAAGCCAAGCGCAAGCCACCCACTGGGCCATGGAACGGCAAGCCAGAAATCGAGGTGGATGCGGATGCGGCGTTGATCGCGAGCACGTCGTAGGCATCGTCAGGATGCACTGCCATCACCGTCTCGATCACCTGCACTTCGTTGCGCATGCCCTTCACGAACACTGGGCGCAATGGGCGGTCGATCACTCGGGCAGCGAGGATCGCATCGGTGCCAGGGCGACCTTCACGGCGGAAAAACGATCCCGGAATCCGGCCAGCAGCGTACGCGCGCTCTTCCACGTCTACCGTGAGCGGGAAGAAATCGAAGTGTTCGCGCGGCTCTTTGCTAGCCGTGGTGGTGGAGAGCACTGCCGTCTCGCCATCGAGATACGCCATCACGGCGCCATTGGCCTGCTGCGCGAGCAAGCCAGTCTCGAAGCGCACGGTGCGCTTTCCGAATGAGCCATTGTCGATAATGGCTTGCGCAAATTTAATATCTGGACCTTCCATGAGGCTCCTATCAATACTAGGTGCGCCCGGCGCGCGCATTAGCACCTATATTGCAGGTGCGTGGCGGCCCTATGGCGGCACTGCCTCGCCCAGTAATTGATGCGGCCATCGATAATCACGCTCGAAGCTATCGCTACGAAAAGCTTCGCTCACCATTACCGAGAGCCGAACCTCGCGGGCTAGGCATTATTTCTTTGATTACTTATTAAGTTGTGGAGTGACGGCGGGCCCGCGAGCTGCGCACTTGTAGGCGCTAGCAGGCTGGCCAATCGCCGCCAGGCAATAATCGGCTCGGAAAAATCCGAGCCGACGAAAAGCGCTATCGGCGCAAGCCGAGACGCTGGATCAAGGAGCGGTAGCGCTCGATGTCTTCCTTCGCAAGATACTGCAGCAAGCGGCGACGCTTACCGATCAGGAGCATCAGGCCGCGCCGTGAATGATGATCATGCACGTGCGAGCGGAAATGCTCAGTGAGATCCTTGATGCGAGCCGAAAGCAGCGCCACCTGAACTTCTGGCGAACCGGTATCGCCCTCATGGGTAGCATATTCAGCAATGATCTTGTCTTTACGCTCTTTATCGAGAGCCATATGATTCTCCTTCTTGTTCGTTGCACAGAGCTAGCGAGCCATTCTCACCAGCAGCCGAGCCGTGGCCGATATACGGCTTAGCTATCTTAGCATTGGCTTAAAGCCTTGCGAAACCGCAGCAATCGTGAGATCGGGCACGCAAAAGCGTGAATCGCACTCGCGCCACTCGCACCACAACGCAGCGTGCCGCCGCGCGCTAGATTTCGGTAGCTTACTGCGCAGTGACGGCGGATGGGCAAATACGGCCAGCCACAGGCACAGCCAGCACTTCGGCGGTGGCGCGCAAATCATCATCCATCTGTGCAAGCAGTTCAGCCACGGAATTGAGCTTCATCATGGGCCGCAGCCGCTCGATGAAATCAATAGCGATCTCTTCTCCGTAAAGGTTAAGGTCGCTCCGGCCCAGCACATGCGCCTCCACGGTGCGTTCTTCGCCGTCAAACTGCGGATTCGTACCCACTGAAATAGCGGCCGGCAAATGCTCCGTGGCGCGAGTGCCCGGTGCCAGCCGCACCAACCAGCCAGCATAGACGCCGTCAGCAGGCACTTCACCCAAATCAGGCCCTTTCAAATTGGCTGTGGGAAAGCCAAGCTCGCGGCCGCGCTTGAAGCCATGTTGCACGCTACCGCGAATCCGATGCGGTCGACCCAGCACCTGCCGCGCGCCAGCCACGTCACCACATTCAAGCAACTCTCGCACCCAGGTGCTGCTCCAGCGCCGGCCATCTCCAGCCCTTAAATCTGCAAGCACCGTCACGCTCACGCAATCTTTGGCCGCCAGCTCGCTGAGCATGGTAGCGTCACCAGAATTGTGCGCTCCGAAGCGGGCGTCTTCTCCCACCACGATAGTTTTGGCTCGCAGCGTGCCCACAAGCTGGCTATGCACGAAATCAGCGGCGCTGAGCTTGGCGTATTCAAGATCGTAATGCTGGACGTAGGCAGCTTCGATGCCCGCTGATTCGAGCCGCTCGAGGCGGTCGCGCAGCGAAGTGACGAGGCGTGTGGGCAGGTTTGGCTGATGCACAAGCCGCGGGTGGGGTTCGAAAGTGAGCGCCACTGGTATTAAGCCACGCTCTTTGGCGAGGCGTACTGTAGCATCCAATATCGCTTTGTGCCCTTTATGTACGCCATCAAAAATTCCGATTGTGACGGCGGTAGGGCCAAGATCGCTTGGTATGTCTGCTGGCGTGGTCCATATTTGCATCGCCGGGCACTGCCTTTACTATGCGCCGCGCAGGCCAAGCTGGCGCCGGCCGCCGGAAATATCCGCTGGTACTGGCATTGCTCCTGGAGCTGCACTTTTAGCGCGCAGCCCCAGCCCGCCTTGGCCGCTACCACCGCAACCGCTGCCTTCCATTGCCGCAGCCTTGGCCGCCACGCCTGGAGCCGCTTCGCTCGCTGTTGCTCGCCGAGCTGCTTCTTCATCCGAAATATCATGCCGTCCACATGCGCACTTTGCCATGGCCGATATTTTAGCTGCCCGCCTCGACCCGGGCGAATTAAGCAGTGCTATTAGTGAACATGGGGGTCGAGTGCAGGTGTTCAGGTGTTGAAAACTGGGGTGGGCGGGAGGGGTTTATTTTTTATGAAAAAAAAAAAAACAGCACAACACACCCAACTGCGGAGT